>OGXV01001109.1_pt1 | contig 16460 bp, 18 predicted proteins | sample 1576391 | NCBI WGS metagenome assembly OGXV01 (sample SAMEA3541586, study PRJEB24748) | human gut metagenome | biome: human gut; feature: human-associated habitat; material: faeces | place: China | collected 2012 | reverse complement strand
GGATGCGTGATCTGATCCTTCAACTCAGCAAAAGTTCGATTTATTCAACAAAGCCCTCCGGCGTGTGACGTACCATCGCCCAGCATGATTGTTACCGTGCCCGACAGTGTTCTCCCGGCCACAATTTTTATAACGTTGTCACTGACGATGGACACAGTTAAATCCGTACCGGTTAATACTCCGCTGCCATCTGAAACGGTGATCCCCTTGTCTGCATACATGGTTTCTGTAAACACGACATACGCCGATTCAAACTTCAGCGGAGGGACACGTGTTGAGAATCCAGCGTAAGCTGTATTGCCAGACCAGTACGCTGCCACCATCTGGAAATTCGCCTCGTCATTTCCCCACATCACGCGGTCAGCAAGTTTGGCGAACTGCGCACCAAACCAACGATATGAGTTCGCGAAAAGGTGATCGACGGGGTTAGGAAGACCTGCGTAACTTCCCATCATGAATGCCAGAGGGTTATTCTCGACAAACTGCCGTTGAGCCTCGACAACGCCAAAATTTCGGCCAGAGATAAAGCTACTGCCAATCTGGTTGAGCAGGAAAATGGGCTTTGTCTTCTGCCCGGATGCAGCCATAGCGTCAGCGATCATGTTGTCATACATTGCCTGAAGCTTAGGCAAATAGATTTCGGTGGTTGTGCCGTTGTCCTGCTCACCCTGCATGTAAATGAGACCGCCGACTTCCCACTCATAACCTGCTGCGGCAGCTGCGGCTGCAACACCTGAAAGAGCCGTCAGGAACCGGTTGTAATAACCCGCGGCTGCGCCTTTTGTCAGGTCGGAGATTGCCGCACCGGACACACCGCAGCAGGACACACCGAAGATATGATCGGTGTTATTTTGCTGCCGGGTTCGCTCGTTATAGCGGCGTTTAAGCTCATCAGCGAACGCTTTCGCGATCGTCTCTCCGTGACTCCCGCTGGTTTCGGAGATAACGCCAGCATCAGTCTGCCGCACTTCTTTGAGGGGATAAAAAACGTTACCGCCGACCGCACCAAAGTCATATGAGGGCAACCCTTTTACAAAGGTGCTCCCTCTGGGACTTTGACCCAGCATGATATTTCCAAAGTCTGTTGTATCAGGGATAGCGAAACTACTCCCACCGCCGTTACCGAGAGACTGGCTGTATATGAACCAATAGGTAAGTTTTTTCAGGTTCGCCGCACGCGGCACCGGAAATCTGACCTGATTATGTCGCTTTGACGCATAAGCGGCGCCCGCCCCATCCAGCAGATTAATAACCTGTTTTTCTGTCAGCGTTCCTGTGGCTTGCCCCTGATTTTTACCCAGATCCTGCATCTCCGAGAACCTGACTTTCCCGCTTTCAGTCACCTCAAACGCAACCAACCCATTTTTATCCTTAATACGGAAAGGGCCCTTATGGGATACGGTGGCGCCGTCCGCATCAATTTCTGTCCCGTCCTGGCGTAGACCAATTTTCTTAACATCAAAATTAATGAACGGGGTTCTCAGCGTAAATCCCGGCACCTTAAGCAGGTTACCCAGCAGCTGCAGAAGGATCAGACCATTCTTGTCTGAGATAACCAGGTCTTCAGTTCCTTCTGAGGTAAACCACTCGATGATCTGGCTATAAATACGGGATGCCGTTACCCCGGCATTGCTTGAAGAAAACCCGTCCGGGCCAAAGCTGAGAAATCGAGACTTAAAAGCCAGCCCGGCCTCAGTTTCCAGCCACCTGGCAATGACTACATCATTTTTATCGAGCCACTGAAGGAAAACATCGGAAACCACTCCATCCGAACTGAGCATTCTAAGCAGCGCATCAACCGCCTCCTGAGAGGGCATTTTCCGCCCGGTAGGTTGCAGCGTCCCGGCATTGTTAATGACCTCGATAGCCAGCGAGGAATCATCAGGGCTGCGGTAATAGGTGGTGCTCCCTTCGGGGATATTCGCGATATCCGCCTGCGCCGCTTCCAGCGTCATATATTGCTTACTGAGAGGGATCAGGTTCTGCCGTGTCTCCTCTATGACAGCTGCGCCTGCAGCAAGCATCTTTTTGGTTGAGCCACGCAGGGTATCTCTTTCATCCCCAAGCCGGTCTATAAACGTGTCTGCCTCGCTATTCATGTAATCATCGTTAGCAAGGGCGTTATCGTTAAGGTCCTTCATGCTGTTTGAAGGGCGTGGGTTTCCGGTGTTATATCTTTGGGTCATATTTTTTCCTGTGAAATATTACCTGTTTTTCTGGAATGACATTTGTATAATTTATGGGTATAATAGGACCTGTTTTGAAACTAAAAACCATGGAGATGTATTTTGAGGATTCTTTTTATTTTATTTTTAATATTCATGTCACCCACCGTAACTTTTGCAAATAAGTTTAACGTTGGTTTTTTATCACCTAGTGGTTTAAATAAGGAGTTCGTTGGTAAAGTTAACTTCGCCATGATCAATGTTTACAACGAAAATCAATTGGAAGAAAATTTAAAAATAGCCAAAAGCAACAATTTAATGCTGTTCCTTGATCTTGGGCCTTCTTTAAATACATCCCGAGACAATAATGACATTCGCGTTATTTATAAAGATTCAGAAAACATCGAGCATACTAAAATGCTCACCCCTTTAGATAAAAACAAACTAAGAAAACTACCCTCTCAAGAAGAATTGAAAATTAGAATAAACAAATACGTCCCGCTCATCAAAGAATACAAAAGCAACATCTCCGCTATATTTTTAGCAGACGAGCCATATCTCAACGGACTCAATAAATCAGATTTAGAGTCGGTGGCAAACTCAACCAGAAAAATACTTAATGACAACAATTTAAACAACATAAAACTTGGCGTTATTTTTGCAAGCGCAATGTTTAATAAATCATTCGCCAAGAACTTAGACTCACTATCTGCCGAGTATGTAAAAACAATAGACAATCACTATAATGAAATTGTAAAAAAGAAGCAAAACAACCTAGCAACCGATGAGGAAATTGAATGGTTGCAAATAATCGAGAGAAACAGACTAACCACATACGACTCTGCCGGGAATATCTATACTGATGGTGGTATACCTAAAGGCTTTGATATCTATAGCTTTGATTTTTACCTATCAACAATATTGCTTGATAACTTATATCATAACGTTCCTGCTTGGTTAGCATCCCAAAAAATTGAAGGCAGTTGCGATGTTTTTAATGGAAAGACAATGTGGGATATAAAATCCGAACTCAGTTTTTTCAGAACGGGTTCAATGAATACAACGCAGGATGATATACATAAAGACAAAGAAGTCCTTGATTCTTTGTATTCATGCCGTATGGGTGTTGTATTACAGTTATTAGAAAATGAAATAAAAAACACCTCACCCAATGGCGAGATAGTTTTGATTTCAGAGTCAAGCAGCAATGGTGTTATGGAATTTGACCCTCAAGGCAACATCAAAAATGGACAACCAGAAAAACTAATTGAACTTCGTGTTTTAAACGAAGTTAAGCGAGCAATTAACCTCATGAAAGAAACAAAGCATGACAACATCACTGGGGTTATGTTCTTTTTATTTAACGACGAATATGATAAAACAATAAAAATTAACATTGGTGGAGCCGCATCAATGCCTAGCGTTTTGAATGAAATTTACTCACTTAAGTAAAGTTGGAAGGGGAGTGAGAACTCCCCTTTGTCATTTCCCTATTACATCAAAAGTCACGAATATGTTTGAATTGGCTACTACAGCACCATTGTCCGCATATCTGGCACAACCATTAATATTCTTCTTTAAAGTCGTATTTGGATATGTATTGATAGAAATTACACGACTCACACCAGTAAAACTAGACTCTCCAAGGTCCAATCGTCCAAAAAAAACACCTTGTTTAAACAACTCAGCATCAGGTGTTATCAAAAAATTCCCATCTGAATCAGTCGTTATAGAAGTGCGCCCCCACTGCCTTACTAAACCCGATGCAAATTTTTGATAACCATTAAAAGAAATTGAACAATCAAACTTATCATCAATGATTTTATCCAACGCTTTAAGAACCTGCCCATCATCATTAGGATCAAGCGCTATCCCGGCCCCTTCAACCACATTAACCAATTCACGCTGAAATGTATTCAGCATTTCAGCATTGATAATGGTCGGTGAAATCCCATTAGCAACATTGCCATTAGTATATTCACCATTAGCATCAGCAGTATCTGTCGTACTTCCAACTTTTCTCATGATTAACCTTTAAATGTTAGTTTCCTGAAATGTATCCAGAGGCGATATCAAAAATAGTTGCAAACTCAGGGGTGACTTCGTACACTTCTTCGTCATTGAACCCAAAATAAATATAACCGAATTTTACAAGCGTATAGGATGGAGACAGCGCTGAAATGCGACACTCTAGTTGCCTGTTTCCCCATGAACGTAATGGGTCTCCGCAATAACTTATCCCGACTCGGGAGTATGTTATATTCGTTTCCTCTCCTTCAACCATCCAGACAAATGGCCAGTCATCACCATTTAACCCATCACCACAAACTGATAATCCCGCTCGCGCCTGTCGGTATTCTTTAATTGATATGGTATAACCCATTGCGGCAGCAATACTGATGAAATAGCTTTTTGACTGACCGCCGGTACTTATTAATTTTGAGACGATTGCGTTTTGTCGCTTAGCGATTGTGTCAACCTCGCCAATCGAGCAATCATCAGGTAATCCGAGCGTATTTTCCCAGTCAGTAAGCATGATGGTCGCTGTCTTCGGGAAAGCGCCACTAAGAAGAGCCTGAGCGTCATTATCACTACGTTGAAAACTCCTTGCCAGCGCCCGAAGCACTGCCGTCTGCACTGCGTTTTTATCTCTTGTCCAGGCTCTCCCTGACGGGATTAGTGCCTGTAGCGCTTTAAGGTAGTCGTCAGTTGAGAAGAGGCTCATGTATAGTTCACCTCGCCACGAACGGCCATCTCCCCTATTCCCGGCTCAATATTTGCAGACGGGGAGACCAGAATAAAACCAGCCGTGCCTGAAACGTCCCCTATCGCACGGTTGAGGTCTGAAAGATAGATTTTTCCTGTTCCGAGAGGATCAGCAGATTCAAACAAAACACTGTCAATAGCTTCAGCTATAGCAGCAGTTGTCGTGCTACTCGCATCAGAGATACCGCTTATCTCAAAATCAATAACCAGCTCAGTAGGCGAACAGATGTAATTCAGGGAAGTCACAGGGGCAAGTGGGTACATATAATCTGCTACCCTTCCCTGATCGCCCGTGGCCTTTACTGCACCCCATTCTTCCAGTTGTGATACGCCATCCGTGCCAACCGGGAACCCATGGTTTGTCTTGTCGTTGCCATCACACATGATGTAAATCACAACCGTCCCCGGCCCCATCCCCCGGCGCCGTATCCATGCCCGGGTAACGCCAGGAACCGCCAGAGCCCATCCACGATAATCTGTATCGCTCCCTCCCTGCGGAGGATTCTGAAACGCCAGCAGTCCCCGCTGTCGAAAATCTTCTTCATTTTCGATGTCGGCGCCGCCGGTAGCCGGTTCAATTAACGTAACCGAGCTGTCAATACCCGGCACGTTGGCATCCAGTGTCAGGAGCGTTCCGGCATCGGCATTTCCCCGGCTGCCACCGCCAGTGATATCCTCTGAGATATCCGGTAGTCTGGCCGTCACCGCAACAGTGGCGCTACCCGTGGAATCAATCATTACACTGGCGTCCGTGCTGTACTGGTAGCCATCCGCACGGTTAATTACAGAGCCCCTGGCTAAAACCCGACCCGGCGTACCGGTAATTTCCGCTGCCGGTGAGCGAGCCGCGGTCGCCGCTTTACGGTAGATCTGCTTCAACGCCATCCATCCGGCAAGCCATTCATCGTTTGATGTGAACGGCGTGCTCTGTCTGGCGATATAATCCAGATAGGCATAATGCAGGTGCGCCATACCCGCGTCCATATCGGCAAGCACCTTCAGATTACCGAATCGTAGCAGCGCGCCAACGTTCTCCAGCTCTGCCTGCATGAACTGGCGGTTCGCGTCACGGAGCTCACTCAGTGTTTTCCGTTTAAATGGCATTATTCAGTTGCTCCCATAGCCAGAAGAATTTGAACTCCTGCCAGTCCCCTGCCGGCGGCAAATACCGGATGATCAGATTCAGCCTGTCAGGGAAGACGATTTCCGATTGCGCCTGTATCTCTGCCACAATGCCATCCGATTTCATCCAGGCCAGCGCCTCTTCGGCATAATCTTCCGCTCTCATCGCCACTTCGCGAGTCAGCTTTTCACGTCGCAGTAACCACAGCCTTGAGCCAATATTCCGATCGTTGTCCAGATCACCCCACCAGCCGCGGCGGTCGGTACCTTCATAATTGTCGTCAGCGCGCGCCAGCCCGTCGGTAAACAGGCTGATAATCACTGCCGTGTACATGTCATTTTCTGAGGTTAAGATGCCGTTTCCGGCCTGCCAGTCTGCGTGAAGGGCATCAACATTCCAGAAAGAGGAAATATCACTCATACCTGACTCTCTGTTTTTTCGCTGGTTTTGGTGCTGTCACCGGACTGAACTTCTTTAACGTCATGGTCATGATCATTGTGAGCATCACGCAGCTCTTTGAGCGTTTTATCGTTCGTCTCACAGTTATCGATGACATCTCCGGTCACCAGAAGTCTGGGGGTAACCAGCTTTACCTGCTCCGTTGCCGTCGCGGTGATGTTTGCAGCATTGCTGATCTCTACATCTTTACCTTTGGCATCAATGAAAATACCCGATTCAGTCAGATGAATATTCAGCCCCCACTGGTTGTAAACCACCGTTTCCCCTGGCTTCAGCCCGGTATGGCGATACCCCTGATGGTTAGAAGCGATGACAACTGGGCTGGACCGATCACCTCCCAGAAACGCAATAACCACATCAGCGCCCGCCGGCAAGCCCGATGAAAAGCCAAAATCGGAAAACCGTGGCGCACTGGCCACTTCAAGCGGGGTCTGATACTGCACTTCCTGTACCACCCCTCTATCTTTCTGGCTGGTAATACGACCAATGCCCAGCATGCCCGCGATGCGGGTCGCCGTTTTTCTTAAATTTTGAATCATTGGTTTAATCCCGGGATTTGCTGATAGAAGGCGTAGGGCTGGACACTGAAGGCTTCCGGCGGTAACAGGTACATTCTGGCGTGAGTGCCGTCGCTGTCTCTGATGTAAGTCACCTCGGCAATCAACATTTCCGTATCCGGAAGTTGCATTGAGGGGATATCTACCGGGATCAGCGTATTCGGCTCCCAGAGTTTTCCCGCTTTATCGCGCCAGGAATCAATCGTGACGCTCAGAGGCTTTGAGCGGCCGTATCGCCGGTTCATCTCCCAGTCAATAGCGCGCTGCGCCTGCTGGGATGCCATCAGCGTGCTTTCCACGATGATGATCCGTTTTCGGTAGCGCATGCTTGCCGCCTCCGGGTCGCGTGCCGTCGCCAGCGTCACCGAGTCATAAGCTGTATCCGGTGAGAATCCTGCAATCGGAGAAATGCTCATCGATACGCCGACGTAATCAGAAAAGCGGTCTGCCATCGAACGGCGGTAATAAGCCTGTTCGATATTTACCCCTTCAGCGATACCGCTGGACGCGCGCTTTGCGCCCACCCGGGTAAGAAATAAATTGCCGTCAGGCTGATCGTAATAGAGCAGAGCTGACCAGCGGGAGACCCGTTCAAGTATTTCCTGCGGCGACTCCCCCCAGTTGAGCGTGAACTGGGGAACGCTGACTAAATCATCGATATCAGTGGAAACCGTAATGTCGTAATACGATGCAAGCCTGGATGCTATATCCAGCGCATTGCCGCCGTTGATAACGTTGTTCGGCCATTCTGCCGAGCAATCGACAAGATCACAGCACTTATTGCGCCCCGTTGCCCTGACTTCATGGCGCGACCGGGAAATTGATGGTGACCAGTCGTCTACATAGCCTGTTATAACCAGATCGCTTCCGAGTTTTACCTGGCAGGGCATCCCCTCCTTCACCAGCTGTTTCTGATCACTACCGGGAAAATAATCCATCAGACCCAGATCAAAATCGGAGGGGAAACGCTCAATGCCGCGGGTCACCCGCACAGAATCCCACCCCTCAATAACTTTCCCGCCCACAGTCAGAGAGACGATATCCTGATCGTTATCCGTACTCATTGTCTCAACACCTTCATCGTCGTCGGCATAAACGCCGGATGCGGCACACTGGCTTCCTGTATCAGTTCATTTGCCCGTAAGGCATCTTGATACAGACGGTTAGCCATAACCAGTGCAGGAATGGGCAGCACGGTATTAACCTGCATCAGATCACTCAGCCCGGCTGAAATCTGGGACATGGTGTTCAGGAAGGCGCTTCTCACTGCCATCAGCGCGCTATAGAGCTCGTCATCCGCCCGGTCGGCCGCCAGAAGTAACGCCGTATCCAGCTGCGTGGCCACGCGTTGCGTGATTTCCTCGGCCTCATTACGACTGGTAGGGTTGTAATCGGCCGCCGCATTCGTCATCGCCCCGCTGCACAGCACAATGATGAGCGTGTTCATTGTGCCAGCCAGTTGCTGACTACTTTCAGACCGCTGGTATTCGGTACTGGTTGATGCCGCCAGTTTTTCAAACGCAGCAATTTTATCGCTCACGCTGCCGGCGCTGGTCAGAATGCGATTAATAACATCGGCAACGCCCTGAACAAATTCATCGGCAGATACCGATTCATTCAGTGCAGCGGTCGTATCAAGTACAGCCTGTCGGTCCATCACGGCCTGAGCGGAGACTTGTTCAGATAACGCCTGATAGTCTTCTGAATCGTCAGCATCACGATTTCCGTTAATACCCGACGAACTCCCGCCAACCGTCCCTTTGCTGTACCGACCGTACCGGTTGTTCCCGAAGGTGGAATTCAGCACGTTACTGACGTTCGTCACCTCACTGATGGTGTTGTCCACCATATTGGTCCAGAACGTCACGGTTCCCTTTATGGTCTTAATCCCCTGGCACACGCCGCGGATCTCACCTTTGATTCTCGCCAGGGTACTGGCAACCGCCGTGCTGACCAACTTCAGATAGTTGGTGCCGACGGTGTCACCCGCGGCGGTGCTGTCTGTAACTGCGAAGACCTTTAACCCCGACTCAATCACCATCAGGGTAAACTCAAACGAACGACCATTATCGGCGGAGCCGGAGAGTCTTAACCCGTTCTCAGGTATGGAAACGGTCATTTCCCCCAGCGTGGGGTGAATGAGCGTACCGCTCCCCTTCGCTTCACACGCATTAATCAACGCCTGTCGCTGGGAAATGACATCCCCGCCACCGTAGACCAGACTGTTCTGGACGATAAAACCACGGATAATAAATCGCCGCGTCCCTCGCCCCATGTCCTCAATCCAGGCGGTATCACGGTATGGATATTCGTGGACGGCCTGCCGGCGACCATGGCTGCCTTCCTCATTAACCACAGCAAAGGGCACGCCACGGAAGGAGCCTGGCCGTAATTGACCCAGCCAGTCCTCACTACCGCCTCCGCCCATCAGGGAAGTTATTGCATCCTGAATAATTGCCATCGGGCCTCCGGAATAATAAAAACCGCCAGGGCGGCGGTTTAAACGGGTTAGTAATTCATGGCGGTTGTTATTCTGCCGTTATCCTCAACGTTATAGGTTTTCTTCTCCCCCTTATCATTGACCAGGGTGATTTCCAGCTTCATTTTCTGATCGGCCATCGCCTCTTTGAGAGACCGGGTCAGGTTTTCACTGGCTGCCTCTCTCCCGTTGCCGGAGGCTGTCAGGATAGAAGAGCTGTCAAACGTATCAGGCTGAGGCGCGAGGATATTCTGTCTCTGCTGGCTGAGTACACTACTATCACGAAGACCTGACCAACGCGGGTCACTGATGGCCGTTTGAATTGCAGCCTGTATCTCATCTTCAGAATATGGCTGCGCGCCATTCTCATGCTGAATCATGGCTGCCATGACAGATTTCAGTACTTCCGGGTTATGCAGATCCATCCTATGCTGGGGCTGAAATCCCGTCGCGGCTGAGACTGAATTGATATAGGACTGAGTGTCATTTTCTGACCGCGGCGCATAGGTGTGGATCATGCTGTTCAGCGTGTTATTCCCACGATCGCCATATAACATCAGCTGCCTGGCCATTGCCGCCAACCCGTCGTTGCTATTGTCATAAGTGACGAAACCACGATTCACCCCGGTCGCATTAGGCGCTATCCGGAGATTGCCCGGGTTATTATTTCTGAGGCCCAGCGCCTGGTTAGATGGCTGGCTGTAATTCACCTCCCCGCGTGGAACTGCTGCACCTGCTGGCAGGATAACAGACAAATCATTACGGAGTTGTTCAGCTCTGTCACTGGCGCCATATTGCGCGTCGTAGCGTTTCCGGACGGCATCCGTCATAAAGCCGGCATCTACCGCCCCGCGCTCACGCCGGGAAAGGGTGTTATACAGCGCTTTATCACCCTGAATGCGGCGTAGCTTCCCGGCATCCTTGCTACTGATAAACCCCAGCGCATGCGACAGCCCGGTGAAATCGCCATTAGAGAACAAGTCGGTCACACCTTCGAGACCGTCTTTCACCGAACCATCGGAGAGCAAGCCCTTAAACAGAGAGTTTTTCGAACGGTTTTTCAGCCCATCCCATGCCGCGCCCAGCTCATTCATGGAGCCGTTAACCTCGGACAATTGTCGGTTAAGCTCCGGATCAACCGTCAGGCCAAGTTCATCGGATTTAGCCAGCAATGCTTTCATCCGTACGCCTTCACGCATCAGCGCCAGCATTTCCGGCGTCAATCCGAGGGCATCGGAAACGGACTTCTGCTGGTCCGGTCGCAGGCTCGGGAAAACGCGCGCTATCGACTCCAGTGTTCTCAGCGTATCAACTGACCCGTCGTTGTTTTTCTGGATCTGTACACCAATCTGTGATAGGGCGCCGAGTACCTGACTGTTGGCACCGCTGGCGGCCTCCTTCAGGCTTTTAGCCATCCCCTCGATGGAAGCGTTGGCACTGTCACCATCAGCCCCCAGTATCCGCATGGCGCCGGACAGTCTGGAAAAATCCTCCACCCGCATACCCGCATTTTTCGCGGCAACATCGAGGTTATAGGCTTCCCTTGAGGCCTCATGGAAACCGTAGGCAATCTGTTTTAACCCGTATCCCGCCGCCCCGACCACGCCCAGCGACGCCAGCTTACCGGAGAGCTCACCGACCATCTTCAGCGGCGGCACCATATCCCCGATATACTGCACGTTATCACGGGCATTTTTGGACAGATTTTCGAAGCGGGATATAAAGCCGTTCAGTCCATCGAGGGTCTCCTGTCCTCCTAACTGGAGTCCCTCTTTGGTTTTATCCAGCTTTGGCTCCAGATCACGGATAGCCTCATTGATACGCTCAATGGCTTCCGTCGCCTGATCGCTGGCCACCAGCTCAAAGTCGAAAGAATTACTCATCGGGTTTGGTATTCCTGAGTTTATTGATACGGGTGGCCTGCGATACCCACCACTTCAGACGGGCATAGGTCATGCCCCACGCCCTGTCTTCTGTCCAGCGGAAATAAAATGTGACGTCAGCGGCCGTTTCCTGCCAGGCGGTCAGGGCTTCCAGGTCAAAAAACCGAGCAAAAACTCCTCGCATTTTCGGAAGTCGATAAAATCCATCGGCTGAAGCACACTTTCCCGCGTATCCGTGACCAGCGAGATCAGCAGACGCATTGCCGCCAGAGAAGTGGACGATGTCTGCTTTTCGTAGAACTGCTCTGCCTGGCTGAGCGTCGGTGCCTTCAGCTCCAGTTGCTCATAGCGCGTTTTTTGCGCCTCATCGACAAGAGGCTTGATGAGAGGAATGACTTTGGTGCGTTCAAGTTCTGCCATCTTAGTTCTCCGTTACGTCCCGACCTTCCCAGCGAACATCAAACACTGCGTCTTCGCTTTCCACCTCCTGAACGTTAACCGTCCAGAGTGCGCGACCGATAATAGTCTTTCCGTTCGCCAGCTCGGCGATCACGTTGACGTTCGTCTGACCGTTAAACCCCAGCACGTTAGTCCCGCCACTGTCACGCAGACGGGCTGAAATATACGGGGCAACCGGTTTTTCTTTATAACCATGTACTCCGTCCATGCCTGTCAGCGTGGTGCGATTGACAGTAGCTGACTGGTATTTAAACGAGCCCTCCACCATCACAGTCACCCCATTGACGGTGACATAAGCGGTACCCGCCAGGCGGTTAGTGGTATCTCCTGCCATGATTTATGCTCCTGTTGACTCAGCCTGCAGGCGGAACTGATTAAGCAACGCGAAGATGCGCAACTGGTTCATAAGCGTTCCCGGCCACAGTACGTCAACGCGGTTCGGGTTCGTTTTGTTCTGCTCAACAATAATGTTTCTGGCAAAGGCCTCTGCGTCCTGCGCATAGCCGTTAAAGACCAGCGTCTGGTATTCCGCAATCTGATCGGCCCTGATGATGTTAGGTGTCACAATCGCCGCCCCCGGCGCAAAACGCGTGCCGTCCGCGGCCAGCTTCATGCGACCAAATTTACTGGTGACTGCAGTGCGGAGATATCGCGTGACAAACATCAGGCTGAACAGCGTTTCCACCTGCAGGTAACTGTCGTCTTCGTCGCCATAGCTGTTTTTCTGGTAGGTGGTAATCAGGTTTTCAATCATCACCGTCCCGTCATCACCTACGGTGTAAGTGGAGATGCCGCTGTACAGCAGGTTGTTGCGCTCTGTCAGCTCAAAGCGATCCGCCAGATCCGGCGCCAGCACGCCATAAACAGGCAGACTTTGTAGCGGGCGTCCGGGGTCGTTACGCAGGCTGGGTGCGGCGGCCCCAGTCAGTGCCGCCGCCCAGATATAACGCGGTGACGGTGAGCGATACACGCCAAGCAGTGACTCATGCTGGTTATTACGGGTTTCCCCTTTGGTGCCAAGCTCAGCGTAAGTGCCGTTGGTGGTAGTGAAAGCGTGGCCATAAAGCTGTTTATCCCATGCCCAGCGGCCGGTTGCATCGTTCAGAAATTCTCTGATGGCATCCAGTGATGCGGTGTCATCATAAGGGTTGATGACAAAATCAAAGGTCTTATCCTGCAGGTTGCCTAGGGCATCAACAAAATCCGGCGCACCGGCGCCGCCGGCCATGCCCGTGATGGTCAGCGTCAGTCCTGCGGGCGTCACCTCACCACCCTGAACACCGAGATAATTCAGCCTGATATCAATACCATTGCCCAGTAACCCGGCATTCTTGGCCGTCAGTGTCACGGTATCTGTGGCATCGGCTTTTACAGCAGCGGTCACCGGCAGTTCCGTTTTACGGGTAATCGCCGCGACCAGCGCAGTGGCAATCTGAGCCGGAGTGTCAGTCGCCAGTACGGTCAGTTGTACGCGAACGCCAGCAATATAAAGAGAGATAACGCCGGTTTCTGTCGCCTGTGTGGCAACCTTGATACTGCCTGTTGCCACTGCCATCGAATCCGCATCATCAGCCAGCGGAAGGATCCAGACCTCCGCAGCAGTATCGTTTTTTTGATACGCCGTCATCATGCCATGTAGCATTGAGCCTTTTCCGGTAAGCTCACCCACCGCATTGGGAGAAGATACTTTTACCGGGATTTTTTCCTGTGCAGAGCCTGATGCCAGCATCTGACCAATCAGCAACGTTCGCTGTGTAGCGGTCGCCGTGTTGGCCATGGAGTTATCAAACTCCACATAAAAAAGCGGCACACGTAAATTGCTGGGAACTCGCGAAAATGGAACGGTCATTTAGTTACGCCCTCTTTTTTTACGGCGTTTTTAACGCCCTTTTCCGGTACCAGGCTGACGTCACCATCCTTCAGGCGGCGGTGCCAGAACGTATTATCAGGTACCTCCGCGCCATCTTTGGGCAAAGGCTCCCCCCTGACAGGGCAGCGAACGCTGAGCCCGTCCTTCGGTTTTACAAACATGATTACTCCTGAAGGTCTATTTTTACGCCCGGCTGCGGCGTACCGTCCGGCATGTTAATGGTGATGTCGATCCCCGCCAGCGGTACCGTATCGACCGGATAAAAGTCTTCCGGTCCCTGATAGTGCTCAATATCAATTTCGATAAGCAGCTGGCCCATATGCGCTTCGCCATCCGCATCAACATCAATCGTCGAGCGAACCTCCGCATATTTCTGGATGTTCCGGGTCAACTCGTAGCTGTTAATCACCGCCCTTTCTACCTGTTCCCGGAGCTCCTCCAGTGCAACCTCCGCGCGCATGGCGCCATCATCAGTGGTTTCACTGTCATACTCCTGAACCCGGCCGGTAATACGAACGGTGGTCAGAGAGGTGAAGGCCGGGGTATTTCGCCCCTGCGCCTTTTTGTGATCAAATGGCGTCTGAACAAGCAATGCAGGGTACAAGTCCGGCGAAGTTGCCCAGTCACGTGGGGAATACACACGATCGCCGGCGGCGGTTTTATCTTTCAGCGCGGCCACGACCATTTGTCGTATTGCGGAAGCATTCATCGGGTTTTCGCCACATTGAGAACGAGACGCGAGCCGCCATGGCTGTCCGGTTCGACGTTGGACACAACAAATAACTGATTGATGACCTGACCCCCGACCGTTTTAATAAACACACGGTCAGATACGGCAGGCTGCGGTTTACCCAATTGACGAAATTCAGCATCACGCACACCCAGCATCGGGCTGGAGGTGTTAATTTGTGATTCACCATCAAGATTTTCTGCAACCTGCGCATAGCCACGGTCAAAAATACCGTTAATCGTAAAAGGAGTACCGTTGCGGGGACGGTACTCATGCTCATCGCCAAACACGCCATGGAGCGGACTCAGAAGATGTAAATCCCAGTCCACGCCCATCTGCTTACTCCGTTGTGATTTTCACACCACGCACAGCAGATAATGCGCGCTGTCGCAGAGCATGGACATCGGCAATTACACCTGCTGCCAGCAGACGCTCGGCATCCTTACCGGAGACCGGAATAAGGGAGTTTTCCCGGTAAACCTCACCGTCATGGCGGATGCAGTTCCCTTTCAGCACCACAAACTCAGGCTCCGGGGCATCTTCCTGGTCATCTTCTTCAGCGGTATCCTCATCATCTGATGGTTCACCGTGTTTATCGTCATGCTGTTGGGTCTCATGAACGCTGCCACCAGCATTCAGGTCGTCGATATTCAGGGCGTCTTCGGTGGCGCCTTCCGCATTCAGATCATCGCCCAGTACAGTTTTGGTTGTTTTAGCCATATCAGACCACCGTTGCACAAAGGGATGCGTTTACCCGGCTCGGAATAACCAGCGGGGAGGATTGCATCAGGATAAGACGCTGGGCCGGATCTTCTTTCACCCAGGATTTTGGCGCATAGGCCAGGGGACCGTAGTTAAATGCCGGGTCCAGGATAACACCAAAAGCGCGGGTACCCATCAGATCAGCGCCAGACATAATAACGGCGCCGTCGGGGATCATCGGCTTCTCGACATTATCAAGTGGGTCAATAAACCAGTCGTTATATAACCAGAGGTCAAAGTTACCCCAGCGACCTTTATAAATAGCGCCCTTCATCGCCTGTGGACCAGCGTTAATCTGGTTACCAAACGGGCTCAGCGCCGGGAACGTGATGGCGTTATCTTTGATGGTGGTGTCCAGTCGGAAAGCACGCCATGACTTGCTTGTGAACACCAGATCTGTCGCGACGGAACCGGATTCTTTCAGGAAAAGCGTCTGCCAGATTTCAATATCATCAGAGGGTTGGGTATTAGTGGCACCCGAGGCAACCGTCAGCGGCCACTTATCTGAACCACTCAGAGTGATAGTCAAATCCGGAGAGCGCCCGAAATCCACTACTTTGGTTTCATAGCCTTCCCCGGCAACCGTGACGGTACCGGACACCAGCGCGCTGGCCGCCATCCACTCAAGACGACGGTTGATCATGTCAATCTGATCGGTCATCTCAAACTGCAGGTTCAACATTTCGCGTTCTGCGGCGGTATATTCACCGCCAATACGCTCACCAATCTGGCGACGAATCGGTTTACGCAGATCCGGCGCGCGCTTATCTTTGATATAAGCTGGTTTGAACGTATTGGTCTGGTATTTACGGGACTCGACCAGCTTACCTTCCACCAGCGGGGAGACGAATGGCGCCATACGACGCAGGCCGACATCCACGTCAATCGCTACTTCTTCGGTCTCATAAGTCACGACGTTCGGGAAGAAGCGATCAAGCAGCCAGTTCTGACTGGTTTTCAGGTTAGGAACGACCTGCACCAGCACACTGGTATCATAAATATTTTCCATATTCAGTCTCTTGATAATGCCAGCTAGACGCTGGCATAAATTTTAAATGGGACAGCGCCTGCCGGTTAAAGCATTCGCCAGGAGAAATGAGGGATAAATCAGGAGGTGGTTAAAGGTGCCTGGGCGCTGTCTTTCAGGAAAATGGCCAGCGGGCGTAGTGCTGTTTTCAGTTCCTGCGCAGTCCAGGAATCGTCAAAA
>OGXV01001108.1_pt1 | contig 16464 bp, 11 predicted proteins | sample 1576391 | NCBI WGS metagenome assembly OGXV01 (sample SAMEA3541586, study PRJEB24748) | human gut metagenome | biome: human gut; feature: human-associated habitat; material: faeces | place: China | collected 2012 | reverse complement strand
TGTCTAAGAACTGGAATCCTACCGATTTTGGTCAAAATGGAGTATTAAAAGCTTCTATGAGAATGCTCTTGGGGCAAACAGTAAACTGTGACCATGAGACTAATATTGGTAATGCTATTGGAGCTGTATCACAAGTTATCTGGCAAGATAAATACAAGGATGGTTCTTTTGTTATTCCTGCAGGTATCAATGGTATATTAAAGATTGATGGTAAAGCAAATCCGAGAATTGCTAGAGGCATTCTTATGGATCCCCCATCTATCCATTCTAATTCAGTAACAGTACAGTTTAAGTGGGATAAGTCTCACCCAAATATGGAAGATAACGAATTCTACCAGAAACTGGGTACCTATGATTCTAAGGGAGTTATGGTACGAAGAATCGTTACTGAAGTAGTAAGATACTTAGAAACTTCTTTGGTATCTCATGGAGCTGATGCTTTTGCTCAGAAGATTGGGGATGATGGTAAAATCATTAATCCCAATTTTGCCAAGAGAACTTGGGCTTCATACGAAGAATATAGGGATGATAAGTCTAAACAGTATTTCTTCTATGATACGAAAACTGATCTAGCTTTGTTCAGTGAAAATAACGATACTTCCCAATCTTATGATGATAACCAAGGAAATCAAAATCCTAATAATAAAGATATGAATGAACTACAAAAATTTTTAGAAAGAATCTTTGGTAAAGATTGCCTTACTCTTGCCGAAGGTACAGAGATGAACGAGGAAACTGCATTTGCAGCCATTCAGGAATTGGTTAATTCTCGTAACACTCTTCAGACTACTGTGGATAACTTAACTACAGAAAAAACTTCTCTTACAGAACAGGTTACTAATCTGAATGCAGAAGTTGCAAATCTGAAAGAAATGGCTCAGGTAGGTAAAAACCACATTGCATCTCTCCGTGGAAATGCTGTTGCAACCTATAAAAAACTTATGGGTGACAAAGCTGATGAAACTATCGTTACAATGTTGAATGCCGAAACTACCGGCATGGTAACTTTGATCTCTCTTACTAAAGATTACCAAGCTCGATTGGAAGAAAAATTCCCAATGACCTGTGCTAAATGCGGTTCTCATGATGTAAGCCGTGCTTCTTCTGCAGCTGAGCCAGAAGATAAATCTGATAACAAAGCTACTGCTCAGAATTCCGAAAAGAGTACTGAAGAGATTCTGAAAGGTATCTATTCAAACAAATTAAAATAATCTCTAAAATAAGAAGAATATGAATACACATCCTACTACTAAGCTGGTAAATCAGGATCAACCGATGACTCTGTTTGGTGAAAAAACTCCCAGAGCGGTGATCTATAAGAGTGAATCTAACAAGTTGCATCAGGCTTTCTGTGTAAAAGAAAACAAAGTTATTCATCAGGGTATGCCGGTAGCTTTGGATACCGATGGTAATATCGAACCTTATATCCCGGGTGGAGATGGCAGCCAGGTTTATCTGGGTATAGCTGTAACTGACAACATTAACCCTGCTTATCAGGCTCAAAGAAATTTCCCCGTAGAAGTAACTGTAGCTGTAGAAGCTTTCATGGTTGTAAACTGGGTAGCTAAAGAGGCTATGGAATGTGGTTATGTAAAACCCACAGATACCCTGTTGATTGACCGTTTCATCACTGCTGAAACTTCAGACGATGAAACAAAATTCATTAGCATCGTACCGGCTGATGAAGCTAATGATATTATTCAAGTATTGGTACGCTAATCATTAACTGAACATTAAAAGAACAATGAATACAGAATTTGCACAATTGAAAATGGAAGACCTTAGAAAGGAACTTCCGGAAATGGTAAGAAGTTTGGAAGCATACCGTCAGGGTTCCAACAACACATTGCCTATTGAAGTTACTCTGGAAGAACTGGTACAGGGTAAATATGGTGTATCACAGGATGCCTTCTTCGAAAAGTTGGGTATTAATCCTAAGATTGATACAATGCAGAATATCTTCACTATGCCGCAACAGAATATCCGTTGGATTGTACCGGAAATCATCCGTGCTGCTATTACAACTGGTATGCGCCAGGCACCTTTCTACCCGAACATCATTGCTTCAGACCAATCCATTAATGGTTTGCAGGTAACTATGCCGATGGTAAATATGTCGGATGCTGCTCCCGCTAAGGTAAATGAAGCAGAAACAATTCCTTTGGGAGATGTAAGCTTCGGACAGAAATCAGTTTCTCTGTTCAAAATCGGTAAAGGATTTAAACTTACTGACGAAGTTAAAAACTACGTTTCAATCGATGTATTGGGAATCTATCTCCGTGACTTTGGTATTCAGTTGGGTTATGCTATGGATACTTTGGCAATGGATGTTTTGATGAACGGTAACAAAGCTGATGGTTCTGAATCTGCTCCGGTTATTGGTGTATATGAAACAACCAACGGTATTACTTATAAAGACTTGTTGCATATCTGGGTTCGTGCTGCTCGTATGGGCCGTAACTTTACTACTATGATTGGTGGTGAAGACCAGGCTATCGAAATGTTGAACTTGCCTGAATTTAAAGAACGTCACTCAGGAACTACAGAAGCTACACTGAATATCAAGTCTCCGGTTCCCAACAAGGCTGACTTCTATATTCACCCGGGAACTCCCGATCAGCAGTTGTTGATGGTAGATACCAGGGCTGCCTTGATTAAGCTTACTGCTAAACAGTTGATGCTTGAATCAGAAAGAATCGTATCTAATCAGACTGAAGCAGTATATGCTTCTCTGACTACTGGTTTCTCTAAGATGTACCAGGATGCTGTTCTTCTGTTGGCAGCTAACAAGAAATTCTCTGAAGCTGGATTCCCGAGCTTCATGAACATTGACCCATATTTATTGGTTAACTTAGAATAATATCCGGGATTTCTTCATTGTATTTTTGTCTAATTTCTCCCCGAACAGTTTCAATCCATTCTGTTCGGGGTTTTATATTATAACCTAAAAAAAAATAAAAGATTATGGCTACTACTTATATTGTAACTGTTGGATCTAATGCCTACAGTTTTAACGACCAGGTAACTGGTATTTCAATTGCAAAAGGCGAAGAGAGAGAACTTACTGCTCGTCAGTATAGAACAAAACGTATTCAGAAAGCTTTAGTTTCTGGCCACTTGGTTTTAGTTCCGGATAAGAACAAAACTGCCAAGTATACTGCTGAGGATATCGAAAAGCTTGACAAGAAGCTAGCTGCTCAGTTTGCAAAGGGTATGGAAATCAGTAAGATTGCCAAAGCTTATTCACTTGAAGAAGCTAAGCTGATTGCTAAGAAACATGAAATCGAAGCTGATCCGAAAGATACCGTAAAAGATATCCTTGAAGTTTTACTTGAAGATTTCGAAGAAAACAAAGAATAAACAAACGAATATAAATGAAAAAGAATCTAGACTTCACATATGTAACATCAGGTCTGGAAGTTTCATTTAGAGTATTAACCAAAGTCCCGGCCAAATCCATTTTTGACTGGGACTTTGGCGATGATAAGGGAGAGGTTTTCAATGGTGGAAGACATCAATCTTACTCTTATGAGAAGTCTGGATTTTATGATGTAACACTACATGTCACTAATTCTGATGGATTAGATTTGACTTGTACTCGAACCGTAGTTATATGTAATTATGGGCATACTACTCTTCAGGATACCATCTACAATTTAATAGATAGGTATATTCCCAAAGAATTGCATGAGAGTATGACCATAGAAGATAAAACTGCATACATCACTAAATGGCAATTATATATCTCCCCACTAGTAAACCATGTTATACCACCAGATAAATATAATGATGAATTATGGTATGAGGGACTAGAAAACCAATTAATTATGGAATTGGCAGTATGGGATTATCTCAATATACAAATACAAAATATACTGTTGGTTGCAGGAAATAGTTTTAGAGAAATTATCTCCACTGAATCTCATGGACCAGACCAAGATGGTGATTCACCTGGAGAACATGCTAGAGGAGATAGGATAAAACAAATTACTACGGGTCCTACTGAGGTACAGTATTATGATAAAATATCCGAAAGTATATCTAGCTTATGGAGTACTTATTCAAAGATGATTCAACCTGGAGGGTATATGGATGAACTAAGAAAGAATCTATGTATGCTGGCATCTAGGTTAGAGATATACTTACCATTCTGTGATCAAATTGAACGGTTAGTAGTACCAAAAGTAGTAAATCATCGAAAACCAACTCCTTTGGGAGGACCTAATCCAACAGCTCCTCTCAATAAAGCAAGTAAACCTTCGTTAACCATAATAGATAAGAAATCATGACAAAAGAACCTTGGAGAATGGTTAAGAACCATTCTTGGAATAGGTATAAAAAGATTATCACTGATTTCTTAGACTGGGATGCTGGAAGACAAACAATTACTTGGGCTAAACATGTTAATCAATATCTAAATCATGCTGAGGATGATAGCCCAAGATATTATAATATTCCCATAGAAGCTTTATGCTATTACAATGCTTTTAGGAATTGGCCTATTAATAAGGCTACTGTTTCTGGAGAATTAGATGATGAGAACCTTTCTATACTTATTTCAAAGAATTACATAGAACAAATCGGATATCTCAATCAGGAAGGTTATTGGAACTTTAACTGGTCTGAGGATAGATTTGTTATCAATGGGATAGTATATAAACCTTCTGGAGATACTCAAGTATCTCAGGCTAAAGATGAAGCTTTGGTATTCTTGGTAATCCTCAAAAGGGATAGAGATACTAAAATCAAATTCGTAGAACAAAATCCATAAAGATATGAAAATGTTAATGTTACGTTTCACCAAGCTTAACAATGTAGAGGGCGATTGGTGGGACAGTAATCTTATAATCTTGAATGGACCTTCTGGAGTTCACATAGAAATGCCTGGTACTGGTAATTCGGCTACTACCATGCAATCTATGACTGGTATGAAGTTCGTATCAAATTACCAAGATTACTTTGGAGAGGTATGGGATAAAGATATACCTCATATAGGCTTTGGCCAAGTTATTAAGTTCAGAGTTAGGAAATTACCTGATTATGCCGTAGTAGTTGGGGATATAGAGGATGGAGGAGATGTTGACCCAGATAATCCAGATGATATCCCAAATGCTTTTGCTGGTAAAGAAAAAGAATATTTCCGTGGTAATAACTCAGAACTGTTATTGGGAAAGAATAAAGTAACACCTTAAAATATATACATATGTACGTTAGTAAATACTACACTTGCGAAGAGATTGACCAACGGCTATTACAAGGTTATTATGATGACTCTTTGGCTCATGGTTTTGTTGGAACTCTTAAAGAGTTCTGGGCATTCTTCTTATCAATTGCAAACAAGGTAGATAAGAAAGAAGGTTGGGATTTGTCAGAAAATAACTTCTCTGATGAATTGCTAGAAAAACTGAATGGAATTGAGGAACATGCTAACTACGTTACTAAAGTTTCTCAACTAGAAAATGATTTGAAATATCAGACTCAAGAACAAGTTGAGAAATATATACATGACTTAGTAGATGGTGCTGATGATGCTTTGGATACATTAAAGGAATTGGCTGAAGCATTAAACAATGACCCAAACTTTGCTACCAATATTACTAACCGATTAACTGAATTACGTACTCAATTAGAAGCTGAGGTAACTAGAGCTAAGAACCGTGAAAACGAATTAGCTTCTCAGATTAAGATTGTGAACGATAACTTGGTTAACTCGGTTAATACGTTGAATGCAACTATCCTTAAAGTAGTACAAGATATTACTAGGATGATAGAAGCAATCAATGCTCGTATTCAAAAGGTAGAAGACCGGGTTGGTGATTTGGAAGTAGACACTGACAATAACTTAACTGAAGCTAAAGAATATGCTAAGGAATTGGTAGATAAGGAAGCTGCTGAACGTAGAGCTGCTGATGAGAAACTGACCGAGGCTGTTCATCAAGTACAGTTAGACCATACTAGGGATATTGCCGACTTAAATAATAAGATTCTAACCGAGGCTTCAGAAAGAGCAAATGCAGATGTAGCATTAGAATCTAAACTGAACACCGAAATCAGTGATCGTAAAACTGCAGACCAAGAACTTGAATCCAAGATTAATGCTGAAGCTGCAGCTCGTACTGCTCAGGATGAAGTATTACACCAACAGATTGTAAAGGAAACTTCTGACCGTCAGAATGCAGATAATGGTTTACAGCAGAACATTACTCAAGAAGCTCAGAACCGTCAGAATGCAGATACTGTACTTCAGAACAATATTGATAACGAGAAAGAAACTCGAATTGCTCAAGATGAAATCCTTGACCATAAGATTGAGGATTTGAAAACTCAGGCCGGTACAGATAAAACCGAATTGCTTGAAAAACTAGAGCAAGAAAAGCAAGAACGTATTGCTGCCGATAAAGACTTAGATAATCGTAAGGTAGATAAAAGAGAAGGTTATTCTCTTACTAAAAACGACTTTACCGATATTCTCAAGGCTAAATTGGATGGCATTGAAGAACATGCTAATTATATCACAAAAGTATCTCAGCTTATCAATGATGCTGGTTATCAAACTGAAGCAGATCTTCAGGCAGCTATTGAAAAGATTATTGGGGAAGCTCCAGAGGTTCTTGATACTTTGAAGGAGATTGCAGATGCTTTGGGTAATGACCCAAACTTTGCAACTACAATTACCAAGAAATTGGCTGCTATTACCGAACAGTTGAATCAAGAAATTACTAATCGTACAGAAGCTGATGCCCAGGTACAGGCTAATGTAGATAAGGAAGTTTCTGACCGTAAGGAAGCTGATACTGCTCTTGAGGCTAAGTTGAAAGAATACGTTGATAATGAAGTAGATAAAATTACTGGTAACACTGACGGTATTCAAGCTAGTCTGAATAAGGAAATCCAAGATAGAAAAGATGCCGATGCTGCATTACAAGCTGCTATCACTAAGGAAGAAACGGATCGTAAGGCTGCTGATGCTGCATTAGATACTCGAGTAACTGCTAATGCTGCCAAGATACAAGAATTGGCTTTATCTATTCAGGATGCAGTAAATACCGTTAAAAATGAACTTCAGGCTAAGATAGATGCTTTGCAAACAGAAGTAAATGCTAACAAGGCAAATATCCAACGTAATACTGACCGATTAAACGACCAGATTACTAAGGAAGCTGAAGATTATGCTGAATTAAAAGGTATGGTTAATGCAGAAGCTGAAGCAAGAGCCAATGCTGATACTAATCTTAAGTCTCAGGTAGATAAGGTAAATATCGACTTGAACACTGAGGTTTCAAAGAGAGAAGCTGGTGATACTGTTTTACAGCAGAATATCGATAAGGAGATCTCTGATAGAACTTCAGCAGATACTTTATTAGATAATAAGTTCACTGGCTTGATAAATACTGAATCTATTGCCCGGGCAAATGAAGATGAGAAAATCAATGCTCGAATTGACCAGGAGATTAAAGATCGTAAGGCAGGAGATGATGCTTTAAGTGCTCGGATTGATACTCTTAATGGTGGAGTAACCGGTTCTTTAGATGAGCTCAGGGAGAAAGTAACTAATAACACTACTGCTATTCAAACCGAAGTAGAAAGAGCTAAGGCTGCTGAACAAACTCTTAAGGATTCTCTGACTACAGCTATGGAAAATCACAAAGATGATTTGGTAGCTATATCTAAAGATATCAATGATGAGGCTCAAAGTAGACTACAAGAAGATACCAAGCTTCAGAATAATATTGATACCGAAACCCTTAATCGTACTCAGGCAGACACTCTGTTAGAGAATAAGATTACTCAGGAAGTATCAGATAGAGTTCAGGCTGTTGAAAACTTGAATGACCGAAAGGTTGATAAAGTAGATGGCAAAGAGCTTTCTTCAAATGACTTTACCGACTTATTAAAAGCTAAGTTAGATAATATCCAGGAATTTGCTAACTACATTACTAAGGTATCTCAGTTGGAAAACGATTCTAACTATCAGAATGCCGAACAAGTAGAAGCTGCAATCCAAAAGGTTATTGGTTCTGCTCCTGGAGTATTAGATACTCTAGAAGAGATTGCAAAAGCATTGGGAGATGATCCTAACTTTGCAACTACAATTACTAATAAGCTGACTGAACTTAAGGGTATTATAGATAAGGAAATTTCCGATAGAACTGCAGCTGATGAACAAGTTACTCAGAAGTTTACTGAATTAAGTACTACTCTTAATGCTACAGTAAGTGAACTGAGAACTTTCGTAACAGAAACTCGTTCTGAATTATTAACAAAGGCTCAGGCTCAAGATGAATTGATTGCCAAGAATACTGCTAATATTCAACGTAACCTAGAATTAATTCAGGGATTACAAAGCAATCAGAATACTGGTTACCTTGAAATCAAGGAACTGTTGAATACAGAAATCGAGGCTAGAAAGGCTGAGGATATTCGTATTGAAGCTAAAGTAGATAAGAATACTCAGGATCTTACTACAGAACGTAATGAGCGTATTGCTGCAGATAAAGTTCTCCAGGATAATATTGATGCTGAAGAAGCTGCAAGAATTGCTGCTGATAATGCTCTGGGTAAACGTATAGATAAAGAAATCGAGGATAGAAAAGCAGCTGATACCGCACTTGAGAATAAATTTAATGGTATCACTAACGGCTTAGATGAACGTCTTCAGAAAGAAGAAGCAACTTCAAATGCTTTACCCTTAACTATGGTTACGGAAATTGATCCGAACTTGGTTATCAACGGTACTTCTGCTGAAGTAAACTTTAAGAGTTCTGTAAAAGGAGAAGGTAATCTCTATAGAGAACCTATGCCTCGTAAGTTTGCTATACCTTCTGCTACAGATGCTAAAGCAGGTCTTCAGTCAGCAGCCGATAAGAAGAGATGGGATTCTATGCCTAATGATTATATCACGGGAGCTAGTTATACACCTAAGGCTAGTGTGGTTACTACTAACATAAGTAGAAGTACATATAACTCCGATGAAGGTATACAGAAATCTAATGATTTCACTGTAGATATCCCCGCTTCTACTGCTGAGAAAGCCGGTGTACAAACTGCAGCAGATAAGAAGTTATTTAACTCTATTCCTCAGACTGTAGTAGTTGGAGAAGGAGCAACTTCAGATGCTAATAAAGTTACAGTATCAGTAAACAGAAAAACTGTAAACGAAGGAATATATAAAGATGATAATACTACTTTTGATTTACCAGTAGCTTCAATTACTAAAGCTGGTACTATGACTGCTGCTGATAAGGTTAAGTTGGATGAAACTTTACCCCAGCAGATTGCTAAGGAAATCCAAGACAGAAAAGATGCCATTGAAGCCTTGAAGAATTCTTCCGAAGCTTCCCTTGCTCAAGAAATCGAGGATAGAAAAGCAGCTGACCAGGCATTGGACACTAAATTTACTCAGGCTATCAAAGAAGAGGCAGATGCCCGTGCTGAATACGACCAGGTTCAGATGCAAAAGATTCAGGAAGAAGAAAAAGCCAGAGCTGCTGCAGATACCGCACTTGAAAATAAGTTACAAACCAACATCAATAACTTAGAAAAGAAACATGATGATTTTGTAGCAACTAAGGGTAAGGCTAATGGATTTGCATCTTTGGATGGTAATGGATTAGTACCCTCTAGTCAATTGCCTTCTTATGTTGATGATGTTATCGAAGCTTATGCTACTTATGATATCAGTGAAACTGGAAAGCTGAGCAATATTAAATTATATTCTGACCCAGATCATGCTAATCCTATTACTGGAGAATCAGGTAAGATATATTTGAATATTACCCAGGATGAACCCTCTTATCAATTCCGTTGGTCAGGTACTCAGTTTGTAGATAGTAATACTTCTTCTTTGATACTTGGAGAAGTTACTGGTACTGCTTATGATGGAGGTAAAGGTAAATATTTATCTAACTGGAGAAAAGCTTTGGTAGATAACTTGAGATTCTATTCTCATATCAAGGATAATGGAGCTTGGACTAGAAATGCCAACGAGGTTAGATTAAACTTTGATTGTTCAAACTTCAATGACCCTGTAAATATAAATTCTTATAACGAACCTATACCTGCTGCTACCAAAGACTTAGCAGGTGTACAAACTGCAGCAGATAAGAAACTGTTTGATAGTATACCCTGGGGGATTATATCTAATGTTCAGGGTTTTGAAGAAGAGCCCTCATTAAAAGATAAGAATGTAGTTAAACTAAAAATAGAGAACTACAATCGTACTCCTGTGGGAGAAGAGGTATTACCCGAGTATAAGAAGATATCTTGGACCATTACTCTTCCTTCAGCAAGTGCTGAACAAGCTGGTACTATATCTGCAGATCAATTTAACAAACTTAACTCTGGCCTGAATGGAGACATTACCAATGCCCTGAATGAAGCTAAGGCTTATACTGATGCTGCTAAAACTGCATTAGAGAAATTAATCCAGGATTCTGACAAAGTAATCAAGGAAAGCTTAGATGCTCATATAGGTAATACAAGTAATCCTCACAAGGTTACTAAAGTTCAGGTAGGATTGGGTAGTGTACAGAACTTGGCTCCTGCAGACATGCCAGTATCTACGGCTCAGGCTGCATCTATTGCAGATGCTAAGGCCGCAGGTACAAAAGCTCAAACCGATTTAAGTACCCATGCAAACAGAAAAGATAATCCTCACAATGTAACTAGAGCTCAATTAGGATTGGCTACTACAGACCAAGTAGTATTTGCTAAAACTACTGCAGCTTCTGGTTTCTGGAAGGAATCAGATGGTAGATTAAAATCTCAAGTGGAGAATTTGAACCATACTCTGGACCAAATCTGTAATATACCTACAGTTCACTTCAAGATGAATGGTAAATACCAAGTGGGAACTATTGCTCAGAGCTTAGAGGAAATTGAACCTCTGTTGGTATCAGAGAATACTATACCTGCTTCTCAAGTACCTAACCAATCTAGATTCGAAACTTTCGTCGGAGAAGATGGTCAGGAATATGTAAAAGTAAAAGTGGTAGAGTATGAAATGCTCAGTGTCATGGCTCTTGAGGGAGTTAAGTTATTGAGAAAAGAATTCGAAGACTTTAAGAAACAATTAAACAATAAGTAATATGGCAGAAATAGCAACTTGGAGTGCTATTCTGAATAAGACCGGCCTTGGTAAGACCTCTAATGAGTGCCCTACCAAGGCTGAGTTGTTAGCACTCAATAATGGTAAGGACTCCAATGTTGACAAGGTTATTGTAATTAGTAATGCTGCTAGCTATGGTAACAATGAATGTGTCAAGTTAGAGGATATCAATGCCGAGCAATGGATTTATACATTCCAGTGGGATCCGAATGGTAATCCTTCTTTTAATGCTCCAGCTACTGGAGGTACATACCCCTTTGGTTCATATACTTCTAATCGAGTTAAGCAAGTAAACGGTGTTAATACTATCTCTCAAAGTTTGGTGAATGATGTCACTAAAACTTCGGAAGGTTCTTGGTATACTACAGATTACGACGGTAATAAAGGTAGAATAGTACCCAACAATACATCTACTAATAGTAAATCAATCACTGTAACTTGGACTCAGAAGTATTCGGGTAAAACCCTACAGGCAACATTTACCCAGGCAGCAGGTAGAAAAGTTTATTCTTCATGGAGTTATAACTGTAGAGTAGATAAAACTTCTTTCAGTTACAGTGGAGGTCAATCTAATGTAACTGCTAAGAGTGCAAGTAGAACTTATACTTGGAATGGTCAAGGTAGTAGTTATACAGAATCAGAAACTGCTACTGTAAGAGTTTCTAGTCCGGCTTCTATTAGTGGTAATAGTATTTCTATCCCAAGTAATAGTGGTTCTGCTAGAAATTTTACGGTTACTTTCGATTTCCCAACTGCTACAGACCAGACTATCTCAATTTCTCAGGAAGGAGGTCAAGTAACCTATGTAGATCACCTATCTATAGACCCAACTACTAAAAATGTACCTGGAACTGGTTCAAGCTTTAGGTTGACAGTAAATGCTAATTATGATAAATATATAAATGGAACTTATGTAGAAAATGTTAGTTCTACTTATACTTCAGCTGAAGTAGTTGAGGGAACTTCATCTGATATTACCATCTCTGGTAAAACTTCTAGTGGATGTAGTATTAGTGTAGCACCAAACCCTAACTCATCACCTAGAACTTTTAAGATTAAGTTTACTTACGATACGGCAACTCCTGTATATTTAACCATTACACAGAATTCGGCTGAGGTAACTTATCCTAGTAGCGGTATAGTATTTGAACATAGTACTCAACAGAATAGTGGTTATAAAACTAGTACTTTATCCATTGGTACTGTTGAAGGTAAAGGAGGTAATATTTCTTTTTATATAAAAAGTTATAGGTCTAGATATGTTAACGGTTCTTTAAGTTCTACCGAAGCTATTAAACCTACTCTTATTTTGCCATCCGGAGTAACCGAAACTATTACTAATGTGAGTGGTTATTACTTTAAAGTAACTATTACCATACCTGAGCATTCAAAGCCTGCAAGCAGAACTCTTACAATCAGAGCTAATCAACCTAATGGCTTAGATAGAGAGTTAGTACAAACTGTACAACAGAGTGCTTCAACTTATGAGTTTGGTATTAGAGAAAACTCGGGGGATTCTTTGAGTACTTCTCTTACTTATTCTGGTTGGCCAAGCTCAGACTCATCCTTCAATAGACCCGTAAGAGTATATTCTAGGAAGAATGGTAACCAATTCCTTAATTGGGCTTTATCTTCTAATGTGGATTGGATTACTATATCTGGTTCAGGTGCTGGGGCTACATATAGGGTAGCCACTAATAACAGTAGTTCATCTAGAACAGGAATTATTACCTTTACTCAGGGAGAATCCAATAAAACTTGTACTCTGACAATAGTTCAAGAAGCAGGAGATGTCTATGAGTTTTATATTACTGACTCAGATGGTAATGGGCATTACACTGATTTCACATTCCCAGCTCCTTCAAATGGATTGGTAAATAAACATGTATTGAATCTTATCTCTACTCACAATGGTAGCCCCTTATCTGCAGACGATATAGAGGGAGTCCATTCGGAGATAACAGAGAAATTAATCGGCTTGGTAATAACACGAGATACTCAATCCCCATTCAGGTTTATAGCAAATATAACTGAAAATGGATATACCGAAAGAACTGGAGCAGATACTTATAGACAGAAGCCATCTGGAAAAACAGTAATTTTCAGAGTTCTTCAAGAAGCAAAAATAAATAATTTCAGATTGGAATTAAGTTTAAATATTTCAAATGGTAATGATCAAGATACGTGGGGATTATTTGATACGGCTAATATGCCTCATACTTCTGACTTTATGTATAGTATGAGCTTAATACGTGAGGGTATTATAGTGGACTCAGTAGAAGGTAAAATAACTGTGAATTCTATTCAAAGTACTACTAAGGATAGAGGGATTGGAGATAATGTTTATGTATGGGCCTATAATTCTGTAAGAGGTTTATGGTTATCAATTGGTAACTTTAGGATTGAAGAGGGGAATAATACCCATCATTGGGATGTTTCTTGGCCCACCTAGACAATTTAATCCTAAACACAACACTAGTACATTTATTGATAGATAAATTTAATTATTAACTTTAAAACTAAATCATTATGGAAGTTAAATCTGGTGAAGGTACTGTAGTGGTTGCGGATCATAATCGTTATAGTGATGAATGTTGTAATAATCGAGGATGGGGCTCCGGTTGGGGTGCTGTCGGTGGAGCTTTAGTAGGTGGTGGTTTTGGTGCTGCTGCAGTTTCTGTGTGGGACAAAATCAATGACACAAAAGCTGATATCCAAAAAGTGGAATCTACTGTTCAGGAAGCAAAAGCTGGTATTTACAAAGACATATCTGATGCTGCTCGTGGAGTTACTTCTGAAGTTGCAGGAGTTTCTAGACAAGTAGAGGGTGTAGGTAAAGAAGTACTTAACAATCGCTTTGCTACTGAACGTGGCCTTTGTGATCTTGGTTATAAGACTAATTCTGATATCCGGGATTCTCGTGATCAAATGGGAGCAGGGTTCAATCGGGTTATGGATCGTCTTTGCCAGATGGAACATCAACAGTCAAATTGCTGCTGTGAAATTAAGAGCTTAGTTAGAGAATCCGAAAACAGATTAGCTCTTCAGGCAGAACGTAATCATTGCGAGGTAATGAAAGGCCAGCAAGAGATTAAGTGTCTGATTGAGAACACTGCAAAAGACCAAGAAATTGCTAGACTGAATCGAGTAGTTGATGCTCAAAGAGATCAGAACATTATTAACTCGGTAGTACAGGCTTTAGGTAATAAAACTGCATAATTTCTATTAAAGTTGATTAGGGAAAAGGGAGGTACCTGTAGCGGGTATTTCCCTTTTTTCGTTTTAATCTAGTAAGAAACATGGAAGAAGATAATAAACTACAAACCTTTACTCTCCAAATGCAACTACCGGCTCCTAATTTAGAGGTAGCAAAGAGAGTAGCCGATGAAGCACAAAGACTGATAGATATCTATGGATACTATAATTTCTTGAACCTAGTAGAATTTATGAAACAGAATCCCAGTATGGTTCAAATGGGATTAAGTCTAATCAATAAAAATAATGCAGTATGGAAGAAATGAAATTTAAATCATTACAAAGAGGAGATTCAGTCTTTACTCTAGAAAGAGACAGAAGATCAATGTACCCAATCTTTGACCGAGCTAAAGTAGTAAAGGTAGGAGAAAGTAAACCCAGAGCTAATGAAAATGGTGATGGCTTTTCTAATCTTATAGAAATTGTTCTTCAAGATTCCATTGGTACAGTAACCATATATTTACCTTCGGATGGGAATGAGGGTATTTATAACAATGTGTACTACACTTTAATTGGAAGTAATATTGTAAACGAAGTATCATTGCAAAGGTCACAGGCTCTTGGTATTATTAATAATGTAGGTAAATACGAGAACATAATAAAGGAATGCGATAATATCCTTGCTATGTTTGAAAACAAGGAGCCCACTAATGGTAGTCAATTCAATGAAGAATTCGCTTCATTCAGGAAAGATGTAGTATCAGTATTACAATCACAACAGCAAGCCATAAACCTTATGATGGATTCACTTGGCTTGAATAAACCGAAGGAAAATCCAGATGGCAAGTAAGTCAGTAAACATAACTATAAGTACTCCCTTGGGAGACTTACAAATATATACTGACCCAAAAGAACAGGCTAGAGCTGAGAAGTTGATTGCAGAAACTCCTTCTATCATGAGGAATGCTTATGATAGAGCTACTGAGAAATTCGGCAATCAACTTCTCAGACTTGTGAAAAAATGCCTAAGAACAGGTACTCCCCCAAGAGGAACCCATTGGGATCCTCACTCTGCTAATACTATTAAACGATATGGAGAGCATACCCTTTTGAAGTATACGGGTCAGTATTTGAGATCAGTACAAATAGTAAAACAGAAGAATCGAACTTACGTAGGTATACCTACTAACCTTAAGAAAACCAGAAAGGGTGATAGGACTAGTAAAAGAACATTGAACCAAGTAGCTATCATGTTGGAATATGGTTCTAGAGGTGGTAATTTACCTCCAAGACCTCTATGGGCACCAGCTTTCGAACAAGTTGGTGGTAAGAAGGTTCTGAAGGAAACTATAGTAAGAGAACTTCGTAAAGAAATAAGGAAACACAGATAATGGGATTTACTATAAGCAAGAATCAAGGTTCAGGTAGGACCGTTATAACGGTAACACCAGAAGAAAAGAATGCTACGGACAAAGACATAGTTCAGATATTAACCGTAGAAGCTGTAGATGGGTCAACTAAGGAAGTAAAGCTTATCCACAAGAAAGGGGAAGGCAATTATGAATACACTTTCAGAGTTTCACCCACTGAATTATACTTTGAGCCTACAGGAGAAAGTAAAGAGGTTACTATTGTATCTACTAAACAAATGGTAATCAATGGAAAGAAAGTTGGTGATCCAGTTAATGTAAATTATACTAGGGAAAACTCGGGAGATGTATCTGGCTCTGGTACTACTCTTATCATGAGCTTAAACGATAATACTCATAATGATAAACTTGGCCAAGTAATTTTCATACAGGATGAATCAGGTAAAACTGTAGTTGTAACTTGTAGACAGGGTAAAAAAGAGAACACTGCTGGAGGGGATATTGGTCTTATCCAATTATGGTCTGGTTCTGGAGTTCCTGAAGGTTATGTACTTTGTGATGGAAGTCAAGTAAGTATAGCAGAATACCCAGAATTATATAAAGCTATTGGAGATAAGTATAATACTGCTTCTACTAAAGCTGGTTATATAAGTGTTCCAGACTTAAGAGGTAGATTTGTAGTAGGATATGATCCAAGAAATTATGAATACGAACGTATTGGTAATACTGGTGGGCAGGCCCTAGTAACTCTTACTCTAGACCAAATACCTCCTCATAGTCATAAGATTACAT
>OGXV01001100.1_pt1 | contig 16509 bp, 25 predicted proteins | sample 1576391 | NCBI WGS metagenome assembly OGXV01 (sample SAMEA3541586, study PRJEB24748) | human gut metagenome | biome: human gut; feature: human-associated habitat; material: faeces | place: China | collected 2012 | reverse complement strand
GGCGACGGCTTTCAGGTATTTTGTTGTGCGGAGTTTTGCAAACATCTGCCGACGGATGCGGCCCTGTTTCGTTCTGGCCGTCATTCGACGCGGCTCGTAAGCCGTCCCGTCCGGGTTGCGCTGCATCCTGATATTTTTCTGCTGGCTGCGGCGCAGCTGCTGTGCCAGATCCCGCATCATGCGCTTACGTGCGGCAGGCTCCAGTTCCGCCAGCAACGCATCTAACCAGGCGTCAACTTCCTGCAGATCAGCCACGGCTCACCGCCCACATTTCGTCCGGTTCGCCCGGTTCCGGCACCGCTTCGACGCTGGACACGTCACCGTCAGCGCTAACTATCACACGCTCTGTCAGTTGCAGATTCAGGCTGATATCACAGATATCATTACGCAAAATGTCGACTTCAAAGGAAAGCAACTTTTCCCGCAGTTCCGGGTTATGAATAGCATCCGGCTGATTTTCCCTTAACCAGGCCACCACCGGCGCCATCAATAAGCCCTGATCGCCGCTGAAATCCACAATCACCACATTCAGGGTGTAACGATATTCCCATGAAAGTGACGCTGCCCCGGTTGTCACCACCGATCCGTTATCAACGAACAAATGCAGCTTATCCGGGTTATCGCGGACATATGGCACCGCGCTATTCAGGGCGCGGCGTAAGGATTGAGGCTTGTTCACTGTTTCGCTCCTGACAGGAAATTATCGTGTCCACTTTGTCAGCGCAGACCGCCCAGGCAGCCTCCGCTTCATCCAGCGCGGTCAGCAGATCACCGTTAGTGCGTGCCACCGACTTTTCCAGGCGGCACTGCGTCACCCTGGGACAACCATTCACGGTAAGCTGCACCTCCGGCGAGGGCCGGACGTTCGCGCATCCTGATAATGTCAGGAGGCAAAGGAGTACCAGCCCAGCGGCGTAAATCCTCGTTTTCACGTTTTAGCTCCTCAATCCGGCGCTGACGGCTTCGCAGCAGCGCGTTTGTACTTTCTGCCGCCGCGTAAAGGCGCGTCTGTTCCCGGTTGTTGGTTTCGGACAGGATGGACAGGGCGATCAGCTGGCTGTTCGTTTTTGCCAGTTTGTCGCCAGCCGTTTTCAGGTCCCCGCCTTGCTGATCGATGGTGTGGCTGGCCTCATTCAGTCGCCATGACTGCCACCCCAGCGCCGCCAGTACGAGCGCCAGAATTACCGCCAGCGCGCGCGTCATACCGTCACCGGCTCCGCATCAACAACCTGCGCACGCAGAACCTTAAGCGCGACCAGCGTCAGCAGATAAAATGCGAGGGTGACAACATGGCCCGTAAAGGCGAGGAAAATCACAAGCAGTGAACGCCTGGCCCATCTGATCACCTGGTTTCCTGGCGTACTGAAAAAGCGCGTCAGCGCCTGCCTTGCCCCTTCCTGATGAGCGCCGCCTGCATACCACCCGGCCAGGCAAAGCAGCACCGCCACCCAAACCAGCAAACAGGCGACCCAGGTCAATGCAGTGACCAGCGCCGAGGCCATGCCGTTTGGGACAAAGAGACTTATAATCATCAGCGCCGCGTACAGCACCGAAAGTAACCCACTGATAAGTTTCTTCTTCATTTCGTTACGCTCCTTTTAAGCACCAGGCCAGCTCCCGCCCGCGGCGGTTTTCCAGGCCCTGATTAAATACGCCTTTGACATATACCCAGCGAGGCAGCTGATAGCAGGCATCACGCCAGCGCTTCTGATTGATAAACTTCACCATGGTTGAGCTGCAGGCGTTGCCGGTTCCCACGTTGAAGGCCAGCGATACCAGCGCGTCATAGACGTTCTGCGGTACGCTCACCAGGACACAGCGATCCAGTGCCTTCTCCACCCTTAAAACGTTGGTGATGAACCCCCCGGCGGCCTGCCGTTCCGTGATGGTCTTCCCCGGCACCACGCCGGACGTATTGCCAATGCCATCGGTCCACACCCCCGCATCACACTGATACGGCTGCAGGCGGCAGCCCTCGTAATCGGCTATCAGCTTCAACCCTTCCACTGAGGTATGAAGTTGCTGAAAGCCCGGCAGGGTGGCGGCAATCGCCAGCACCGCCCCTACCAGGCAGCGTTTAACGGTTGAAGGATTCATATTCCCCCTGTGTAATTTTTCCGCCGCGCAGCAGCTGGTAGGTTTTGTGTTTGTAGTACCAGTTGATGGCCAGCATCAGCACGCCAATCAACACACCGCCCACTGTCGACACATCCTTAAGCGATAAATCTCCCATCCATGCCAGCAGTACAGCGATGCAGTACGTGATGAAGGCGCTGATCCGTTCAAGCGTCATATTTCAGTCCCATAACTGGACGGTCTGCACCGTGGAAGTGGTGGCAATATCCGGCAGCTCCACCTGCAGCCCGTGTGGTAAGAACGGGCCGTGCTCAGCCAGCCCCGGATTTGCCTGCAGTACCTGCTCCGTGACGCCCTGCGTGCGTCCGTAATGACGCCAGCAAAGCGCGTCCACCGTGTCACCCTGGTACGCACGCACTTTCATCAGATCAGCTCCACCGTACAGTGAGGCGCATCCTGGACCCGGCTGATTGCCCAGCGAGCATCACGCCACAGATCGCCGCTGGCCTCCGCCAGCTCACCCCCCCTTTTCACACCGGAGGCCGTGGCGTCATAGTCCTGGTAACGCTCATTCACCTGCGCACGTGCCCAGCAATAAACGGCGTTGTGGTAGTGGTGAATACGTTCGCTTTTACCGTCCAGCAAGTCCGCCGGTACATCAGCCAGCGTCATAAATCCCAGCGCCTGCTGGCGTTTGCGGAAGTCGTACAGCTCCGCATTGACCTCTGACATCGCAGACCGGATGAGTTGTCCGAGACGGGGTGACGTCACCGTGCCATCCGTCCGCATCACGCTGCGAAACTCTGATAAATCAACATCGGGCCAGAACGGCGTATTTTTGATAATTTCCGCCTGTTCCGGCGCCTGCTCAGGCGCAACAAACTTCATGCGGGCTTTCTCCTGAAATAGTGGGCGGTGGACGGGGTTTTGATGTGGCAAAAGCCTTTCGCCACCCCGTGCCGCCCGTGCGCGGGGCACGTTCCGTTAACGGCTGTCATTGCGCAATCTGCGCTCCAGCTGCTGTTTTTCTTTTTTGACGCCACAGCGTGGATCAAGCTGCAGCGCATGATTGATGTGATTCAGGGCGGAGGCCGGGCTGGTTTCGGTCAGTACAGCGCCAATCGCTTTATGCAGGCGTGCCCGTGACTGGTCTGGCATATCCTGGCCGTCTGTCAGCTCCAGTGTCTGCAGTAACAACCCGGCATCGAAAGATTCACCTGCCAGCAGGGCGGCCTGCGCAGCGTCTGCCATTTCCTCTGCCAGCACTGTCTGGACGTTACGGTTTCCGATGGGCATCACCCATCCGTGCCGCAGCGCATGACGCCCTGCATCCAGCGCACCGGCATAATCCCCGGCATCGATACGCCAGAGCATCACAAACATCACCACGTCATCCTGCCGGGCACCATCAGCAGCCAGCACCCCCTCCACCCAGGCGGAATAACGGGGCAGCAGTTCCACTTTGATTTGGGCTTTCTTCACGGTGGACTGGATACCTTTCAGGCGGCGGCGGTCCTCCGCCAGCTGCATCAGCATCAGGTCATACCCCGTCGCGTGGCGAACATTGCCGCCCTGTCGGGCGGCCTGTTCAGCCTGGACGCGCAGGCGGTGCTGCCGTGCGGGACTCAGGCTCATGCGTTACGCCCCCTCGCCTTCCGGTACAGCTGGCGCGCTGAAATCCCCCATCTGGATGTTTTCGACCAGCGCCGCGCAGCGGTAATCCTCAACCACATACGCTTCATTGACGGACTCGAAATTCTCGATCCGGTCACGTTTCGGGTTATCGATAACAGAACGACGGCGGGTATCTTCCTGCCAGTAAATGGACAGGTTATCCAGACGGGTGATCAGCAGTGCATTCGCAGGGAAATACGGCGCGCGTACAGCCTGCAGTCCACCCATGCGTTTCTGGCTGATGATCAGATCAGCGGCCAGCTTCTCCGTGTTCTCCTGGTCTTTGTTAACCAGCGGGAAATACTTGTCAGACAGCAGCTCACGGCCACAGACCACCACCAGATCATCATCATCCTGATATACCGGGTCGATCAGCTCGTTGACCGCATCCATCACCACGGCATCCAGGTTGGCATAATCGCCACCCTTACCAACCTTCACGGCGCCTTTGGTGGTCACGCCGTCTTTGGTTTCGCTGCCCATGACATGATCCGGCGCATCTTCGCGGATTTTTTGCAGCCAGCCCTTATTTACGTCCTGCAGCATCGGGTTGGCGTCGCGGTCAGAGGTTTTGGCACGCTTCACGCCGTTGAACCCGATCATGATGCGGTCCAGAGCCTGGCGCTTCACGATGGCGTTACGGATCCGCACCTGGAAATCCTGGAACTTTGCCCACAGGTCCAGCTTTGCGTAGGTCAGCACCGTATCAAAGTTGGTCTGTTCGCATTTGTATTCCACGTCCGCCATTACTGTCGGGTCAGTTGGTTCGCGCTCTTTGGTGGTGGTATCCGTGGTACCGGCAATTGTGCTACCGACACCCAGACCCAGCAGCTGGCCTGACTGCTCATCCACCGGGGTGATGTTAATCAGTGTCAGAAAGGCAGCGGACTGCTGGATCTGGTCTTCCAGCGTCTGCTGTACCGACGGCTCAACGGTGAATTTGCTGGAAAGTTCTTCCACTTCCACGTTGTTCAGGCGTGCCAGCTGCTGCAGGTAGGCGTTAAAGGCAAAACGGGTTTTCTTTTTCATCGGTTCTTATGCTCCATCAGCAATTGGTCAGTGTGCCTGCCGGTGCGTTTCCGCCTGGCGCGCGCTGGCGATAATCTTTGCGGCTGTCTTCCTGGCTCAGCCGCTGCTCCAGTTCAGCAAAAGCGGTCTGCTGTTCCTGCAGGGAGGCTTCCAGCTCAGCAATGCGCGTATCCTGCGCAGACAGGGAGTGTTCAGTGCGTTCGCTCAGGTTTTGCTGTTCAGTAGCAATCAGCTCAACCGCGCGATGCACGTCAGAAAAACGTGCTTCATCGTTCTGTTCTTTTTTGGTGAACATCGCGGCAACGCGGGAAAACAGGGAGGGTTTATCGTCCTGGACTTCTTCCCACTCGATCAGCGTTTCTTCGGCGGCGGTAAAGAGGTTTTCAGGGTTTTGCTTGCGGCCTGCCAGGGGGTTACTTCTGGCGCTGGCGCTAAACTGCAGCATTTCAGTACCGAGGCTTGCGGGATCATCCGTCGCCGCCAGGCCAACCAGGTAGGCTTTGCCGGTATCGGCAAAACTGGTATTGACCTCCATCGAGGTAAACAGCTTTTGCAGATTACGGGTATACGCCACCAGGTCCTCTGACGGGGTGATCCACGCATACAGGGCCAGCTTCCCTTTCAGCGGGCCGTCTGCAATCTCCTCTGCCTCCAGCTTATCCACGGTCCCGAAACGGCGGAAAGGGCTATCAGGGGTGTAACCCTTGATGTGCTCCAGATTAATCAACGCGGTATACACCTGCGGGTCATAGCTCGCCGCCATCTGTTCCAGCCAGGCGCGCTCAATATTGCGCCCGTCTGTCGTTGCCCCTTCCACACCGATGCGGAAGCGCTTTGCTTTTACAGCCATGTGACCGACTCCATCAAATAACTCTGTGAGGCCTTATGGTTGCTGTGATGGAGGGGGTGAAACAACGCGCGGACCTTGTGCGGTAAACCATACAAAGGCCAGCCGGGGAAAGGCGCCAGGCAAGGCCGTATGTTTGTGCCATGGAAACGATGACCCCCGCAGACCTCGATCCCCGCAGGCAGGCATTACTGCTGTATTTTCAGGGATACCGCGTAGCCCGCATTGCTGAAATGCTGGGCGAAAAAGTTGCAACCGTTCACAGCTGGAAAAAGCGCGACAAGTGGGGCGAATATGGCCCACTCGATCAGATGCAGCTCACCACTGCCGCCCGCTATTGCCAGCTCATCATGAAGGAGCACAAGGAAGGGAAAGACTTTAAAGAAATAGACCTGCTGGCGCGCCAGTCCGAGCGCCACGCCCGCATCGGTAAATTTAACAACGGCGGTAATGAGGCGGACCTTAACCCCAACGTGCAAAACCGCAACCGCGGCCCCCGCAAGACACCAGAAAAGAACCTGTTTACTGACGAACAGATCGAAAAGCTGGAAGAAATTTTCCGCAACGGAATGTTTGAATATCAGCGCCACTGGTGGGAAGCAGGAATTAAGCACCGCATCCGCAACGTGCTTAAATCGCGCCAGATCGGCGCTACGTATTATTTCGCGCGTGAAGCGCTGATGGACGCCCTGATGACAGGGCGAAACCAGATTTTCCTGTCAGCCAGTAAAGCCCAGGCGCATGTTTTTAAGCAGTACATCATCGAGTTTGCCAAAGAAGTCGACGTGGAATTAAAAGGCGATCCCATGGTGCTGCCAAACGGCGCCACGCTGTATTTTCTCGGGACCAACGCCCGCACCGCGCAGAGTTACCACGGCAACCTGTATCTTGATGAGTATTTCTGGATCCCGAAATTTCAGGAGCTACGTAAAGTCGCCTCCGGCATGGCGCTGCACAAGAAATGGCGCCAGACCTATTTTTCCACGCCTTCCAGCCTGACGCACAGCGCTTACCCGTTCTGGTCCGGCGCCCTGTTCAATCGCGGGCGGGCAAAAGCTGATCGCGTTGATATCGACCTGACCCACTCAGCCCTTGCTGCCGGTCTGCTTTGCGCTGACGGTCAGTTCAGACAGATCGTGACGGTGGAGGACGCCGTACGCGGTGGCTGCAACCTGTTCGACCTCGACCAGCTGCGCCTGGAGTACAGCCCCGACGAGTACCAGAACCTGCTGATGTGTGAATTCATCGACGATCTCGCCTCCGTTTTCCCCCTGGCTGACCTGCAGGCCTGCATGGTGGACAGCTGGGAAGTCTGGGAAGACTTTCAGGCGCTGGCCCTGCGTCCGTTCGGCTGGCGCGAAGTCTGGATCGGCTATGACCCGGCGAAAGGTACCCAGAACGGCGACAGCGCTGGCTGCGTAGTCATTGCCCCGCCGACGGTGCCCGGCGGTAAGTTCCGCATCCTTGAGCGTCACCAGTGGCGCGGAATGGACTTCCGCGCCCAGGCAGAGGCCATCCGCAAACTGACTCAGCAGTATAACGTGACCTACATCGGCATTGACTCCACCGGCGTCGGTCACGGTGTTTATGAAAACGTAAAAGGCTTTTTCCCTGCCGTGCGGGAGTTTGTCTATAACCCCAACGTCAAAAACGCCCTGGTGCTCAAGGCATACGACATTATCAGCCACCGCCGTCTGGAGTTTGACGCCGGACACACCGACATTGCGCAGTCATTTATGGCTATCCGCCGCGCCACCACCGCCAGCGGAAACCGCCCTACCTACGAAGCCAGCCGCAGCGAAGAAGCCAGCCACGCCGATCTGGCCTGGGCAACGATGCACGCACTGTTTAATGAACCGCTGCAGGGCGAAGCCGCCAATACCAGCAACATTGTGGAGATTTTTTAATGACTGAGAATACCGCACAGGATGTGATGCCACCTGATGTACAACCCAATGATGCAGCGACTACCCAGGCGTTCAGCTTTGGCGATCCCATTCCGGTACTGGACCGCCGCGAACTTCTGGACTACGTAGAATGTGTGCAAATGGACCGCTGGTATGAGCCGCCGGTGAGCTTTGACGGGCTGGCGCGGACCTATCGCGCCGCTGTACATCACAGCTCGCCGATTGCCGTTAAGCGTGACATTCTCAGCAGTACCTACATCCCCCACCGCCTGCTCAGCCAGCAGGCTTTTGCCCGTTTCGTCCAGGATTATCTTGTGTTCGGTAACGCCTATCTGGAAAAACGGACGAACAGGCTGGGCGGTATTCTGTCACTGGAGCCATCACTGGCGAAGTACACCCGGCGCGGGATTGACCTTGATACTTACTGGTTCGTGCAGTACGGCATGACCACCCAGCCTTATGAGTTCACCAAAGGGAGCATCTTTCACCTGATGGAGCCGGACATTAACCAGGAAATCTACGGGCTTCCCGGCTACCTCTCCGCGATCCCTTCAACACTGCTCAACGAGTCGGCTACGCTGTTTCGCCGTAAGTATTACATCAACGGCAGCCACGCCGGGTTCATCATGTACATGACTGATGCGGCACAGAATCAGGAGGACGTGAACAACATCCGCCAGGCCATGAAAAGCGCCAAAGGGCCGGGCAACTTCCGCAACCTGTTTATGTATTCGCCCAACGGTAAAAAGGACGGCATCCAGATCATCCCACTGTCAGAGGTCGCGGCGAAAGATGAATTTTTGAACATCAAGAACGTGAGCCGCGATGACATGATGGCTGCGCACCGCGTACCGCCGCAGATGATGGGCATTATTCCCAACAATACCGGCGGCTTTGGTGATGTGGAAAAAGCCAGCCGCGTCTTTGTCCGCAACGAGCTGATGCCGTTGCAGAAGCGACTGCAGGAGCTTAACGACTGGCTGAGCGAAGAGGTGATCCGCTTCGAGCCTTATACTCTGGGGTTAGAGGGCAGTTAAATCATCTATATGAGAAAGGGCCAAACATAGCCCTTTTATCAATTGGGAAACTCACCGATATCTTGTTCAAAAGTTGTAAAGTTAAAGCTAGGAAGGAGAATCGGTGTATACCCACTCGTCATCAAAAAATTGGCAACAAACGAACGTAGAAACGGGAACGATATCGCAGGTGCATTGACAACTGGAAATTTCGATTCTTTGAAAGAATCGTCTATGTCTTTATCTGTTTCAAAAACACTTTGAAACTCGATTCGTAATGCCCGATCGTTCTCAGTTATGTAATAAAAATCAAACAGTACCGAGAATTCTCGCGGATTTTCATCAAAAATTGGTTTGAATCGAAGCGCAAAACCAGATTCGATTTTGCGCCCCTCAGCATCGACAAACAACAGTCGATTAACAGTATTATCCCTTAATCTTAGCTTCATCGTCAGGCCGCTAAATCCAATTCAGTATCATCTGAAAAAAAATCCACTGAACGTTCCGTAGCATGATTGATCACGCGCGGTCTCAATGTAATGAACCCTTCGGAGCTTGGAAGCTCATAGCTTACGATTGTTGGTCCATAAGCCGGATATGAGCTTAATTTTTCATAAAGCGACTCAGGATTATACTGTTGCAATGCCTTGTTAAGTAAGGCCATTCTTTGTTCAAAGGAAAGCATTTTCCCTCCTTAAACCTTCTCACAGAAATCTTCTGGAAAGATAAACCTTCTAAACGCTATCTTGTCTCGAGCATGTTCGTAAACACACATCTGCTGACGAGTAAATGAAACCATCTGTTCCGGACGTTCATCTACAAAGTTAAGTCTTATAAGATTAGACGCTTTTGTACTATCTTGTGCCTTAACGGCGGCATACGGAAATACACCTTTAAAATCATCAGTTTGCTCGAGTTCCCTAAAAAAACTAATGACTTGATTCACTGTGATATGCAATGCGCTCATTCGAGTCAAGCTACCAGCAACTTGCTTCCGCATAGCCTCGAATTGCCTGATATCTCGAGCATTTCCAACCAAATCGAGCAATTCATCTTTTGAATCAAAGGTGATAGAAAATTCACTAATGACCGTATCACGGCCTTCGTTCCACTGATGGGCCCAGTAGGGATCATCAGTCCAAAAATAGTAACCTTGAGTTAACCATTGTTTAGGGCCTGAACGACTTAAGAAAGGTACGCTTTGCCGTATCGTCTCATAACTACCACGATTAAGGCAGTTATGAAACCCTATATGAACTACCTGCACAATCATCCTCTCTTTACAGGTTGTTTGATTACCCTAAAGTGCTAGCGAATACCTATCGTTACTTCAAGAGTAGACGAGTGTAATCAAGCAGTGACTAACAAACAAACACTTTTTCCTATCTATACGATAGAAGCTCTTCGATTAGTTACAAAAATGTTACGCATCACTCAATCCAAAGTGAAGGGCCACCATTCAAAACAACTGCGCGCGCTCGTATCCCCGCCACGCCTGCCCGCTTTGTGTAGTGGTTTTCATGCACCTGCATGAGATATGAAAAAGCCCGCCAGAACTGGCGGGCCGGAGCTAAAACGATCCTCGAACGATCATGCAGATTCATGCGGCATAGTCATGCACTCTCTTTTTTCAGGTTAGCCTGAAATCCTCGTCAAAATCCATAAAGTTTTCAGCTACTCGCGATGAAAGGATGATGTACTTAATCCCCTCATCCAAGGGAACTGGGCGATCAAGTTCAAGCATAAAAACACCATCATAGGTTTTACCCAGCCAGAACCCGCCGCCGCAGGATTTTGGGCGCTGAAAAAGCACCCAACCACCCGGAACAAACTTCGGCAGCGGCTCATAGCGATAAATAACCTGATAATTACTGTCTTTAGACCCCATAGCCTAACGCCTCGCCTTGCTCGTTGTTCAACCTTGCAGGCGGTAAAAACCAGTTTTATCGCCTGCAACGTTTTGTTAATGCAACCAGCTGTCGTCTTCCCATACCTGCTGCATAATTTCCATTACCCGCTGCTTATCCTCATCAAGTTTTAAGCCGGTCAACTCGATACCGTTGGCACTGCCTTTGCGAATGCGGATCGCCGTCTTGGGATATAAAGGGATCAGGTTGCGGTAAAGCTCGGTTTCGAGTGCTTCCAGTGTCGCCTGGCTAATTTTCTGCTCTTTATCAATCATTATTTCGACACGCATGGAGATCATCCCCCTAACTGGAAACATCCATTGACCGGCTGTATTCATGGCTACGAATTTTCGCCATTAATTCATCAGTCAGCTCAGAAACCCACTGGATAGCAAGTCGCTTCTCTTCATCGCTGCACTCACTAGCCGCTACAAGCTTGATAAAAAAATCAATACGCTGGAGCTTTAACGACTCCAAAAGGTAGTCCTGCATTTCCCCTCCTATCCTCACTACGGGATATCCGTTGCCATATCCCCACAAAGGGATATGACTATACTGTACATACATCCACTGGATATGCATACAGTATAATATGATTTTCTTCCTGTAAAATAGTTTTTATCATTCAATCAGATGTGTCCCATATGGTGAGATAAAGGCATAAATTGTGCCCCTTCATCAGTACCACTGGCGCCATTTATCATCTTCCTGCAGCCTTTGGTTCCGGTAAAAAACACGCAGACCGGCACCGGATGGAATACTGCCGCCGCGCAGAAGCAGATCGATCTCCGCCTCCGAACCATCAAAGCCTCTCGATTTAAGTTCATACTCCAGCTGCAGGCGCTGCTGATTATCCACATCCTGCCTGTACCCTTTCCGGCGCTTAGGCTTAACCATGCGAAGCCGTGTGTTTAGCTCCCTCAGCTCCTTTTTGCTCATGCTATGGAGATACTCCTGCAGCTCCCGCTCATCCATACACGCAATATCCGGTAAATCATGCCCGCTTACGGCCCCGTTTTCGTTCATTTTTTCCACAGGGGGACAGTTATTGCCACGAGTCCAAGGGGCGCAAGCGCCCTGGTCGGCTGGCGCCTCCTGAACGTCAACGGCCTTACGAACCATTTTCCACTTCATCGCATGCGTGCAAATCCGGCCCTCAATAATCGGGGACCAGATGCCATAAATACGGATGCCGTGATCGCCATAGGCTGATGGCTCGTCATTGAGTTCATAAGCCGTGCGGACCAGGTGATGTTTACGCGGAACCAGTACGCCGCCCTGTTTCATGATGTAGGTGGCAAAACACCCGGCATCGGCTGCCGCCAGCACGGCATCCAGACGCGGGTTATCCAGTACCGGCGCACCTGCTTTTTTATCGGCCTGCTGTCGCGCAGCCTGGCCTGCCAGCAAACGCAGCTCGCGATAAGCCTGGCGGCCCGGTATACCGAAAAAGCGGAATTGCTGGACGCGATGCAGCGAAGCCCAGGCATTGACATGTTCGGCATTGTCCCGCAGTGATCTGCCGGTTTCTTTGCTGATTTCATTACCCAGGCCGCGGCCGTCGATGTTCTTACTGATGTACTTCGCGATGTAGCTGGTAGGCGTCCCCTTGCGCGGGTTGATCAGCTCAGATTTAAAGCGCGGGCCGGTATTATTTCCCAGCTCCTCGCGGTCCTCACGGATGGCAAATTTACGCAGCAGCGCAGTGATGGACTTGCGGTCTTTTTTGCGCATGAAGCAAAGCAGGTGCCAATGCACGGTGCCGTCATGGTGTGGCTCAGCAACGCGGACGCCATACCAACGCAGCCCGGCTTTGTGCATCGCCTTGCGGAAAGCGGCGAACGTATGCACCAGATAGTCGCTGCTCTGCCGGACCGTTGCACTGGTCCATTTCGGGTTTGGCCTGCCGTTATTGAGCGTTGCGTGAAAGCGTGACGGGCAGGTGATGGTATAGAACACCGCGCAGTCTCCGCGCATTTCCGCGATTAACTCCAGCCCCTTAACACAGGCCATCATTTCATTACGACGGTGCGCCGGATTGCTGCTACTGGCGTTTACCACGTCTTCCATATCCAGCGTATCGCCCTGCTCATTGGTCAGCTCATGCGAGCGGAAGAATTCCAGCGATTTGCGGCGCTGTTCGCGTTTATGGATCACGGCCTCATAGCTGACATACGGGGACGCCTTTTTGTTAACCAGGCAGACGGCGCGCAGCTGTTCTTCCCGCCATTCACACCGCATCTGCCACAGCTTGCGATACCACCAGTCAGCACAGAGCATACGGGCAAGCGAACCCGGAATAAGTTCGTATGGTACCGGGTTACGGCGGTGCTTTTTACGGCGCAGCTGCTCGAAGGCAGGCGGGATTACATCAAGGCGCATGGCCTCAGCGGCCACCCTTTCCCATGACCGGCGGATCTCTTCCGGCGTAACGTCTTCATCCGCAAACAGCTCACCGCAGGCAGCATCCAGACACATGCTCATGTGTGCCGCCACCAGGGTAGATAACCGCTTAACCTGATCCTGATTCATTTCCGGCAGAACCAGCAGGCCCTCCAGCCCGTCGTGGCTCGCCATAAACCGGAATGACGCAGAAACCTGGCTGGCACGCACGCGCTCCAGGCGTTCAAGGCACGGCCTGATGGTTTCACGTAGATAGCGGGAATATGCCTTCGGCTTGCCCAGGCCCTCGAAATATTTAATGCGCTCAAGCAGTGGCTTGCTGATATGTGATGGTTCAGCGCTTACGTCTGCCAGAATCACCAGATCGGGATTAAACCGCTGCTGCTCGCGGGCCATTTTGGCACGGCTGATCAGCCGGTCCTGCTCCATTTCACGCTGAACAGGATCACGGGCTTCATTGTAGAAATAGCGTTCCCAGACCTCATCGCTCATCGCCTCACGGCGCAGCTGCTCCTGCTCGTTGTCGCTGGCGTAGAGAGCGATCAGGTTTGAAAGCGCAGACACCGGCGCAACTTCCGCCGGGTCCACATACGGGTTAACCGCTTTTTTCGGGGCATTCCAGACAAAAGCAGCGGCGGCATCATCTGCACCGCCGTAGTTTTTAACGTCGTGATGGCTCACACAAATACTCTCTTTGGAAAGTTTCGTAAGACGCACTCACGACTGGATACGCTGCCAGATCAAACCCTGACCAGATCAGAGGTTGAGAAACAGCGATAATTTCAGTTGCAGACTTACCATCACCACCGGCAACACCCATACTGCGTTTTGCGTTAATACGGTGGCAGGTAAAATTCTGGTAAATCGCCTTCGTCAGCTCGGTTTCACTGTTCGACACAACAACCTGATGACCTGCTGATGCCAGTACATCAAGAGTCGTCGCCAGGCGACGCTGTTCAAGCTCATTGAAACCATCAGTGTGATAATCGGTAAATGTTCCGTCATAAGGTGGGTCGTAATAAATCACATCACCTACTTTGACCATCGCTAAAGTTTCCTCATAGCTGGCACAAATGAAGGTGGCGCGCTTTGCTTTCTCTGCAAATGCTCTGATTTCGTCTTCCGGGAAATATGGTTTTTTATAATTCCCGTATGGAACGTTAAATTCACCTTTCCTGTTATAACGGCACAATCCACGATAACAGTGGCGATTAAGATAAAGGAAAAATACAGCCTTCCAGAAATCAGTAGTTTCAGATGAATGATTAAAATCCTGACGAATATTGTAATAAGAGGTTTCGCTATTAGTGCTGGCAAAGAACCCTTTAGCGTTAGTAATAAATTTCTCGCAGTTAAATGCAATCTGCTTATAAAGATTAATCAGGTCAGAATTGATATCAGCGACAAGATAATGAGGATACTCTGTCGCCATCATCACAGCGCAGGAACCCGCGAAAGGTTCAACCAATCGCGGGCCAGCTGGGAGGTGTTTTTTCAGTTCGGGCATGATGGCGGTTTTGTTTCCCGCCCATTTCAGGATGGTGCTCATACAGCACCCCCATTGTAGTGTTTGCCTTTCAGCTCTGCGATTTCCTGAAAGGTGACGCAGCACTGCACGCCGGGAAGCGCACGGCGGCGAGCGGGCGGGATTGGCGCATCACATTCGATGCATAAAACGCGGGAAACGCCCGACGCTTTACTGCGGGCAGTGTGGATGTGCCGCTGGCGTTCTTCTTCAACGCGCTGCTGTACGAGGTCCATAGAATCAGACATCAGTGGATCTCCTGCGCTTCGTTCTGAATGTTTTCCGCAGTAACGCGCAGCAGCTCCGCCACCTCAACGTGATTAAGCTGGCGCGATGTGATGTGACACGCCAGGCTATCAAGGCGGGCGGCCATTGCCGCAGCACGTGCACGGCGTTCTTCCATGCGGGCCTCTGTCAGTATCTGGTTAAGACCTGCATCATCCGGGCCGATTTTGTTGGAACGGGTTTCTATATTTCGCATTGTTGTTTCTCCTGAATTTTGGCAAAAGAATGCCCGGCGGGTTTACGCCATTAATTTCTGTTACTGGTTAATTCGGCATGGTTAGCCGCTTTGGAAATAAGCTCACCACTGCACGAAAGTGGTTCATTGCTTTTATCAGCTCCCGCTTTTCGTCAGTCGTCAGCTCATTCATATTGACGCTATGACGATCCGCCGGAATCTTAGCCATAAAGAATATGGCGGCTAAGGCACGCTCATTTTGTTTATGGTTAATATCTCGCTGGTCCCGCATATCGCTAATAAAACGCTCCAGTTCAGGTTCTATATTCAAGCCGAACACTTTCGCCCTTAGCTCTGCAATATGATTCAGGCCATCCAGCCGATGCCCCGGACTTAGTGGAACAGTCGCAGAATCGCCTTCAATAGCCATGGTTTCCCCTGTTTATTAGTACGCAGTTCAGCCAGCAGCGCATCCTGCGAGCGGCACGGATGCCAGCGCTTGCCATCCTTCCCCATGATCCAGCCATGCCCGAAATGAGGTGATGGGCTTTGCTTAACGAGCAGCGATGCGAGTGATGGTTGGTTATTCAACATAGCCACCTCAAATCAAACCAAACGAGGCACCCAGGCCAGTGACTGTATCAATGGTGCTGGCCATCGCCGGGCTTGCCTGCAGGCGCGCCTGCAACGTCACTGCGGTTAATGCCATCAGTCGAGTAACTGAATTGATGCTATCAACAATCTGGCGGCGCCCTGCCGTTGTGTGCGCTTCGCCGGAAACAGCGCCGGCAGCCACGCGGCCGATTTCTGCCGTGGCTTTTAGAACATAATCCGGCATCTTTTCGCGCGCGACTTCGTTTAGCGGCACGCACGGGAGGCAGTGGATCTGCGCCAGGAAACCATCCACCAACGCTGAATCCTCGGTCAGATCAGTAAGCAGCCAGATTTCCGGCGCGGTAAGTTGGTGCGGCTGGTCCGGGTTAAGCTTATTGCGCAGAGTCTGAACATTCATCCCGGCACGCCCTGCCAGCTTCGTCATGTTATGACGCAGTGCGAAAGCCCGGCAGGCTTCATCAAAATGCGGATGTTTGGAAACCCTGAAATCAAACATGTTTTTGGCCTCTCTATATCCCAAAATGGAACTATCAAGCTTGCATTGCGATTTCGCAGCCTTGAGCCGCTTCCATCGTCAATGCAAACATGTTTACTTCGATAAGGCTGTTTACCCCTTCCTTTTTACGAATTGGAAGGCGACCTTCACGGATCATTTGGCGGGCGTAGCTGAGTTTGTAACCGGTACGGCGGCAGAACTCATCCAGGGTAATGAATGGTTCAGACACCACAAGATTGATGCTAGGGCGCATTGATAATTGGCGACTCATGATGCACTATTCCTCGGTTTGGGTGCCTAACTCACTATTAGGCACTGTTTAACACTATTCACAACATCTTGAATCGAGATATTAGGATCACAAAACAACCATGTCAACACGAAACTTAACGAATAAAGATGACGTAAAGCTGATTCGAGATTTCATATCTCAAAATAGAGGCGGAAAAGAGGTCATTGCTCGCATTCTGGAAGCTTATGGTTTCACTACCCGCATAGCCCTCTGCCATCAGCTTGGCGTCTCGCAAAGCACTATGGCTAACAGGTATGCACGC
>OGXV01001091.1_pt1 | contig 16617 bp, 11 predicted proteins | sample 1576391 | NCBI WGS metagenome assembly OGXV01 (sample SAMEA3541586, study PRJEB24748) | human gut metagenome | biome: human gut; feature: human-associated habitat; material: faeces | place: China | collected 2012 | reverse complement strand
TTTTGAAGCAGGGCCTGGGAAGTTCTTCTGCCTCCTGTTTATTCCCTGTAACGGGGCTGGCGCCTGGTGGGGGGGACGGAATGATGTTGAGTTTTTATTGAATGAATTCCATGCCAAATTCCTCGTAGTGCCGAAGATGAAGTTCCCCTGCCCAGGTTGAGCGTTTTGCCGGAGGGAGCTGCGTTGTTCCTGAAAAGGAGAGGGGTATGCGGCGCCGGTGTTTCATGCCTTAGGATTATTTTTTGTCAGGAAGGGGAATAGCTTTTCTGGGAACGGCCGGTATTGCCGTTCATGAAAGGAGTGTTCGTTGTGTGGAATATTTTGATTTTTCTTTATTCCGGTATTTTGTTGATAATGTTGTTTTCTATTAAGTTGTGTAATTTTCTAACATTTTTATTCTAGGCCCGGTTGATTTTATATATATAGTTTTTGGATATTGTATGAATATTTGCATGTCCATCTATAGATCAATCGAATTGCGGAAGAATACATCCGGAAGTTATAAGGTCCGGCTGACTATCGACCGGGGAAGCAAGTTCTGCGGAGCCAGGAAATCTCTCGGTCTCGGCACCCATCGGGAGGATTGCGCCCTAAGACGTGCCTACCTGATGCGATGCCTGCTGTTTCATATGGGATGGTTTCCCGGCGGAAAGATTGCCGTCAGGAATTCAGCCGAATGCGGTATCAAGGATGTGGTTTGGGACAGCATGGAGTGTTCGGAGGATTCCGGAATGTTCAAGCTTGCCGGCAGGGGAGGCCGCATGGCTGCGGATGAGACCATGGCCATCTGGTTCCAGACGAATGAAGACGGGAAGGTCCAGTGCCTCCGTCTGCTCATTTCCGGATGGAGGAAGGATGACCGGGCGGATGATTTGAGGGTGCTGATTCAGGGAATGCGGCATTGCGCCTTGGAACAGCGCCAGCATCCCTGCCGGATTTTGAATATTGAAATCGGCGCCGGCTCTTTCGCGGCATCCCGGGATGAGTGTGTGCTGAAAGGATAGGAAAACGGATTGTCCCAGATACCAGTTTATCCTGGTTTTATTCTGAAGACGCCACATTCCGGTTGGGAAATCCGGCTGTATGTCCGGCATGCCTGGCCCGGAGTTTATTTGGCCGTCATTGACGACGGGAAGGTTGTCCGTATTCCGGGCGAGGCGAAGGTGCAGGAGGAATGGTGCGCTGCCTGCCGGGAAAGGGAGTTTTGTTTTTCCTGCATGAAAAAAAACCCCGGATGGAATGATTGCCATCCGGGGGGGGTTTTAGGGATCCGGCTATTTTTTAGCGGGCAGTTTCACCTGAATGTGAATGTCGCGCAGCTGACGGTCTTCCGCGGCGGCGGGGGAGTCGCTCATCAGATCCGCTCCCCGGTTGTTTTTCGGGAATGCGATGACTTCGCGGATGGATTCCGCGTTGCAAATCATCATGACCAGGCGGTCAAGACCCAGCGCAAGGCCGCCGTGGGGCGGAGCGCCGAAGCTGAAAGCGTCCAGAATGTGGCCGAATTGTTCGCGGGCCTGTTCTTCCGTGATGCCGAGCGCCTTGAACATGGCGGACTGCAGGTCGCGTTCATGGATGCGGATGGAACCGCCTCCCAGCTCCGTGCCGTTGAGCACCACGTCGTAGGCCTGCGCGCGAAGGTCTGCGGAGAGTTCCCCGCTGAGCAGTTTTTGTTCGTCTTCCTTGACGGGGCGGGTAAAGGGGTGGTGGATGGCGACCCAGCGCTGCTCTTCCTCATCCCAGCCCACCAGCGGGAATTCAATAACCCACAGAAAGTCGCGTTCCTTGTTGTCCTTGAGCAGTTCCATGAATTCGGCGCATTGCAGGCGCACGCGGCCCAGGATATCGCAGGAGGGTTCCCACGGGCCGGCGGCAAAGAGAACGAGGTCTCCTGTTTCGATGTCCAGGGCTTCCGTGAGTTTTTGCTTTTCTTCGTCGGAAAGGAATTTGGAGATGGGGCTTCTCCAGTCTTCCTCGCGCACCTTGATGTAGGCCAGGCCTTTGGCTCCGGCTTCCACGGCAGTTTTCGTCAGGGCGTCAATCTGGCCAACGGAGGCGGAACCGAATCCCTTGGCGTTGATGGCCTTGACCACGCCGCCGTTGCTTACGGCGGAGGCGAATACCTTGAAGCCGCTGTTTTCAAAGATGGAGGAGACGTCCGTCAGCTTCATGCCGAAGCGGCGTTCCGGCTTGTCGGAACCGTACTGATCCATTGCTTCCTTCCAGGTCATGCGGGGGAAGGGGGTGGGAATGTCCACGCCCAGGGATTCCTTGTACACGCGTTTGAGCAGGCCTTCCACCAGGTTGTAGATGTCTTCCGGCGTGATGAAGGAAGCTTCAATGTCCACCTGGGTGAATTCCGGCTGGCGGTCCGCGCGCAGGTCTTCGTCACGGAAGCAGCGGGCAATTTGGAAATAGCGTTCCATGCCGGCTACCATGAGCAGCTGCTTGTATTGCTGCGGGGCCTGGGGCAGCGCGTAGAATTTGCCGGGCGCCAGGCGGGAGGGCACCAGGAAGTCCCGTGCGCCTTCCGGCGTGGATTTGGAGAGGATGGGCGTTTCAATTTCCAGAAAGCCGTGCTCGTCCAGATAGTCGCGCGTGGCTTTGGTGACGCGGTGGCGGATCTGCATGTTGCGGGCCATGGCCGGGCGGCGCAGGTCCAGAAAGCGGTATTTGAGGCGCAGGTCTTCGTTGGAGAGGGCCCGATCCAGCTGGAAGGGGAGCACGTCAGCCTTGTTGATGACGTTCAGGGTGTCTGCGGAGACTTCGATTTCCCCGGTGGGGAGGTCCGCATTGGTCGTGTCCACCGTATCCGTTTTCAGGCGGGCGGCCACGGTGCCGGAAATCTGGATCATGTCTTCGGAGCGGAGCTGCTGGGAGGCTTTCGCCACATCCTGATTGACTTCCGGGTGAAAGACTACCTGCGTGATGCCGGAGCGGTCGCGCAAGTCGATAAATATGACGCCGCCATGGTCCCGGACGGAATCTACCCAGCCGATGAGGGTGGTCGGCTTGCCGATGTTCGCAGCGCGCAATTCGCTGCAGGTATGAGTGCGGTATGAGTTCATCTTTATTGAAAATGGAAGAAGGGGAAAGAACGGTGTCAATTGCTTCCGGTGAGTGAAGCCACGGCGTCAAACAGGTCGTCCATGGCGACGGGGGATGAGGTGCGCGCGCCCAGGTCGCGAAGTTCCATGACCGGGAATTCATCTCCCACGATCAAGGCCGCGCGGGCGCCGGATTTGACGGCCTTCTGGAGCTGTCCGTTGACTTTGGTGAGCGTGAGGGGAAGGTCCACACTGTATCCCTGGTCCCGGAGGGCGGAGGCGATGGCAAGAACTTCCGCGCGGCGGCTTTCAGATGCCTGAACCATGAAGATGTCGCAGCCTGCGGAGGCCAGCGCCGCATCTTTCAGCGCCCTGGCATGGGGCGTCTGTTCAATAAGGTGGGTGATGACGGCATCCCCCATGGCAAAGCCGGTTGCCGGCATGTCCACTGCGTTGTTGGAAAGGGCGCCTACCAGCGTGTCGTAACGTCCTCCGCCGGCTACGGCGCGCAGGCTGCGCTGTGTGTCAAAGATTTCAAAAACCAGACCGGTGTAGTATGCCAGTCCGCGCACTACGGATAAGTCCAGCTTGACATAGCCGTCCAGCCCGCGGGCCGTCAGGTCTTTCATCAGGATGTCATAGCGTTCGGACGCTCCGGCGGGCGGGTTTTCAATGAAGGCCACCAGATCGCCGCGGCTGATATGAAAGGCGTCCAGCTTGCGCTGGCATTCTTCCGGGCGGTCACGTTCAAATTTGTCCACAATGCCGAGGAAAGCGGGAATATCCTGTTCCTGCACGCCGTGTTCCGAAGCAAACCTGATCCAGGCTTCCCGGTCAGAGACGCGCACAATGAAGTCGTTTTGCGTAAAGCCCAGTTCCCTCATGCAGTCGATGGCCAGGGCTATCAGTTCGGAATCCGTCCACGCGGAGGCTTCTCCCAGAATGTCCGCATTGAATTGATAAAATTCGCGCAGACGCCCTTTCTGGGGTTTTTCATAACGGAAGCATGAGCCGATTTCAAACCACTTGAGCGGTTTGGTGTATTCGCGCTGGTAGGCGGCTGCGATGCGTCCCAGGGAGGCGGTGAGTTCCGGGCGGATGGTGATGTCCCGGTCCCCCTGGTCCGTGAAGCGGAAGAGCTGGGTGGGCAGCTCGCCTCCGCTCTTTTTAAGATAAAGCTCCGTGGCTTCCACAGTCGGGCCCTCCCATTCCAGGAATCCGTAACGATGCGCCACCTTCTTCCATGCGTTGAAAAGATAGTTGCGCACGGCGCAGTCCGCCGGTGCAAAATCGCGGAATCCGGGAAGTGGTTGAAAGCGAGCGTCTGGCATAACCTGGAAAAAAGGATGTTGTCTGAGGACGAAACAGTTTACAGAATTCCTATGCCTTGGCAAGTCCACATGCTTATGATGAGGAATTTCGGTGGAAACCAGATGAATGACCCTATGTAGGAGGATGGGGACGGTTATTCCGGTTTTACATGAAGTGAGGGAAATGGGAAAAGGATTAATTATTGGCGATTTTAGTGTTTTTTAAATGATCCGGATTTTTTGCGCGGGCTATGGGGAATGAAGGTTTAAGTGCCTGCGGATTTGTAACCGGATGTCAAACAACGATATTGAACAGCAAGGGGAAATGATAAGAAGGTGTTCTCAAAAGTTTTTCTGCGTATGGAGCATTTCATCTTTCCCTTTATAGAAAAATATTTTCCTCCCGCTTTAAAAAGAAAACCGGGGCAGTTTTGTTTGATTTCATAGGAGTATGACGTGAAACGAATGAGTTTTTTTTCTCTTTGGGAATCTAATATCAGTATTGATTATGTGTAAAGAATGTGGATGCGGGGGGGAGCTCTCCCATGAAAGTCACGGCCACGGCATGGACGTCCATGTTCCGGTGTTGGATGCCAATGACCGGCTGGCAGAGCGCAACAGAGGTTTTTTTGCTGCAAAAAACCTTTTGGTTATCAATGTTTTTTCTTCTCCGGGGTCAGGAAAGACTTCTCTGTTGCAGAAGACGGCGGAGATGCTCCGCGGCCGTGTGCGCATAGGGGTTATCGTAGGGGATTTGGCGACGGATAATGATGCGGAACGCCTGAGCCGAGCGGATATCCCCGTGGTGCAGATTACAACGGGCACCGTGTGCCATCTGGACGCCCGCATGATTGCGGAGGCCATGAAGAAAATGCCTCTGGACGATCTCGACGTTTTGATTATTGAGAATGTGGGCAATCTGGTTTGCCCGGCTTCCTATGACCTGGGGGAAGGCGTGCGCGTGGTGCTGCTTTCCGTGACGGAGGGTGAGGACAAGCCGTTGAAATATCCTCCCATGTTCCATTCTGCGGATGTTGCCCTGGTGACCAAGTCCGATCTGGCGGATGCCGTGGATTTTAACCGTGACGCCGCCCTGTCCGCACTGAACAAGGTGGCTCATCATGCGCATGTGATTGAGGTTTCTTCCAAGACCGGCGAAGGAATGGAGGCCTGGTGCGAGGAGATTGTGGAACGTGCGCGCCGCGCCCGGGAAGGCACGATTCAGCATCATGGCCATCACCACCATTGAACAGGCCGCCGCGGCATTGAAATTTGAGATAGCCGGCATGGTTCAGGGGGTCGGCTTCCGTCCCCATGTGTACCGTTTGGCGGTACGGCACGGATTGAAGGGGTTTGTGCGCAATACGGAGTCCGGCGTGGAGATTCATGTGGAAGGGGAGCCCGGCGCTCCGGAGCGTTTCTGGACCGCGCTGATGGACGGCCTGCCGGAGCATGCCCGGGTTTATGGAGTGGAGCGGACCGTATGCGAGCCTGCCGGTTTTGAGGAATTCCGCATTGAGGAAAGCGATTCCACCCCCGGAGGCGTTCCGGTGATGCTGCCGGATCTGGCTCCGTGCCCGGAGTGCCTGGAAGAAATGCACGACCCGTCTTCCCGCCGGTATCATTATCCGTTTACCAACTGCACGCACTGCGGTCCCCGCTATTCCATTATTGAGACAATGCCGTATGACCGAGCGGGCACCAGCATGAAGGGGTTCCGAATGTGTCCGGAGTGCCGGAGGGAGTACCAGGATGTGGAGGACAGGCGTTTTCACGCACAGCCTATCGGCTGCCCGTCCTGCGGCCCTTCCGTGAAGGTGCTGTTTTCAGATGGTTCAGAACTGGGGTTCGGCCATGGGTTTGATACCCCCGCGGCACAGGTGGCGTGGGTGCTGGAGGACGGTTTGATTGTGGCCCTGCTGGGCGTAGGAGGTTTTCAATTGCTGGCGGATGCTTCTTCGGAAGCTGCCGTCAGGCGTCTCCGGCGGTTGAAGGAGCGTGACGCCAAGCCTTTTGCCGTGATGGTGCCGGATGTGGCTGCGGCGGAGAGGCTGTGCCGCCTGTCGGAGGAGGAAAGGCGCCTGCTGGCTTCTCCGGCCGCCCCCATTGTGCTGGCCCGGGGGGGGAAGGATGTGGATCTGGCTCCTTCCGTGTGCATGTTCAGCCGTTTTGTGGGGATAATGCTTCCGTCTTCCCCTCTTCATGCGCTGCTGATGGATGTGTGGGGAAAGCCTCTGGTGGTGACCAGCGGGAACCTGAGCGGCGAGCCTCTGTGCATCTCCGTGGAGGAGGGGCTGGAGAAACTGGGCCGTGTGGCGGATGTGTTTTTGGTGCATGACCGTCCGGTAGTGCGGCCCGTGGACGATTCCGTGGTCCGCGTTACGGACGGCAGGGCCATGATGGTTCGCCGCGCCCGCGGATATGCCCCGCGGCCTGTGTGGCGCACATCTGCGGCGGCTCCCGACGTGCTCGCCCTGGGGGCCGGACTGAAGAATACCATCTGCTGGCTGAAAAGGGGCGTGGCTGTCATGAGCCAGCATCTCGGTGACCTGAGCAGTGCGGCTTCCCTGAACGCTTTTGAGCGGACGGTGGAGGCGCTGGGCAGAACCCTGGATGCCGTTCCGCAGGTAATTGCCGTGGACGCCCATCCGGACGGCCCCACTTTTGCCCTTGGCCGGCGTCTGGCGCGGAAGTGGAATGCAACGGTTGTCCCTGTGCAGCATCATCAGGCTCATGTGCTGGCCTGCGCCGTGGAAAATGAAACGCCGTTTCCCGCTTTGGGCATAGCTTGGGACGGGACGGGGTTCGGTACGGACGGAACGGTATGGGGAGGGGAATTTTTTGTGTTGGAGGAAGAGGGTGAGCCGCGCAGGGTGGCCCGCCTCAGGCCGTTTCTTCTGCCCGGTGGGGACGAAGCGGTTCGGGAACCTTCCCGGTGCGCCTGTTCCCTGGCCCGCCAGATGGGGCCGTGGCGTACGGAGGGGCTTGATAAGCGTCTGGAGAGGGGGATGCCTGTGCGGAAACGCGAGGTTCTGGAAGCGATGATGGCCCGGAATATCCATTGCCCGGCTACCTCGTCCATGGGGCGGTTGTTTGATGCCGTGGCTTTCTGGTGCGGTTTTGACGGTGCGGCGGGGTGTGAGGGCCATGCCGCCATGATGCTGGAATCCTGGGCTGCGGAAGCTTCCGGGGAAAAGATGCCGGGGGACGCGTATGAATGGGTCATGCATGAAGAAGAGGGATTGCTGGAACTGGATTGGCGGCCGTTGATGAAGTCTGTGGATGAAGATTTGTTGGAAGGCGTTTCCCGCGGCTGCATCGCCCGCAAGTTTCATGAGAGCCTGGTGAATCTGGTCTTTGACGTGGCGGAGCGTTTCTGCCTGGACAGGCTGGTGCTGGGCGGCGGATGTTTTCAGAATGCCTTTTTGCTTGAAGGACTGGCGGGAATGGCCCAGTCTAGAAGGTGCCAATTGGCTCTGCCCCAGCGGGTGCCGTGCAATGACGGGGGAATTTCCCTGGGGCAGGTTGCGGCGGTCGTACGCCAATGGAAAGGATAGAATATGTGTTTGGCCGTTCCCGGAAAGATTGTGAGCGTCAATGAGACGGACCCTTTGTTCAGATTGGGGGTGGTGGACTTTGGCGGCGTGACCCGTGAAGTGAACCTGGCCTGTGTGCCGGAAGCCGTGCCGGGGGATTACGTCATCGTTCACGTAGGCATGGCTCTGAGTGTGCTGGATGAGGAAACCGCTCTTCAAACCCGCAGGGAAATGAGAGAAATTGTGGAAAATACGGATCCGCTGTAGGGAGGGGCGTTTTCCGAATTCAATTAATGATTTATGCAGGATGAGGTCCGGCAGCTGATTGAAGAATTGCGCCACGCTGTGACGCGTCCGTGGGCGGTCATGGAGGTGTGCGGAGGCCAGACGCATGCGATTGCCTCTCTGGGGCTGGAAGAGCTGCTGCCTCCCGGCCTGCGCCTGATTCACGGTCCCGGCTGCCCGGTCTGCGTGACGGCGGTGGAGTTGATTGACCAGGCCGTGGAATTGAGCCTGCGGCCCGGCGTGGTTTTGTGCAGCTACGGGGATATGATGCGGGTGCCGGGTTCCCGCGGGGATTTGTTTTCCGCCAAGGCCAGGGGGGGAAACGTGCTTCTGGTATATTCTCCGCTGGAAGCGGTCGCTTATGCCGGAAGCCATCCGGATACGGAAGTGGTGTTTTTCGCCGTAGGTTTTGAGACGACGGCCCCGGCTACGGCTCTTGCCCTGCAGCAGGCCCGCGCACTGGGGTATGCCAATTTTTCCGTTCTTTGCGCCCATGTGCTGGTTCCCCCGGCTCTGGAATGGCTGATGGAGCAGGATGAGGGAAGGCCGGACGCTTTCTTGGCCCCCGGCCATGTCTGCGCCGTCACGGGGGAAAGGGATTACGGGCGTTTGGCCTCCTGTTACCGGACGCCCATGGTGGTGACGGGGTTTGAGGCTCCGGACCTGCTCCGCGGCATTTTGATGTGTGTCCGCCAGCTGGAAGCCGGGGAATATGCAGTGCAGAATGCGTACGGACGTTATGTGAAGCCTGGTGGGAACAGGGCGGCGCAGGAAAGGATGAATGAAGTTTTTGAGCCGGAAGACCGCCATTGGCGCGGGCTGGGGCTGATTCCCGGCGGCGGCATGAGGCTGCGCCGGGAGTGGCGTGCCATGGATGCCGTTTTTCGTTTTGAATGCGGAACGGGGAGGCCGGGTGCGGATGAGGTTTCCGGATGCCTGGCCGGACAGGTGCTGAGGGGGCTGATTCGTCCTGGGGAATGCCCCTTTTTCGGCTCGTCCTGCACGCCGCTGGCTCCGCTGGGCGCTCCCATGGTGTCCGGGGAAGGGGCTTGCGCCGCTTATTATCATTATAAAAGAAATTGATGCCATGTTTGAGTGTCCAGTTCCGGAACCTGTTTCCGACCGTATCCAGATGGCTCACGGCGGCGGAGGCCGCTTGATGAATGAGCTGATCCGAACCGTGTTTCTGAGCGCCTTCGGGTGCCCTTCCGGAGGCGTGCAGAATGACGCCGCCGTATTGGAGGTCCCTCCGGGGAGGCTGGCGATGACGACGGACAGCTTTGTGGTGCAGCCTTTGGAGTTTCCCGGCGGCTCCATCGGTTCACTGGCGGTGCACGGAACGGTGAATGATCTCGCCATGAGCGGCGCGGAGCCGTTGTATTTGACGGCGGGCTTTATTCTGGAAGAGGGGCTTCCGCTGGAGGTCCTGGCCCGCGTGGCGCAGGATATGGCTGCCGCGGCCCGTGCGGCGGGCGTCCGTATTGTGACGGGGGACACAAAAGTGGTGGAGCGCGGAAAGGGGGACGGCATTTACATTAATACTGCCGGGGTTGGCATCGTGCGCCATGGGTTGGAGATCAGCCCTTCTTCCGTTCGTCCGGGGGATTCCGTGCTGCTCAGCGGGGATTTGGGGAGGCACGGCATGACGATTATGAGCCTGCGCGCCGGGCTGTCTTTCGGAGACGGCCTGGAAAGTGATTCCGCTCCGTTGCATGAGTCCGTGGCCGCCGTCATTCGTGCCGGCATTCCCGTGCATTGCCTGCGTGACGTGACCCGCGGCGGGTTGACCGCCACTCTTTCGGAGATTGCGGAATCTGCCGGCTTGACAGTGAAGCTGAATGAAATGTCCATTCCCGTGCGTGAGGATGTCAGGGCGGCGTGCGGGCTGTTGGGGCTGGACCCTCTTCAAGTGGCCTGTGAGGGGCGTTATCTGGCTGTTCTTCCCCGGGAGCATGAGGAAGAGGCCCTGGACCTGATGCGCGGCTGCGGCGTATCCGCCGGAGCCTGCGTCATAGGCCGTGTGGAGGAATTGGGGACGGCGCCCCTGCTGATGACGGGACTTCTTGGAGTGGAGCGGGTGTTGACGATGCCTTCAGGAATGCAGCTTCCCCGCATCTGCTGATTCCTGGTGCTGCATGATTGGCGTTTTGTGGCAGGGAAGCGGGGGGAATCCGCTTCCCTGCCGGTCCGGTGTTTCATAGGGGGTGCCGGAGCGGCTCTGTGCGCTTCCGGGGGAAAGCGCAGCCGGCTTGGTATGGGGAACTGGTTGTTGGGAGATGGTTCAGGAGGGAGTGTCTTTACCTGTTCCGGCATCGGGAAACGCTTTTAATGCCGCTTTGGCTTGTGCATGGTCCTGGGAGGCTGCCTTTTCCAGCCATTCCCGGGCGGTGTCCAGGTTTTTTTCCACGCCGAATCCGTACAGGCAGATGATTCCCATATTGTATTGCTCGGAGGCGTAGCCGGCCCTGGCGGCGCGAAGATTCCTGTTTTGCCATTCCCTGGCTTCCGCTTCCGTGAAGTCCTGGCTCTTGCAGAATTGGTCCCACGTTTTTCCGAATTTCATGGCCGCCCTCGCAAATCCCGACAGGGCGGATTTTCTGGTGTATTCATCCGCCAGGCGCATGTTTTTTTCCACTCCGTCGGGTCCCAGCCTGTACAGGTGGGCCAGTCCCCAGTATCCGTTGGGGCTGCCCAGATCCGCCGCTTTTTGAAAGAGCTGCAGCGCGTCCGGGTATTTTTTATGGGACATGGCGAATACCGCATTGGCCAGGAAGCGTTCCGCTTTGATGAATTCGTAAAATTCGGGAATAGCCGCCCATTCGGATTTAAGTTTGTTCCTGTCTTTCCTGGATTTGGGAGGCATGCCGGAAGGCGGGGATATTCGGAAAACGGGAATGTAACCGGAAGCGCCCATATTGGCCAGCCCGGCCATCAGAAAGCAGCCCGGCTGGAGGCGCCACATGTGCATGTACAAAACGCGCTCTGCTGGCAGAGATTCCTTCTCAATCCAGTCCGGCAGGTTCATGGGGGGGCCGTAAAGTCCCGTCAGTCCGTTCAGCATGCGCTTGTACAGGGATTTCAGGCGCGTATCGTATTCCTCTTTACCCGCTTTGGTGGTGGAGTAAAAGGAAACGGCTTTCAGACCTCCATCCTTTCCGTACTCGAAATGCAGGGAGAAGAAAAGGCCTCCAATAGGTTTTTTCGTCTTGTAGGCTCCGTTCAGCCCTGTACGGCTCAGGTAGGCGTCTGTTTCCGGCCCTTCCAGGGATTTGCAGGTTTTCAGGGAATTCAGAAGCTGGGATTCCTGCAAACCTGTTTCCAGGGGGCCGTAAAGAGGCGAGGCGGCGCCGCAGGAAGCTGTATAAAGCACAGCCATGTAGCGATAGCAATTGGTCAATTTCATGGGATAGATAGGGCAGGGATGGAAGTGGTGCTTCAATAGCGGATTAGGAATTCGAATGAAGTGTTCAAAGATGTTTCTATGAAAAACAAATATATTACAATCAATAGTTTATGTTTTGTTCCAACAAATTTATTCTGTTGAGGGTTGTGTTCGGGAAAATGATGGATGATTTTGGAGAAATGCATTTGGTATGAAAAACTGATATTGACGTCGGATTCCTAATCCGCAGTGTTTAAAATAGGTTGAAAAATGTTGTTTAATCTTTTTGTTATCAGCATATTAAAAATATGCATCCTGTTTTCCTGAAGTGAAAAAGGCGGAAAGGCGCGTCTGTTGTCCCGCCACGTTCTTCCGTTTTTTTACATGGGAATCGTTATTATTTTTATTAAAAGTCTTTCTGAATATTCATTCATTTCCGTTTTGTGTATCCCATATGCATGCATTGTGGCGGATTTCAAATCCGCCTGTCAGCGAAAAAAGGAGTTGATTTTTACTTATTAATTTTATTATCAATGGATAAAAGAAATGTTGGGGATTGTTTCTTTCAGGATGCGTTGTGATTTTTTTCTTTCTCTATACGATGAGAGTCCTTTTTTCTCAAAAAAATTGATTGACTGCGGATTTGAAATGCGCAGATGAACGCGCATGGATTGAGAGCGTTTGATATTCAACGGGCTGTTTCTTTTTTGCAGCAATACGCAGTTTTGGAAGATGGCCTGATAGAAAAAAGAGGGCTCATGATACGTACCCGTACGGGAAAAACGGGAAGGCCGTGGCGGAATTGCTCCGGAGCGGCTGTTGATTCTGCCGGGGCTGCGGGCATAACCGGATGTTTGTGACGGTTTCGTTTCCGGCCGCATCTTGTTTGAGGAAGCCATTCCGCTCATGGTACCGGTACATGAGAATTGATGTGGTAACGGACACGTATGAACCTGATGTAAATGGAGTGGCCCTGACGCTGGGGCGTCTGGTCGGCGGCCTCCGGATGCGCGGGCATCTGGTGCATGTGATGAGGGCTTCTGAACGGAACGGCTCTTTCAACCCTGGGGAGACGGCTATGCCGTCCCTTCCCCTCCCCATGTACCATGAGGTGAAGATAGGGCTGCCTTCTGCAGACAGGTTCCGCGCCAGATGGATGAAAAAAAGGCCGGATGTGGTATACGTGGCTACGGAAAGCCCCATGGGAGCGTCTGCCGTGAAGGCCGCCCGTACGCTGGAGGTTCCCGTGGTGATGGGATTCCATACCAATTTCCACCAGTATATGAAGGATTACCATTTCTCCAGACTGGAAACAGCCGCCGTGAATTACCTGCGCAAACTCCACAACAGGGCAGGGATGACAGTGGTTCCCACGGAGGAAATGCGCCGTACGCTGGAAGGGCTGGGGTTTGAACGCCTTTCCGTCATGGGGCGCGGAGTGGATGCCGTCCTGTTTGATCCCGCCAGGAGGGATGCTTCCCTGCGCCAGTCATGGGGCGTCTGGCGGGATGAAGTGGTATTTGGCGTCGTGGGGCGTCTGGCGCGGGAAAAGAACCTGGTGGCGGCCCTGGGGCTGTACACGCGCTTGCAGAGGGAGTTTCCGGATTGCGGCATGAAAATGGTGGTGGTAGGGGACGGCCCCATGATGAACAGCCTGCGCAGTGAGTTTCCTGATGCCGTTTTTTGCGGAATGCGCCGTGGGGAAGACCTGGCGCGCCATTATGCCGCCATGGACGTTTTGCTGTTCGCCAGTGAGACGGAAACTTTCGGGAACGTTTTGCTGGAAGGCATGGCCAGTGGTTTGGCTACGGTCAGCTACCGGTATGCCGCTTCCGCGGATGTGGTGCTGGACGGCATCAACGGCCTTCAGGCGGAGAAAGGGGATGAAGAGGGGTTTTATTCCGCCATGCGCCGTCTGCTGGAAGACGGGGAGATGATCCGGAGGCTTGGGAAACAGGCCCGCAGGACGGTGAATTCCAGAACTTGGGATTCCATCCATGACAGGTTTGAAGAACTGCTGGCTTCCGTGGCCCGGGAGGAAAACGGGACCGGCTGCGCCCGCCCCCCGCGGGATGCCGTGCTGGAATGCCGCACGGTTTTTTTGTCGGACCTTCATCTGGGAACGAAAGACTGCAAGGCGGACGAATGCCGGAAATTTCTGAAACATGTCCGGGCTGGAAAAATTGTGCTGGTGGGGGATATTGTGGATGCTTGGGCTTTGTCCCGCGGCAGCCGCTGGCGGCGGAGGCATACGCGCTTTGTCCGCACCTTGTTGAGAAAGATGGAACAGGAGGATGTGGAAGTCCTGTACCTGCGCGGAAACCACGATGATATTCTGGAAAAATTCCTGCCTTTTCATCTGGGCGGTTTGAAAATTGCCAGGGAGTACGTGCACCAGGCTGTGGATGGAAGACGCTACCTGTGCGTGCATGGAGACGGTTTTGACGCCATTTCCACCAATCACCGGTGGCTGGCGATGCTCGGCTCTCTGGGTTATGACGTTTTGCTGATGGTCAACAGGTTTTACAACAAATACCGCGCCTGGCGGGGCAGGGAATATTATTCCGTTTCCCGCGCCATCAAGGGCCGCGTGAAATCCGCCGTCAATTTTATCGGAAAATATGAGGAACAGCTTCAACGCCTGGCGGTAAAGAGGCAGTGTGACGGCATCATCGCCGGGCATGTGCATCATCCGGCGGATACCATGGTGGGAAAGGTGAGATATCTGAATTGCGGGGACTGGGTGGAAACCATGAGCGCAGTGCTGGAATACGGCGACGGCCGTATGGAAACGGTGCTTTACAAGGATTTTATGAAGCGCCTGGCATATGGCAAATGCGGAACCATGGAGGATGCGGAAACTTCTCCCGGCACGGGGGATTCATGACGGAACGGCCTTTATCCGGTTCCCCCCGGAAGTGGGACAAAATGACTTTGTGTGACATTTTGTCTCTTTTCTGGTGTGACATTATGTCCCGTTTCCTTTTGTCGGGAAAATAGAGGAATGAAAGGAAAAACAGCATAATATGATTATAATATGACATTTGCGTTTATTTTTCAGTATGCCTTGCCAGGTTGGCATGCCATTTGCAACAAAAGAGGCAAGAATATGAGTTTGCCTGCATGATGCTTCAGGTCATGAGGAAATCAAATCTCAACGAAATCCATTCAAAACAATCTAAAATAACGATATGGCTAAAATATTAGGAATCGACCTTGGCACGACCAACTCGTGCATGGCTGTGATGGAAGGCGGTCAGGGTACCGTACTTGAAAACAGCGAAGGTGCGCGCACCACTCCCTCCATTGTTGCTTTCACCAAAAGCGGTGAACGCCTCGTGGGGCAGGCCGCCAAACGTCAGGCGGTAACCAACCCGAAAAACACCGTGTTTTCCTCCAAGCGCCTCATCGGTCGCAAGTACAGTGAACTGACGGAAGAAGATAAAAAGGTGCCGTACGAAATTGTGGAAGCTCCCAACGGAGATGCCTACATCCGCGTGGATGTGGGCGGTGAAAAGAAGACCTTTTCTCCCCAGGAAATCGCTTCCATGGTGCTGGCCAAGCTGAAAGCCGATGCGGAATCCAAACTTGGCGAAACGATTACGGAGGCCGTGATTACCGTCCCCGCCTATTTCAATGACGCCCAACGCAACGCGACCAAGGCCGCCGGTGAAATCGCAGGCCTTAAAGTGCGCCGCATTATCAATGAACCGACGGCGGCGGCCCTGGCCTACGGCTTGGACAAAAAGTCCAATGAAAACATTGCCGTATATGACCTCGGCGGCGGCACCTTTGATATTTCCGTGCTGGAAATCGGCGACGGAGTGTTTGAGGTGAAGGCTTCCGACGGCGACACCCACTTGGGCGGCGATGACTGGGACAACGCAATCATCAACTGGATTATAGGCGAGTTCAAGAAAGACTCCGGCATGGATCTTTCCAACCAGCCTGACGCCATTCAGCGCATCAAGGAAGAAGCGGAAAAGGCCAAGATCGCCCTTTCCTCCACCCAGAGCTATGACATCAGCCTGCCGTTCATCACGGCGGACGCTTCCGGCCCCAAGCATATCCAGCTGACGCTGAGCCGTCCCAAGCTGGAACAGCTCACGGAAGACCTGCTGGACCGCACCCGCAAGCCTGTGCTGGACTGCATTGCCGCGTCCGGGCTGAAAACCGGAGACATTGACGAGCTGGTGCTGGTGGGCGGCATGACCCGCATGCCCGCCGTTCAGGAAATGGCCCATACGCTGGCCGGCAAGGAACCGCACAAGGGCGTGAACCCGGATGAAGTGGTGGCCCTGGGCGCCGCCATTCAGGGCGGCGTGCTTCAGGGGGACGTGAACGACGTGCTTCTGCTGGACGTGACTCCGCTGACCTTGTCCATTGAAACGATGGGCGGCATCGCCACTCCGATGATCGAACGCAACACGACCATCCCGGTGCGCAAGAGCCAGGTGTTCTCCACCGCCGCCGACAACCAGCCCGCCGTGGACATCCGCGTTTGCCAGGGCGAACGCAAGATGTTTGAGGATAACAAGCTCCTCGGCAACTTCAAGCTGGACGGCATTTCTCCCGCTCCGCGCGGCATACCGCAGATCGAAGTGACCTTTGACATTGACGCCAACGGCATTCTGCACGTATCCGCCAAGGACAAGGGCACCGGCAAGGAGCAGAAAATTTCCATCCAGGGCTCCAGCGGCCTTTCCAAGGATGAAATTGAGCGCGCCAAGCGTGACGCTGAAGCCCACGCGGAAGAAGACAAGAAACGCGCTGAGGAAATTGACACCATTAATCAGGCTGACTCCCTCTGCTTCTCCGTGGAGCGCCAGCTTAAGGATATGGGGGACAAGCTGCCCCCGGAACTCAAGCGCGAAATTGAAGACAAGGTAACGCGTCTCAAGGAAGCCGTCTCCAAGAAAGACATCACGGCGATCAAGGCTGGCAAGGAAGACCTGGAATCCCGCCTGGAAGCCCTGTACAAAGCGGCGGAAGCCGCCCAGCAGCCATACACAGCAAGGTATGTTATGGACCACTACTGTTTGGTTGGGCAGTATTCA
>OGXV01001088.1_pt1 | contig 16645 bp, 9 predicted proteins | sample 1576391 | NCBI WGS metagenome assembly OGXV01 (sample SAMEA3541586, study PRJEB24748) | human gut metagenome | biome: human gut; feature: human-associated habitat; material: faeces | place: China | collected 2012 | reverse complement strand
ATGCTGCATGGACAAACTATGGTAAACTGATGACTTTGCTTCGCAGCAAATTGAAGGAGGGCAAGACTCTGACCGTTTCTCCACACACCGTTTCATATTGGTTTCCTAAAGAAGATATGAAGTCTGTAGACTATTTCTTGTTCCAGAATTACGGTCCGGCTAAAGAGCATTTCACCTATGAAAGTTTCCCGGAAGCCTACAACAAATTCCTGGCTTGGGAATATCCGGAAGAAAAAATAGTGATGTCTTTTGCAGGCAGCACCAGCAAGCAATACAATGCCGATGGTTCGCAAACAAACAATCCACCGGTACGCATCCATCAGGTCGGAGAAATTGGTCCGGATGATAATTATTCAAACGGCTATTACTTTACGGGAACCTACCAGACCCGTTGGCGTTCGGAGCAAGTGAAGAAACAAGGACTGGGTGGCATCATGTGTTGGTCGCTGAATATTGATTTCCCTGATACGAATCATCCGTTGAGCCTGTTCAAGTCATCGGCTTATGCCATTTCATCCAATGTAGACACACTGGTGACGAAAGTAGACATGACTCCTACCGCTATTGAAAAAGTAAAAACTAAAAATACTGAGTTTTCCATTTATCCAAATCCGTCGGAAGGCGTAACCGATATAACCATACCTGAAGGGGAAAAAGGATGCAAACTACTTATGTACACTAATTCGGGAGTACTGTTACAAACTTTAGAGATATCAGCAGAGGGCATCTTCCGGTATGAATACGGGAAACTTGCATCCGGCTACTATTTGTTGCGTTTACTGACGGATTCCGGAAAACAATACTCCAGACTGTTGATCGTGAAATAGTTAACCATATGTATAATTTAATCTAATGTAAAATGAGAAAAAAACAATTAGTCCTGCTTTCCTTCTTGGCAATCGGCAGTTTCTTCTGCGGCAGTTGCGAAAAGGATATTAAGACTCCGGGAGTTTTTGAACCTCTTTATCTGGATTTCTCAGTCAGTGATACGCTGGGAAACCAATACACCGGAGATTCGATAATAATCCCGAGTACCGCAAATATGATGGTTTTTAAAATCACCACAAATTGCTCATGGAGTGCCAAATGTCAAAACAAAGCCGGCCTGTCAGGGTGGATGTCCATCCCTTCATCCCCCCGGGGAGGCGGAGATGCGACTATAACATCCACCGTGTCGAACAATAAAACAAAAAACGACAGAAAAGTTTACTATTCTGTGATAGCAGGCGATTCTGCCATTGTGAAGACAGTTGTAATCGTACAGCCCCACGTGGTAGCTAATTAAATCTTTACTATAAAAACTAACCTTATGAAATATAGATATATTATAATGATGGGGTGCCTTTTTATACTGAACAGTATAATCTGTGCACAAACAACGAAAGTCACCGGTGTAGTTGTTGATGAAAGCGGTGAACCGTTACCGGGTGTAAATGTCGTTATAAAAGAGAATCACGGGACAGGTACAATCACAGACCTCGATGGAAATTTTAGCATAGAAGCCGATGCTAAACAGTCATTGGAGTTCACCTATCTCGGATATCAGAAACAGACAGTGCCTGCCACCAAGGGTAAGAAGATGAAAGTAGTGTTGCGTGAAGATTCACAGATGTTAAACGAAGTGGTTATTGTAGGATTCGGTACTCAGAAAAAAGCGAATCTGACGGGAGCCGTTAAAAGTGTAGACACCAAAGTACTTGCTTCACGCCCTATCACCAGTGTTGCAGACGGTCTTCAAGGAGCGGTAGCCGGACTGAATATCACCAACGATATGGGTGGTGCACCCGGCCAGAAAATGGAGATCAACATCCGTGGAGTGGGACTGGAAGATATAGACCAGGACGGAACCGGCAGCAAGGCTTCCCCGCTTGTGCTGATTGACGGCATGGAAGGAGACTTGTCTACCCTGAACCCCAATGATGTTGAAAATATCACCATCTTGAAGGATGCCGCAGCAGCAGCCATTTACGGTTCGCGCGCTCCCTACGGTGTGATTCTTGTCACCTTGAAGAAGGGTGATAGGGGATTCAATATCTCTTATTCGGGAAACGTACGCATATCCCAGCCTATCAATACCCCCAACATGGTCAATTCTTACGAATATGCCTTGGCTGTGAATGACGCTTTTACGAATGCAGGAGGCAATAGTCAGATCAATACCGATAGAATCTTAGCCTTGATGAATGGTACCAGCCTTCCAGATGTTCCTTACCTTCAATACGGCATCGAACCGGGAAAGCCCAATGAAGAAACCGGTGAAGTGTGGTGGGTAGGCGACCAACAATGCTGGGCCAATACAAACTGGTATGATGTGCACTTGAAGAATGCGTCTTACTCTCAGGAACACAACGTCAGTATGAGTGGCGGCAGTGATAAATTCAATTATTATATTTCCGGACGCTATCTGAACCAGAACGGTCTGTTCCGCTACTCCGATGATAAATACGAAAACTTCTCCCTGAACGGAAACTTTACAATTAAGATGAATAAAATCGTTTCGGTTTACTGGACTACCCGCATGATATTGGATAAAAACCAAAAGCCGTCTGCCATGAACGATCTTTTCTTCCATAATCTGGGCCGCACGTATCCTCTGGTTCCGGTCACGTTTCCCAACGGAGAATATCATACCAGTTCGGGCATTGAAGCCCTACAGCACGGTGGAGACCAGATTGCCAACGGTAAAAGCTTCTATAATCAGGGAAAAGTAATTATCGAACCCATCAAGGATTGGAAAATATATGTTGATTTCAGTAGCAGGATAGAAACTCCCAATGATACCCGTCAGTTCAAGAAGATATATAATACATTACCGGATGGCAGAGTAGTGGCAACCGGTGTATTGAAAGATGTGGCAGTGAAGCATGAAGTAAAAGAAGACGGCAGTTTCAACGTTCAGCCCGGTGCGGGAGAAAGCTACTATGAGATAGGTAACGGCCGCATAAACTACTGGAACTTCAGTGCACGCACAGACTATGAGAAACAGTTGAAGAAACACTATTTCAAGATACTGGTGGGAACCCAGTCCGAATATTATTCTACGTCTTATTCCAGAATCGGTTCTTCCAAGATTGTTTCGGATGATAATCCATGGATCGTAAACGACCCGACCAACCTTACGAGCGAACAGAAATCAGAATGGTCCACTCTCGGTATTTTCAGCAGGCTCAACTACAATTACGCCATGCGTTATTTGGCCGAAGTGAACTTCAGAGCTGATGCTGCCTCCCGCTTTCCAACAGACAAACGTTGGGGATTCTTTCCTTCATTCTCTGTGGGTTGGAACATTGCCGAAGAACCTTTCTTCGAAAAAATAAAAGAAAAGACCGGTTGGGATATGTTCAAGATCAGAGCTTCATTCGGTTCGTTAGGCAGCCAGAATACAAATAGTTTTTATCCTTATTTCCAGAAGATGTTCACAAACCCTATGTCCGATTATGTTTTTGACGGTGTAGCTGCCACACAATTGAAGGCTCCGGCTCCGTTCTCCACAAATATCACTTGGGAAACCGTGCAGAACACTAACGTCGGTGTGGATCTTGCTTTCTTCAACTCCCGTCTGAGTATAATGGGAGAGTGGTACGAGCGTAAAACGAAAGATGCCGTAGGGCCTGCATTACCCGTACCGGCTGTCTACGGAGCCAATGTGCCTAAAACGAACAATGCCGAACTGCGTACACGCGGTTGGGAGTTGGAAGCAAGCTGGACCGATCGCATCGGTAAAGACTGGAGCTATGAATTGTATGTCACCTTGAGCGATTTCAAATCAATCATTACTAAATACGACAGCCCTAACAAAGAATTATCCAAATACTATAAAGGCAAGGATTTAGGAGATATCTGGGGATTACGTGTGATTGGAATTGCGAAAAACGATCAGGAAATGGCCGATCATATAGCTCTGCACGACCAAACAGCCATCGGCAACTCATTATGGGGAGGAGGCGACTTCATGTATGCCAATCTGGACGACAACCCCGCCATCACCAAAGGCTCTGAGACTGTAGACTCTCATGGCGACTTAACGGTAATCGGAAATTCTACTCCCCGTTATTCGTATGGTATCCGCGGCACACTCCGCTGGAAATACCTGGACTTCAGTTGCTTCTTCCAGGGTGTGGGCAAGAGAGACGTTTTTCTCGATTCACCGAGTTTCTTTGGTGTGTCAGGCGCTTGGCAGCGTTCCATCTACAAGGAGCACATGGATTATTTCCGCTATGCGAATCATCCGCTGGGAGCCAATACCGATGCTTATTATGCACGTATCCGTACCGACAGGAATAACTCCCAGTGCAACGACCATTATCTGCAGGACGCTTCCTATCTGCGCCTGAAGAATGTTACTTTGGGTTATACGCTTCCGCAACTTGCTTCTATAAAGAAATATATAAAGAAATTGCGCATATACGTTTCTGCTGAAAACCTGCTGACATTCACGAACCTGATGATTCTTGATCCGGAAGCGCTCGGTTCGTCGGCACAGGCTTACGGTATCGGTAAGACTTATCCGATGTACCGCACTTTCTCCGTAGGAGTCAATGTAATGTTCTAAATAAATATAATGAAAAAGAATATGAAAAAATATATAACCTTGTTTCTAGTGATGGGAGGTTTCCTGCTGTCTTCCTGCGAGGATTTCCTGCAAAGAGAACCTCTTGACTTCGGTAATGAAAATATATTTCTGAAGTCGACAAAAGATATGGCATATTTTGCCAATACATTCTATTCCTTATTTCCGAGTAACAAATCATACATGAACGGAGGTCCTTACAGGGATGATGAAAACAGTGATAACCAGACCTCCTTCTGGTCCAACAGTAACTTTTATCCGGGAGTAAAGGAAGTTCCTAAGTTGGGCGACAACAGTGCATGGAAATTCACTACAATCCGCCAATGCAACTATTTCATCAACCTGATTCGGGAAAGAATAGAGAATAAGGAAATCACCGGCACTGAAAAGGAAATCAACCATTACCTGGGAGAAGTCTACTTTTTCAGGGCATACGATTACTATCGCCTATTGACCAATTATGGAGATGTGCCCATTATTGATAAAGTATTGCCGGACGACATTAGCATCCTGAAAGTAAGTACCCGGCGCGCTCCCCGTAATGAAGTGGCACGTTTCATGATTCGTGACCTGGAGATAGCCGACAGCCTGATGATGGAAACTGCGCCATCTACCGGACGTTTGAGTCGGGATTGCGCCCGCCTGATGCTGGCCCGCGTGGCATTATTCGAAGCGACGTGGGAGAAATATCATGCCGGTACTTGCTTCGTGCCGGGCAATGCCAAATGGGTGGGAGCCAAAATGCATCCTGATTTCACATTTAAGGCGGGAAGTGCAGAGGCTGAAATCAACTTCTTCCTGGATAAAGCCATTGAGTATTCGGACATGGTAGCAAAAGTACGCCCTTTGTGTAAAGACTATAAAAAGATGTTCACGTCTGATGTCATTGATACAATTCCTGAGGTATTGTTGGCAAAAAGCTATGTAGCGACAGTAAATGGACACGGAGTAAGCCGGGCGTTGAGTTTAGCCGGGAAAACCGGATACACCCGTTCATTGGTAGAGTCTTTCCTGATGAATAACGGACTTCCCATTTATGCGGCCGGAGATTACTATCAATCGGATATCACTATCGAACGGGTGTTGGCACACCGGGATAACCGTTTGGTGGAATCACTGAACAATGTGTTCTTGCCCCGAATCGGATCTCGTGACAATGAATATACGCCAACCGGTTATCAGGTATCCAAATGGCTGAACCCGGACCAAGCAGGCTCGGAAACCGGAGGAACCACTGCAAATCCTATATTCAGAGCGGCAGAAGCCTATTGCATCTATCTGGAAGCCTATTATGAGAGACATAAGGACTTGGGAGGCAATTGCGATTCCTATTGGAGAGCGTTACGCGACAGAGCGAAGACGAATTCGGATTATATGCTTACCATCAGTCGTACTGACTTGTCACAGGAACGTGATTTGGCGGCAAAGACTAAAGGCATAGACGCTACATTGTATAACATTCGCAGGGAACGACGCTGTGAATTCATAGCCGAAGGCATGCGACTGAACGACCTGAAGAGATGGCGCGCTCTGGATAATATGGTAAACTATGATATGATGGGCATGAATCTGTGGGATGTGATGTTTAGAAGATATGCTAATGCTGAACCACCGATTACATTAAAAGAAGATGTTATTTCTCAATATGATCCCGGAGATCCGGAAAGCAAATATATAAGAGTTTTTAGAGTAAACGAATCGGATAAAGCTTATAACGGATACAACTTCCCTAAACCGCATTATCTGGAACCGATACCGTTGAGCGAGATATTGCTGACAGCCGGTGACGCCACTGATCTGGAAAATTCCAATATTTACCAGAATCCGGGATGGCCTATAGAAACAGGGTCGGTGGCCGATTATACATACGATTGTGATTAGAGATTTATATCTCTTATTATATCTTTAAATTGTATCTTAGGTTTTTTAAGAAAGAATAAAGGGTCGATGTTGATATCGACCCTTTATTCTTTAAAGCCTTCTTTTTTTGCGAAATGCCCCATTTGTCAATAATATGCGCATCACGTACATCCGGGACAAAATACGAGATTTTATTTTGATGAAATTATAATTGAATAAATACACAACATTATGTTAAAACGTTTTTTTATTATTCTGCTTCTGCCATTTTGCTGTTCAGCATTGGCGACAGCAGCAAAAAGTAAAGGAGTCTACGCGGTTCATGATGGGAGTTCGGTAGTTATAGGCAACGAATTTCTGGCACGTGAATTCTCCTTAGTGAACGGACACGTGCGCACACAGACCATTGTGAATAAGCGTACCGGTTCGGAACCCATCCGAATCGTTCCGGAGATTTCTTCCGAAGAATTCATTATACGTACGTTAAGCGAAGATTCTGTTACTGCAGAGCTCCGCTCATCAAAGCTTTCACTAAACAAGGTTGACATCACTGACGACGGAAAGGGCGGGAAGAAACTAACCTTCCGCTATCAGAGTTTCCGTCTTGGAGAGGTCGATTGGCAAGTCAATATGGTATATACACTGCAAAACGGAAAGCATTATATGCGGAAACACTTGGAAATTACAGTTCCCGATTCACAGCGCAGCCAGGCACGCATCGACTACATTGATTTCGAATCTCTGAAACTTCCCGGAGGATATGCAGTCTGGACACATCCGGATATGGAAGGAGGCGTGGGAGGAATCAGCAGCTATCACATCTCTTTGGGACAACCGCTATATGTGCAAGCCATGTTTTTGGGCTTGGAGTTCCCTGCTGCCGAATCAGTGATAACAAAAGACAATGTGGCACATATCCGTTACTATTCCGGTAAGAATTTTGATATTCTGGATAAAGAAAATCGATTGGAAAACGGCACATTCTCTACTTGGAAAGCAGTGCTTGGTGCTTCCCGCAGTGTCGACATGGATGTTATCCGGACCGATTTTTTCAGTTATATCGATGACATTGCCGTCCCGATAAATTTGCGTATGCAGTATAACTCATGGTATGACTTTATGATGAAGATCGATGAGAACAATATTCTGAACTCCTTCCGTGAAGTGGAATGCGGATTGACGCAAAACGGTGTCCGTCCGCTCGACTCTTATGTAGTGGATGATGGCTGGAATGCCTATGGCCCTTTTGAAAAGGAAAATACGGTTAAGTTCTGGTCTTTCAACAGTAAATTCCCGCATGAATTGGCCACTCCTTCCAAACTGGCCCATCAATTTGCTTCTGATTTCGGATTGTGGCTGGGACCCCGTGGAGGATATAGCTATAATAGCGGATTTGCCAAGTACCTTGAGAAAAATGGCAATGGTAAATGGAACCAAAATGCAGATGATATCTGCACTAACCATAAAGTCTATCTGCAAAAGCTGAAGGATTTCTTTCTGGATTGTCAGAAGAAGTTTGACATCAACTACTGGAAACTGGATGGCTTTATGGTTCGTCCTCCACAGGCCGATTCAGCAGGCAATTACATATCCGGCGGATATCAGGGGATGTACTATGTCACTGAACATTGGGAACGGTGGATTGATATACTTCAGGCCATGCGCGACCAGCGCGGAACCAAACGGGATGATTTCTGGATTAACCTGACTTGCTACGTGAATCCCAGTCCCTGGTATTTGCAGTGGGCCAACTCTGTCTGGATTCAAAACTCACAGGATATAGGAAGACTGGATGTCAAGCGTCCGGCACAAGTAGACCGGCTGTTATCCTATAGAGACGACCGTTATTTTGATTTCGTGAAAACACGTGCATTTCAGTTTCCTTTAGCCCATCTTTATAATCACGATCCTATTTATGGCCATAAGGCAAATTTAGCGGGAAAAATGAATGATGACGAGTTTCGCACATACCTGATGATGATGGCAACCCGTGGCACTGCTTTCTGGGAACTTCATTACAGCTACGACATGATGGATGAAGGACAGAAGTGGGTGATAAATGCGGATGTACTGCGTTGGATCAGTGATAACTACGGGATTCTCAGACATGCAAAACTTATAGGGCAGACTCCTGCCAAGGGAGGTCCTTACGGATATTCCGCCTGGAATGGGCAGGAAGGTATTATCTCTGTGCGCAATCCGTCCGACCGCCCCCAAAAGTTCACACTGCTGCTCGACCGGACGATTGGCATGCCCGAAGGATTAAAAGGATTATACCGTACGGCTGTATGGACATTCCTTAGTACTGACGGGGAAAAAGAATTTGCGAAACGTCATCTGTTTGACTATGGCGAACAGATAACAATCGATTTGCAACCGGGTGAAGTGAGAATTTGGAAATTCAGTACTTCTCCCGACAAGACGGCCCCCAAATTACAAATGGTAAAAACCACTTCTTCGACAAGTTTGGTCGCCGAATTTGATGAACCGGTAATTGTGGAGAACGGAATATTTACCGTTTCGGAAAATGAAGTGAAGAACGTTGCGCTGCTGGCCGACAGGCGTAGTGTAGCCTTAACTTTGGTTCGGGAAATGAAAAAGAATAATGAGTATCGTTTCAGTGTTTCGGGAGTGAAAGATTATGCGGAGAATAGCAAAACGATTCGTATACCTTTCTTCTATTTTGAAAACCAGGAGATACCTGTTTCAACGGGCATCAGTGGCAGGGGAGATTTTAATATATCTTTCCATCTGAAAACGGACAAGGCTGCTGTCGTTTTACTGCATCAGGGAAAGGACATATCGGTATCTATAGACGCTGACGGCCGGCTGGTATTTGTGGCAGGAGGTCTGAAAGTCAGCTCCGACCAACAAGTAAACAGCAACAAGAAACTGATAGTTTCGTTATGTCGCGAAAAAAACGGCATGTTGAAGATTTATCTGAATGGTAAACTGGAAAAATCGGCGTATGATGCCACTATCGTCAATCCGGATATTAAAGCAAATCCCGTCAGTTTCGACAATGTCCTCACTCAATTAAAGATGATGAACCGTGCATTAAATTATAAAGAAAACAATAATATGTTTTGAGCAATTTTGCCTGCATCCTACACCACATTGCAGTTCCCGTTGATTTTCAATCATATAACAACCGGTGTAGCGGTGTAGTCAGGGTGTAGGAAAATTATTTCCTACACCTTTTTTTGTCTATCAATGAGCTTCGGTCACTCCGTAACAACCTTATTATCAGCGCGTATATATACTTTATGCGATCCTCGCCCTATTACATTCAAATAGCCCTTTTCTACGAGCAAATTGAGGTCATTCAGCGCTTTATTCTTCAAAAGTCCCGTAATTCCGCTGTAATCATGGCGGGTAATGAAAGGAAAACCGTATTTGGCACGCTCCACATAGCCTGCACAGCGTTTCCGGAAGTCGGGGGATACACGCAAATGTACTTTTCCAAAGAAAATGGTTTGCGAGTGAATCTCTTTAGGATCCATCACCGGGCGTAAAGCTGGACATACCGGCTATATCCTGAACCAGACGCTCCATCTTAATCGTACCCTTGTTTACAATACGCGGATACAAAGGTTGTACTGCGTCGTCGCCTTTCGGATTTGGACGCCTTTGAAAATCATATTCTGCTGCCATAGTGCTATGTTATTAAGTTACTAAATCATCATTTGCCTTATTCCTTTTCCTCTTTTGCCTGAAGGAAAATGGCATTAAGCCATAGGCAAAACTTCGTTTTCCAATTGCGGGCTATATATCCTGCAATCGCAGGCTGCACAGCCCCCAGTTGAAAACCATCCGGCACACAACTGCAGGACGAAGTTTTGCTACTGACAAAGATACAAAAACAATAAGGGAAAGTCAAGTTTTCAACCGACTATATTTCAATTTTTCTTATTATTTTCGGACGATTAGAACAGGGAAATAATATTCCAATAAAAGCCCTATTATATTTGATTAAAACGCATTTTATGTGTACCTTGCAGCCTCTTAGAAAAAGCTACTTATGAATAAATTATTTTTTAAATAGAAACGCAAATGAAAATAACTCTAATCAGAGAAGAAAAAGAGAGTGGTAAAGAAACCGTCAGCACCTGCGAAGCAGACGCATTATTGGAAAAAATAAAAACAGAAACCAAAGCGGCACACGTCACGGCACTACGGACTATGCTACTATATACCACCCCTGATGCCCGTGGCCACTACGAGCACATCGACAAGTTGCCACGCATCTATCCGTCTATTGAATACGGGAGAAGCCGCGACGGCAGCAGGAAGATGAAGCACTACAATGGGGTAGCAATGCTCGAAGTGAACGACCTAGCCGGATTGCCTGAAGTGGAGCTGGTGAAAGAACAGGCAAGGTTGCTACCGCAAACCTGGGCGGCAATAACCGGAAGCAGCGGGCGGAGCGTAAAGATATGGGTAAAATTCGTGCTTCCTGACGGAAGTCTCCCTGTAAAAGAGGAGAACATCACTCTTTTTCATGCCTGTGCTTATCGTATGGCTGTGCAGTGCTACCAACCTATATTGTCGTTCCCCATAACCCTGAAAGAACCCAGTCCCACACAAAGTTGCCGCATGACGCTGGATGTCACTCCGTATTTCAATCCCGATGCCATACCTTTCTGCCAAGAGCAGCCGTTCAGTATGCCCGGAGAACAGACCTTCCACCAACGGAAATTAATGGAAAAGAACCCGTTGCTAAGGCTGAAGCCGGGGTTTGAAACATCCGAAACCTTCACCATACTGTTTGAAACAGCCCTTGGCAGAGCATTGGATGAAATGGAGAACTGGAAGCGGGGAGATGCATTGCATCCACTACTGGTGTGTCTGACCGAACATTGTTTCAAGGCAGGGATACCGGAAGAAGAAACCGTGCGTCAGGTTATGATACACTATTACAGGCAAGCTGACGAACAAATTGTCAGGACCACCATCCATAATCTGTATCGGGAATGCAAGGGCTTCGGCAAGAAGTCTGCACTAACGCCGGAACAGGAAATTTCCCTCCGGCTGGAAGAATTCATGGAGCGCAGGTATGAATTTCGCTTCAATACCGTCAGTAACGACCTGGAATTTCGCCAAAAAGACTCCATTCACTTCTACTTCCAGCCCGTTGACCAACGGGCACGGAACAGCATATCAATGGACGCCCTACAGGAAGGCATCAAAGTGTGGGACAGAGACGTGAACCGCTATCTGGCATCCAACCGCGTACCGTTATACAATCCCGTGGAAGATTATCTGTGCAGCGTAGGACGCTGGGACGGCAAAGACCGCATTCATGCGCTCGCCGACCTCGTACCCTGTAATAATCCGCATTGGCGACAACTTTTCTACCGCTGGTTCCTGAACATGGTGGCTCACTGGCGCGGATTAAATAAACAATATGCCAACAGTACGTCGCCGCTCCTGGTCGGTGCGCAAGGTTTTCGGAAATCAACCTACTGCCGGATTATTCTTCCACCCGAACTTCGTTTTGGCTATACAGATAGTCTGGATTTCGGGAGTAAACGGGATGCGGAAATGTATCTGGGTCGTTTTATGCTGATTAATATTGATGAGTTTGACCAGGTCAGCATGAATCAGCAGGGTTTTCTGAAACACTTGTTGCAGAAACCTGTTGCCAATCTGCGTAAACCTTATGGCAGCAGTATTCAGGAAATACGACGCTATGCTTCATTCATCGGCACCAGCAACCAAAAGGACTTGCTGACCGATCCGAGTGGTAGCCGCCGTTTCATTTGTATCGAGGTAACGGCCCCCATCAACACGAACGTTACCATCAATTACCGCCAACTCTATGCACAGGCAATGGATGCCATCACAAAAGGGGAACGTTACTGGTTTGATGATACAGATGAAGCTGTTTTGAAGGAGTCTAACCGGGAATTTGAACAAATTAGCCCGTTAGAGCAACTATTCCATTGTTATTTTCGTTCACCGGAAGAAGGTGAAATGGGGGAGTGGATGACCTCCATGGAAATCATCGAATACCTGCAAGGAAAATCAAAAACTATTTCATTGTCCAACAGTTGTATAAGTACATTTGGACGCATCCTTAAGAAAAATCAGATAGAGTCAAAACGGACCAAAAGAGGAATGCAATACGAAGTTATAATGTTGAATAAATAAAAAAATAGCGGTGTAGGGAAACATTTTGCCTACACCGCTATTCATATTCTTTCTATGATATAATCAACAGATAATTAGATGATTAAAAGACGAGGTGTAGGATGTAGGCAACTTCGTGAAAAAAACGTAGATTACTCAAGTTCATTGCTTGTTCCGCTACGCAAAATTAAGGTTGTAGCCCCGATGGTAACAATTGCACCATCCTCAATGCGGATACGATCTTTGTCACCCAGAATTTCATTGTTCAGAAAGGTTCCCGTCAGGCTGGGGGCGTCCCGCAAAGTATAGATAAGCCCACCTTGTTTATTGCGTTTCACATTAATAATGCAATGGCGACGATCCATACTCATATCCGATGTTTCAATGGGAGTGTTTATGTTAGTACCCACACAGCGGCGACCTATTACATTATCTCCTTCTTGCAAAGGCAGCACTTGTTTGAAGCCAAATACATTCTCAATCACTGTGATACTACCAAAAGCTTCCTTGAATTCCTCTTCATCCGGGCGTTCTTCCTTTTGGGGAGCAAGCATCTTTGTTTTCCCCAAGCGGATACTAAACTGCTTGCCACAATGCTCACAAACAAAGACCAAGGACTGACCTTCGCTATACTTTGTTTCGTCAAACTGAAGATAATTCTCACATTTGGGACAACGGATACGCTTCATGGAATTAAAATTAAAAATTAAATCACTTTTTCAGCACCCAAGCATTCTTATAAGTTTCGTTCTCACGAACTCTTGCCAAAGCTTGATAGGCTTCCACTTCTGTTCCGCAAGACTCAATGCTGACGCGCATCTTACCGTCTCCTACAATAGCTTTCGCACCGGAAAATCCCTTGGCAACCAATTGTGCAGCCATAGTTTCCGCATCTTTCTCAGTGCTTACGCTGGCAATGATAATATGATATGGTCTTTTTGGGGTGGCAACTGCTGGTTTTGCAACAGGCTGTACATTATGTTTAGGCGCATCAGCAGTAGCTGAAACAGAGTGAGAAGCTTGTTCTTTTGCCGTAGTTTCAGTAGACACAACTGGTGTTTTACCAACTTTGACTTCTCTGACAGCAACAGGAGCCACCACTTTCTTCTGTGTCCCTGTTTGCTTCTTAGCGGATTTACGTGCGGGGGTATTCTGCTTTACAACAATCGGTGTAATAGCCAAAGATTGCTTCTCTATCTTTTCGAATAATTCATCCGGAAGCAATTTGGCATAGTTTTCTTCTATCACTTCCGTATTCTCTATCGGAGTGGAGAAGAAAAAGGAGAGGAAAATGACAACCGCTACCGCAGCCACATTCGTTAGGTAAGCCCGGTTAAACTTGATTGCATAGCTACGCTTTTCTTTTCCAATGGCAGCAGGAGCAGGAATAATCTTCTCGGCCTGTGGCTTTTCTATAGCCGACAATTCCCGCATTTCAAACGCATCCAGCCCATATAGATAAGGAGTTGTGATCTTATTATCGTACGGCGCGAAGTCAAATGTATTATGAATCGTATAACGTACTTCGCCTACATTCGGCAAGTCCACTTTACCTTCTTCATGCAAAGCGGCAATCAGTTCATCAACCTCACGCTCCACTATCTTGGTAGCATCCGAGAAGTTGGTTCCATACACTGACATATAAGATTGAACCAGCAAGCCATCATTCATCTTCAGTTGCGGATTGAAACCGATGATACGGGTAGGGGGCAGAAAAATATTTTCTTCTTCCACTCTCGTAGCCGGAGCATAATGAGCTACAAATCCTCCTAAACCCGGAACAATGACGCAGTCATTTTCCAATAACAAAGCTTCTATATGTTGTGCCAATTCAATCATGATGCAAAAGTAACGCAAATCTCGGATATAAGCCAGTTTCAGGGCATTTTTCTTTTCAACAATTTATAAACAGCGTCTATTCATAAGAGAATGAGTAAGCCAACTTAATTCTTGCAATTAAATTGGCTTACTTTATTATCCATGCGTTTTTATTCTAAAATTATTCTTGCCAGCTACTTCCATGTATTGATAACTTTTTCCCATTTCATATTTATATAAAAGTATACAGTGATGTTGGGTGAAAATTTCATATTATTCCGTTTTTATAAACTTGTGAGTAAAATTTCCTTCTTTAGCATGAATAACCATCAAATAAACTCCTGATGGTAAATCTGAAATATCAATTTCATTCTTTTTTCCATTACAAACTTTAATCAAACTTCCTTCTATTTTGAAGATTTCTACTTTATTAATATCAAGAGTTGTCTTAATCTTCATTAGTCCGGTTGACAATCTTTCGATATTAGGTTGTTTTATATTATAATCTTTTAATTTATCGATGCCGTCAAAATATGCTATTACAGGTTTATCACAATCACAAATAATTAAAGGCGGAGGAGGTATTACTTTTGCATGTAAGCCTGAACCTTTTCTGACAAGAAAACCATCTTTCATAACAATTTTATTGTATGCTATAAAATCATAATGCCTTCCATTCTCCACTTTTGCTCCTCTATTTAAAACGATATCCCCATAGTGATTATTATGATCATAATATTGATCATAATATGTTAGATTATTCAGATATAAAGATGTGGAGCTATCGACCACTTTTAGTTTTTTAGTCACGCGTAAATTGTAATTTGTAGTAACTTTATTCAGAGGATTCCTAGGTTGTCCTAGTAAATACCCCATCTTACCTCCCCATACATTTAGCCCAATAATAATTTCGCCCTCTGTCTGTAAATCAAAACAAATTGGATAATCTCCAAATCGGTATGCTTTATAATATCGAGTATCTTCCATACCAACTATTGTATTAGCAATATAGAATCCGCCGGGATATTCTTTATTAGACACTGTTTTTGTCCATAATATTTCAGATATACCATCATACCTTGTGGTTGAAGTTGGACTATAAGTCAAATAAGCACGATCATAGAATTTTAATCGACTTCCTCTTTGAACTTCATATACCTGATTATTAAAGCAATCATCTGGTAAAATAGCTGCAATTATACCATCTGATTCTACAACGGCAAAATAATAGTTTAGTATATTTTGATGGTTATTCTCATCAATAATGTGTAGTTTTATTTTATAATTACCAGGTTTGGTACGTTTGATAGGACCTATTCTACAGGAATTGCCTCCATTACGTATAATCTTTATCTCCCTCTTGGTATCATCATTGTAATCTCCAAAATCATTGGGCTCTTTATTTATTATACAAGTCCAATCTATCTTCCCATAGCCGCTAATCGTCTTGGCATTAAGATAAATATCATCTGTTATCGTTGGAATATTAGGAAGTATTTCTACTATTTCTAAGTCTATATTATTATCTGAGTTCGGTACAAAAGGATATATATCCTCAAATCCTAAAAAGTTACGAAAAGCGCCATAGTAAAAAGAAACGGATATTTTTCCAAACAGATCAGGAGAGTTGCTATCACCAATAAATTTATTATATTCATCATACGTAGGTTCACAGTATGATTTTCCACCATGCAGTATCCCCACTATTTGATGTGCAGAATTAAATAAAGGCGAACCAGATGAGCCTTCTGCTGTAACTCCCTCAACCCACTGTACCTTCCAATGTTCCTCCCTAATATGCCCATCCCACCGTGCAGATGTTATATTTTGTGCTGTAGAAATTTTCTTTATATCTCCATTCGGGTGATGAATGCAAATATATTTTTCACTACCTAAAGCATCCTCTTCTCTTTTTGCTACGCCAGCAAAAGCTATATCATACTTCCCAAACTCAGAAAGTGTATTATGCAATTGTAGAAGTAGCCAATCTGACTCTTTGCTACCAGAATCGCGTGAAACAATAGTTGCACCTAAGACAGATTTCGTGGTATTGTAAGGGAGTTCACCACCATCGCTATTGCAATATAAAGATTCATGTCTAAACAAAATGAGCCAATCTTTGGTGTCGGAATATTTGCCAGCCCCAATTTCATAACAGTGATTTGCTGTTAAGAAAAAAGGTCTATCAGTAGAAACATAATTATTTGTTTTATTTATCAAGACACCAGAACACACTCCCCAATATCGACCGTTTGTTCTTTCTAA
>OGXV01001083.1_pt1 | contig 16697 bp, 25 predicted proteins | sample 1576391 | NCBI WGS metagenome assembly OGXV01 (sample SAMEA3541586, study PRJEB24748) | human gut metagenome | biome: human gut; feature: human-associated habitat; material: faeces | place: China | collected 2012 | reverse complement strand
GCGCACGCCGGGATCTGTGCGGGGGGTATCCGGTAACGGGTATCCCTACCGCGACATATTTAACAGCGTGACGATAATCCAGATTGCATGCCTTAAGAACATTTTGAGTAAATAAAAGTGTTCAAAATGCTTAAATTAATCATTTTGATATTTTTATATTGCTCATATTGAGAAATATTACTTTGATTTTTTCATTTTGCTCGTATAATTAGTATCAAATTGAGTGTAATTAACGGAGCATAATGATGAATATTTACTGCGATGATGGTTCAACTAATGTTAAGCTGGCATGGTTTGAAGGTGATGAGCTTCAGACCCGGGTTTCTGCGAACTCCTTCCGGCATGGCTGGAAAGTGGCGGAATTCAGTGCGGCAACGTTCAACTATCAGGTGGGTACGCTGAAATACACCTGGGACAGCGTCAGCCGGGATGCCATCCCGACAACAAACGTGGAATATCAGTACGGTGATCTCAACCTGCTGGCCGTGCATCATGCGCTGCTGAACAGCGGACTGGAGCCGCAGCCGGTGAGCCTGACCGTGACGCTGCCCCTGAGTGAGTATTACGACGGGGACTGCCAGCGGAACGAGGAGAACATACGACGCAAACGGGAAAACCTGATGCGTGAGCTGGTTCTGAATAAGGGCAGGGCATTTACCGTAACGGACGTGAAGGTGATGCCGGAATCACTGCCGGCGGCGTTTTCCCGTCTCGCGGAGCTGAAGCCCGGCCCCGCGGAGACCACCCTGATTATCGATCTCGGTGGCACCACGCTCGATGCCGGTGTGATTGTCGGCCAGTTTGATGATATCAGTGCGGTGCACGGTAATCCGTCTGTCGGCGTGTCACAGGTCACCCGCGCAGCTGCAGGCGCGCTGCGGGCGGCAGACAGCGAAACCAGCGCCCTCATCGCTGACACTATCATCCGCAACCGCAATGATCGTCAGTATCTGCAGCGTGTGATCAACGATGCCGGTAAAATCGACGAGGTTCGGAACAAAATAACAGAGGCGATCACCTCCCTGGGGGCGCGTGTCACCAGTGAGCTGACGGCCTTCAGGAACGTTAACCGGGTATTCCTGGTCGGGGGAGGGGCTTCCCTCATAGAAGAAGCTATCCGTCAGGCCTGGCCTCTGGCTCCTGACCGTATCGAGGTTATCGGCGATCCGCAGATGGCGCTGGCCAGGGAGATTGCCCTTTACAATAAAGAGGACTAAACGTGCCGGACGGCCAGTATTCTTTCTATCTGCACAGCGACGATCACACCGACATCGCGGCAATGGCAACCATCAGCACCATCTCACAGCCCCTGCGCGGTGAGTTCATCCGTACCGCCGCCACCGCCGGGGCGGTGGTATACCAGGTGGATGCCCGTTTACCGGCGCTGATCCCGGTGTTCTTTGCCGGGCAACTGAGCGCTGTCCGCCTTTGCGCCGTGATGGCCCTGGTCTCCGGAACCTGGTCTTCACTCACCGGCCTTCCGGATGAGCCCGAAAATGGTGAGGCTGCTCTGCCTGTGTCACCGGAGACAGAATACCAGCGCCGGCGTTACACCCTGACGCTTCAGAATGGCCGGAGTGGGGAACGGGTGGAAAGTGTGCTGACGGAAGCGTCATCCCGTCTGCGTGGGGATCTGCTGAGAAACCTGATTATCACCGGTCTTGCCCTCCACACGACGGCGCCGGAACTGCCGCGACTGCTGGCCAGTATGCCGGTACCGCCCACCTCGGTCAGTGAGCTGCAGGCACTGGTTCAGCAGATGGCCGGCACCGCTGACGTGAACAGGGCTGCAGCTGCAGTACCGGATACGCCGGCAGCATCTGCCGCGCCGGTGTCCGGGTCGGATACCCGGGAAATAAAGAAAAATATGCGGCGTGCATTCGGTGACTAAAATCAAAAACAGATCTTGTAATATACAGAATTAAATGGTTTTCATCCCCAGGGAGGTTCTCATGTCACCAGGATTCAGAAATGTGCTCCGTCTCGCCCGCATTCCCGTTGACAGCAGTGAACCGGTGCGCAGAAAATTTGGCAGCCGGCTGATTGGCATTGTGACGGTATGTCTGCTTCCGCTTCTGGTTTTCGACGTTCCGCAGTGGGTTTTCATTTTGTCGCAGGTCATCTGGGGGGCGGGCGTCTATATTGGCCTGTCCGTGGCCGGGGATAAATCCCTGAACCGCTGATACAAACTTTCTGGTTGTTCAATAAAAGAACAGACGTAGTGGCGTCTGTTCTCCCGTGCTTCTCCGTCGTTTGCCTCCAGGTTATCCACAATCTTAAGCCCCGGATTTGTGGACAGGTATGCCGGTAATTCCCCATTCGCCTGACGTTAACGCAAGCCTGCCACCCGCTGCCAGTGTCTCGCGTCCGGTCTGGTACGGGACGGGCGGTTTTCCGCTCCGGCCCGGCGTCGTTGAGAGTGTACGCCAGTCCCTCGCCCTTTTAAGGAACGCCCTTCAAGCCGCTTTCGCGGCATATCCTTGCCGTCGAAAAGACGGACGGCTGCGGTATTCCACGGTCGGCCTGACCCGTGACCGGACGCGATGAACAGGCAGCGTGCGGCAGGGAACGGTATCGCGGTGATGCCTCCTGCCCCCTCTGACTACAGGAGTGCTGCCATGTCCAGATTCATTCTCGGGAACTGTATTGATGTGATGCGCGGATTCCCCGACCGTGCCGTGGACCTTATTGTGACCGATCCGCCTTACCTCGTCGGTTTTAAGGACCGTCAGGGCAGACAGATTGCCGGGGATGTGACGGACGAATGGCTGCAACCGGCCACGCTGGAGATGTATCGCGTCCTTAAAAAAGACGCGCTGATGGTGAGCTTCTACGGCTGGAACCGTGTGGACCGCTTTATGGCCGCGTGGAAGGCGGCAGGATTCTATGCCGTGGGCCAGCTTGTGTTCACCAAAAACTATGCCTCCAACCGTCGTAACGCCAGGGCCCGACGCGGATTTGTGGACTACTGCCATGAAGGGGCTTATGTCCTTGCCAAAGGCCGCCCCGTGCCGCCCCTTAAACCGCTGCCGGATGTGCTGCCCTTCCCGTATACCGGTAATACCCTGCATCCGACGCAGAAACCGGTGGAGGCGCTACAGCCGCTGATTGAGTCATTCAGCGCCCCGGGCGCGATTGTTCTCGACCCGTTTGCCGGAAGCGGGTCGACCTGCGTCGCTGCATACCGTGCCGGACGCCGCTATATCGGCATCGAAATGCTGGCGCAGTACCACCGGGCCGGAACCGAACGACTGGCCGCCATGCACCGGGCCGTCAATACCCCGGCGGCGAACGATGAATGGCTCCCGGAGGCCGCGTAATGAATTACGACGGACACGAAGCCCTTCGTCGCGATATGGCCGGGCTGGCGAACAATCTTTGCGACCTGAAAACCACCCTGAAAGTGCTGGAAGACACGTACCACTACCGGTACGACGGACTGGCGGAACGGCTTGCCGGTATCAGTCTGCGACGTCTCAGCGTCCTGATGGATGAGGCGTTCAATATCGCCCTGATGCTCGATGAAAGCTTTCTGGAGTGAGGAGAGAACATGTACGGAACCCGTGAAGATCTTTGCAGGATGCTGAATGAGCAATATCCCGCAGAAACCCCGCTGAACCTGATTATCTGGACCCCGGCGGATATTGAAGCACTGGCTGACGGGATGGAATATTCCTTTTCAGAACAGGACGTAAGGGCAGTACTGGAACGCATGGACGCTATACCGGAAGAACAACGGCTTGAGTCGGGCGTGTCAGCCGGCCTGGTGATGGCACTGATAGACCAGGTGAAAGAGAACGGGCAGAGGGTGACTGTGCCGGTTGACCTGCTTGAAACCCTGCTGATTACCGCCGAACAGGCATTGTGGGACAGGGAATGGACCGCACGGGATCGCAATCAACCGGTGCCGGAAAGCGTCATGCGCCGCCTGGCGGATACAGCGAAAGTGCGCGTATTACTGAAAAGCTGACAGCAGAACGCCCCGCCACGCTGCGGGGCGATATACCCCGGACAGAGACGATAATGTTGAAAAATGAAACCCTTAACACGCTTATTCTGCGTCACGGCGACCGGATGCTGCGCCAGGCTGGCTGGCCCGACACTGTTGATATGGCGCCCGTCGCCCCTGAAACCGTACCCGGCTGGCTTGCCGCCTGCGGCTCTCTCAGTGGCGTGGAAATCCTCACGCTTACGGAACAGCTTTGTCAGCCGCTGACGTATGGCCGGGCAGCGTTGTTGCTCGCCAGCGCCCGGCGGCTGGCGGGAACTCCGGCTCGTCTGCATCTCTTTCCGGTGCAGGCATATCCGCATCCGGAGCGGCTGGCTGACTGTCAGGTTATCCGCCTGCCTTACGCTCAGGAGTGGCTGACGGCGGCGGAATGTGACGATCTGCTGGCCTTCCTGAAAGCCTCCCTCACGCAGATATCGGAAATCGTCCACCGGGATACGAAGCGCATCGCCGCCGCGCTGACGTCGTCCGTCAATCCCCGTCTGATGGACAGGCGGATCGGTGACTGGCGCTTGCTGGCCGTGGAGTATGATCATGATAACTGCCTGGACGAAGACGAAACCGACAGGCTGGATCAGGTCCTTGATGCCATTCTTATTCGCGATGCGCGATTCTGCCCGGTCCTGCTCACCCTGGTTAACGAGCGGGAGGAAACTATCAGGAGCGCAGGGGTTATCGCTGATCAGCTGCGTTTTACGGACACGCCGGTCCGGCGCTGGTTTGATCGCCGGGTTTTAAGGGAAATGGTGAGAGAGGCCCGCGCCAGCAGAACTCAGGAGTAACAGCCCGGAGCGTCAGGGGAGGGGGACCCTCCCTTGTCAGCCTGCCGGCACAGGAGGAGTGGTGCGATAAGGATGTAGCCGTGCCGGCTCCACGTCCACCCGGCCCGGTTTCCGGGCCTTTTGGGTGAACACAACCCTCTGTTATCGCCGTGCCGTGTGCTGGCTGTGCCGTGCCTTCACTGTAGCCCGGCAGCCGCAGAGGCTGGAGTTCGCTGGCGCACCCATCTCCGGATAAGGAAGTCGCCGGCTTGCTGTTGCCGCCGGCTCCGCTTCACCCGGCCCCATCCCTCCGGTCTGTGGCCTTATTCCTGCGTCTGTCGCGTCGCGACATCTGCTTCCGCTTTTCTCCCTGTGGTCGAAAAACGGGGGGAGAAGCCCTGTATTCAACCTCCTGCATCGCGACGGGTAGTGCCGTGCCTTCACTTTAGCCCGGCTGCTGCAGATGCAAGGGTTCGCTGACGCCGCCATCCTCGCCCGGTCGCAGTTTTTTATGATGCTCGCCGTTCTTCCCGTCGTTTTCTCGCTCAGGTTTCGCTCGAAAACCGTCCAGACCCGCTTCGCGCTTTATCTGCGCTGCGGCCTCCGGTGTCGCCCCTGCATCTTCCGCTTTCCGCCGGGCTGACGTGTCGGCACGGCACAACCCGGTGCCGCAGTCCATGTGATTACGGAGGTTTTACCATGCAGTATGTGACAACACGCCCCGTCCTGAATGTTGAAGAGTGTGACCGCCTGTCTTTTATGCCCTACCTGTTCGGCACGGATTTTATGCTCGCAGAATTGCAGGTGTATGCGCTGGCGAAACAATGGATGCCTGAATACAGCAGTGAGTTCTGGCACTTTATCCGGCTGCCAGAGGGCGGCGGTTACATGATGCCGGATTGTGGCCGGGTTCATCTGTTCAACAGTGAAAACTGGTTTGATCGCATGGTCAGCGCCGACGCGGCGGGCATTATTCTGACCAGCCTGGCGATTAATCGCCGTCTGGCGGCCCATCATGACAGCTGTAACCCGGCACTGACTCGCCTTTATATGCTGCGTGATGCCCAGCTCTGGAATCACATTACCCTTCACCCGGAATGCAACGCCATTTACGCCGCGCTGGACTGATTAACGACCGGGGCGGCCATGCCGCCCCGCAGGGAGACGAAAAAATGAATTCATCCATCACCACTCCGGCCATCTACGTGGGCACGTATCACCAGTACAACTGCGGCAGTATTTTTGGCAAATGGTTTGATTTAACCGATTTCGACGACGAAGACGAATTTTATGACGCCTGCCGGGCGTTGCATGCCGCCGAGGATGACCCCGAGTTTATGTTTCAGGACTGGGAAGGGATCCCGTCTCAGTTTGCCTCTGAATCCTCTGTTAAGTGGGCGTTTATCGAGGCATTCCGGCAGGCGCAGGACGAAGGACGCGCCGCCGCGTTTGTGGTCTGGGCGGAATATACCGGCGAGTGCGACTATGACGCCTTTGATGATGCGTATTGTGGCGAGGCTGAAAGCGAGGAGGATTTTGCTTATGGCTTTGTGGAGGATCACGGCCTGTTAAACGAGGTGCCTGAATCCCTGCGCGTCTATTTCGATTATGAGGCTTACGCGCGGGATCTGTTCAGCAGCGGCTATGTCTTCCATGAAGGCTATGTATTCGGCAACTGATTACTATCCGGCGGGGAAGCCCGCCGGTTAAGGAGAAAGCACATGAAACTTGCACCACAAAGCCGCGATATCCTGCGACAGTACAAAGCCCTGATTAATGCCCGCCGCCGCGATGGCGGTCTGCGGGAACTGACCACTGCGCAGGTGATGGATGAAATCTGCGAATACATGACCTGCCAGTGTGCCGTCTGTATTGGCGGACACTTTATCTTACAGGGCGGCAAGGGCCAGTAAGCTCGATGGCAGGCGTCCGGGCCGGAGGGTGCCTGTCAGTCCGCGCGCAAAACCCTGGCAGGCTGCTCCTGCCGGAGAGAGACGTCGCCGCGCCTCCGGCGCCGCGCACTCTCCTCTTCGTTGTCAGCCGCTGTTGCCCGGGAATACGCGTATTATCAGGGATATCTTCCTGTAAAGCAGACCGGTGATACATATGTCAAAGTGGAATATCGCCTCTTTTCCAAAAGAGGAGCAGGACAAAGTTGCCATCGATAAGGTGGCCGCTGCCGTTGCCTGGCAGGAAAGGATGAACAAGCCTGTTGTGCCTGAGCTTGTTGAACGGGAACAGCCTGAACACCTGCGCGAATATTTCCATGAACGGCTCCGCGTACATCGACTGAACAGTCAGCAGCTGCCGCGCGCAAATGCACCCGAATATAATAAACCGGGCGATGATCAGCAGAATTGATATTCTTACAGTCAGTGTGTCCAGGGAGGGAAATCTGTGCGTATGTCTATGATGTTTGCTGCCGTGACGCTTTTAACCGGTATTAACCTGTTTTTTATTCCATTTCAGCCTGTTCCGGCCCTGTGGGGGGCTATCCTGGCCGTTGCTTTTGTTCTGATTAATGTCGTGGCGGATAAGCTGCGCCTATGGAGTGGCATGGCGTGGATTATCGTTGCCGGCATCATCATAACGCTGATGCTGCAGGGGAAAGAGCCGGGTGACGAATTTCGTGCCCTGATCACCGTTTTTGCTTTCCTGGCTTCGGCCTGGTACTGCGTTGTGCAGTACAGAAAAGAAAAGCATTTTCGCTCCTGATGTTCCCGGCTGGTATCACGCCGGATAATCGTCAGCCATCTCTTAAGCCACATGTAATCCATTATTACCCTCCCGTTTTCTGTTTTCTGCCCGTTCCCGTTTTCACTGCGGGCGTCCGGGCGGGCTGTCGTGAACGGAGCCGGTAAACCGTCTCCGCCCTTCGGGCTTCCATCCCATGACGCAACACCAGGGCTTGCAGCCTCCGTTCCGGATGCGCCGCCCCTTTTACGCGCCGTATCCTGCGCTTTTCGCACCCCGGCAAACTGACGCCGGGCTGTAAGGCGCAACGCCGTTTCGCGCCCGCGCGTTCCGTCGTTGCGGCGGGTCTCTGCTCATTTCCGTTCCTGGTGCCGTTCACCCCTTTAAGCCCCTTTCGCCCGGGCTGACATAGCCACAACCTGTCGCATTGGCTGTCCAGGGTGTAATGAACAGTCCACAAAACTTTTTGCATGGAACTGCAAAAACTTTTGTGTCCTGCCCCGGACAGATGCGTCAGGCCGTGGCGTCTTTGCCCTTGCGGCGAAGGTTCTCAAACGGGTGATGGAAAATACCAGGGGAACAAAACAGCAGGTTCCCGCAAAACGTCAAACCCGCGGCTTCCGGTAACTCAACGGATGATGGGGTTTAAAAGCAAAACCAGCGATTAAAGGAGACATTCATCATGGCATCACGTGGGATTAACAAAGTCATTCTGGTCGGTCATCTGGGACAGGTCCCGGAAGTACGCTACATCCCCAACGGCGGCGCAGTGGCCAATCTGACGCTGGCCACGTCTGAAACATGGCGTGACAAACAGAGCGGCGAAGCGCGCGAAAAAACCGAATGGCACCGTGTGGTGATCTTCGGCAAGCTCGCGGTAGTGGCGGGCGAATACCTGCGTAAAGGTGCGCAGGTTTACATCGAGGGCCAGTTGCGCACCCGCAACTGGCAGGATGATGCCGGAACCACACACTATGTCACCGAGGTGCTGGTCGGGCAGAACGGCACCATGCAGATGCTCGGCGGCCGCCGTGAATCCGGTGAGCCTGAGAGCGCTGCGCAGCCGCAGAGTCCTGCCGCCCCGGCGCAACCTGCTCAGGCCCCGGCTAAATCCCCGAAAGCAAAGGGCGGTAAGAAAGGCCGTCAGGATGCGGCTCCGTCGCAGCAACCGCCTCAGCCACTCCCGGATGATTTCCCGCCAATGGATGATGACGCGCCCTTTTAAACCATGATGAAGACACCCCGTTCAGGCGGGGAAGAAAAGGAGAAACACATGGACCACAACGTTTTGTCCCCGCTTGAATCCCTGCCGGATGGCACGTTTACCCGCAGGCGGGCTCAGGTTGCCGCAGCGCAGTATCAGAATGTGGCGATTGAAGATGACCAGGGGACCCATTTTCGCCTTGTCGTCCGTCATCAGGATGACGGCAGCATGATCTGGCGCGTCTGGAATTTTGAACCGGGCGGTGAGTACCTGATGAACCGCTATATCCGGGACTACGGAGTACGCAAAACGCAATAAGCCGTAAGAGGTGCCGGGCAGATGGGCCTGCCCGGCAGACATTAATCAATATCGGAGAGAAATCAATTATGTCAGTGACCGAGTCTAAAGCAAAAGCAACGGTTAAAACCAGCAAAAAAACGGTGAACCCTGCCGAAGTCGCCGCCCTCAAAGCCGCGCTTGAGGCTGCTCAGATTGAAATCGTGCCGCTGTCGTCGCTGGTCAAATCCCCGCTGAACGTTCGCACGATCCCCTATCCGGCTGACAGTGTCCGGGAGATGGCTGATTCCATCATGGCGATCGGCCTGATCCAGAATCTGGTGGTTCACTCGCTGCCGGACGGTATGTCAGGTGTGGCTGCAGGTGGCCGTCGTCTTGCCGCCCTGCAACAGTTGCTCAGCGAGCTGCGTATCGATGCCGGATATCCGGTTGTCGTCAAGCGTGTCAGTGACGACCTGGCGGTGGTCGCCTCGATTGTCGAGAACGACAAGCGTGTGGCCATGCACCCGGCAGAGCAAATCAGCGGGTTCCGTACCCTCTCAGAACAGGGGAAAACCCCGGCGCAAATCGGGGACCAGCTGGGCTACAGTGCCCGTCACGTTCAGCGCATGCTGAAGCTGGCAAACCTCGCCCCGGAACTGATTACCCTGCTGGCAGAGGACAAACTCGACGTGGAGCAGTGTCAGGCCCTGAGTCTGGAGAGCGACCCGGCACGTCAGGTGCAGGTGTATGACCAGGTGAAAACCTCATACGGCAGCACACCCGCTCACCTGCTGAAGCGGGCCATCACGGATACGGAAATCGCCGTAACCCACTCCCGCTTCGTGTTTATCGGTCGTGAAGCGTATGAGGCCGCCGGGGGCGTGGTGCGTGAGGATCTGTTCAGCGCCCAGGAGGGAGACGGAACGGCGGACGGGGTACTGGTTGAGCGTCTGGTTCAGGAGAAGCTGGCGGCGGCTGCGCTGGCCATCGAACAACAGGAAGGCTGGTCATGGTCACTGGCTCGTGAGGGATCCGTCAGAAACTACGGCGATGACCGCGAGCATTATCTGGTGCTGCCGGCGCCGGAGGGGGAATTCAGCGCTGAGGAACTGCAGCGTCTTGATGAACTGTACGCCACGATGGAGGCAACGGAAACCTTTGAGGATGAAGCCGCGATTCAGGTGCTGATTGATGAGATTGAAAATGCGGCATCGGTTCGCGCGTGGACACCGGAGCAGAAAGCGGCCTGTGGCGTGGTGGTCAGTCTGTATGACGGTGAGCTTTGCGTCCAGCGTGGTGTGCAGAAGAAGAGCCAGACGGCGGCATCTGACGGCGGGGAGCACGGTGGCGAACAGGCTTCTGTGCATGTGGTCACCCGCAGTATGCCGGATGCAGCAGAGGGTATCAGCGTGCCGCTCCTGAAAAAAATGTCTTCAGAAAGGACACTGGCGGTTCAGGCCGAACTGGTTAAGCAGCCACAGAAAGCCGTGGCCCTGATGGTCTGGCGACTGTGCAGCTGCGTGTTCGACTACTGCACCACCACCCGGCACCCGTTTGTCCTGCGCCTTGAGGTGCATCACAGCGGCCTGACCAGTGAAGCCCCGACCGGAGAGGAAGGTCAGGCATGGCGGTATCTGATGCAGGAGAAAGCCCGTCTGGAAGCCCTGCTGCCGGAGGGCTGGCAGAAAGATTTCACCACCTTCTTCACCCTCGACGGACAGACCCTGATGTCGCTGATGGCCTTCTGTACCGCCTGTTCCGTCGATGGCGTCCAGACCCGTGAATGTGGCCATACCCGCCGCAGTGACCTCGATGGCGTGGAGGCGGCGCTCGGGTTCCATCTGCGCGACTGGTGGCAGCCGACAGCGGATAACTTCCTCGGGCTGCTCAGCAAGGCCCAGATTGTGGCGGCACTGAAGGAGGCCGGGCTGACCGGAGCCGCCTCGGATGCCGAAAAAATGAAAAAGGGTGATGCTGCCAGCCATGCTGAACAGTGGCTCTCCGGCTCCCGCTGGGTACCGGGCTGGATGCAGTCCCCGGATGCCGCAAAGCCGGACGATGCACATGCTGCCCCGGACACTGACAAACCGACTTCCCACGCTGCCTGATAACGGAGACGCCGCCCTGCGGGGCGGCGATAAGGAGACTGAAAATGAAAACGTTACTGACTCTGGATGTTCTCAAAACTATGTCCGCTGACGAGCTGGAAGACTACCGTGCAGCCGGTGAAGATTTTCGCCGGGAGCTGAGCCACGCTGTCATGCGCGATCTGACCTCACCGTCCGGCTGGTCCGTGAATGCCGAGTACCGGTGCGAATTTGGGGGCTTTTTCCCGGTGCAGGTCCGCTTTTCTCCGGCCCATTGCCATTTTGATGTCGCTGTCTGCAGCCCCGGAGAGTTGAGTGACCGCTGGATGATCGTCTTTGTGACACGTGCTGGCCAGCCGTTCTCTATTGTTCGCAGCATGGAAGAATTTAACCCGGCGTTGATCTCCCACACGCTGGCATTGATAGCGTGTCTCGATACTGACGGATATTCCTGCGCCAGTATCATCAGCACGCTGGAACAGGAGGGCGCACAATGATCCCTTCGTCCCGTTCCCTTGTCACCCTGCAGCCTGCCCGACAGGCTGCGCTGCAGGCCATCATGGCCGTGGAGAATGCCCGCCAGCGCGGTGCTCGTCTGTCTGCAGCGCCACACGTGCGTACCTTCCTGCGCCTGCTGGCCGGGAACAGCCGTATGAACACGACCGTGGCGCAGCGCATTCCCGGCCTGAACTGGGACCCGAAACATCGTCTGAGTAGTCTTAAACAGGTGGAAGAGGCGCTCGATGCACTGATTGCCAGTCACGGGGAGTGCTGTCCGCTGCCGCTGCCGGTTGATGTTCAGGCCGAACTGTTCCCCGAGGTGCAGCACAGCCGGACTGAGCGCCGGAAACAGCGCAGCAGCCTCGCCTTTACCCGTAAGATGCGTCGGGAAGAACGCGCATTGGCGCATCACTGGCGGTTACGGCAGAACCTGCTGGGACAGGCCGTCACGGAGCTGAATTTCCAGTCACCGGAGACGGTCAGCAGCTGGTACCGCCGGTGGAGCGACGAGTTTGACACGCGTGAGCTTGCCCCTGCCTTCTGGCACTGGCGATCGCGATATGCCTCGCTGGCCTCTCTGGACTGGCTGCGGGATGCCGGGGAGCCGCTGTGTGGTGTCATCCATGAAATCAGCTTCATTGTGAGAGAGACGCCGGAGTCTGTGCGTCAGGCAGAACGCTGGCAGGTCCCGAACAAGCTGACACACCGGAGCCACGGATGAAGTGGCGCTATTCCCTGCGCTGGAAACTGCCGCACAGGCCCTGCCCGGGTCCACTGGAGCTGGTTTCCGTTGTCGTGGAGGCTGGGCAGGCGGCACCTGAAGAAGTGATGTCTTGCTGGGTGGCGGGCGCGGGATATGCGGTATGCGTGGATTTTCTCGACGAGAGGCAGATTAAGCGATGGAGCGACGAGCGGAAAGCCGCCGCCCGCCACCGGAATCTGGTGCTCCGCATCAACAGGATTGCGCCCTTGTTTGCCGACGAGCTGATCGAGCGGGAGCTTGAGAGCAGACCCGGGTATTTTCGCGGCAAATCAGAACGATGATGGCGCGATGCCTGGTCAGTATGGCAGCGGGTAAGGTATACTGGCGGTGGCGCTTGAGGCTTTTTGCCTCATGACGTGAAGGTGGTTTGTTACCGTGTTGTGTGGCAGAAAGCAGAAAGCCCCGTAGTTAATTTTAATTAACCCACGAGGCCACCTGTATGCCTAGACAACATCAGGATAGCCTCTTAGATGCCGCGAGGCAAGGAGAAGAAGGCCATGAAACTGCCGCGAAACACTCTGCTCGGGTGCGTATTAATAGTGTGCCTCACACTGTTGATATTCACTTACCTCACCCGGAAATCACTATGTGAAATCCGGTACAGGGACACGAACAGGGAGGTGGCGGCTTTTATGGCTTACGAATCCGCTAAGTAGCTAACCCCGGCGGGGGGGAACCCCCGCCATTAAGGGGATATGATGTCTGACATGCCTGAAGCGCCTTTATGAAGGGGTTGCCGGTTCGCCGGTAGCCCCTTTTTCCTGATTACAGGAAAAAAAGCCCGCACGACAGGCGGGCAAAATGCTTTCACCTACCTACAACACGGATTCAATGAATCGCAAGTCACATTAACCTCCTTCATTCACCGTAACACCCTGTCATCAGTCTGAAAAAAAGAGTGATTGATTGTGAACATTTGGGTTCTGGTGATAAGTTCGCTCTGTACCAATACTTCTCGCCTGCTTTTTGTAAGCGTCGTCTCAGTACCGTCTGGTCATAATCTGATGTATTCGACAAAGTGGTGTACACCAAATAGTGGTGGGAACCAAAGTGTCAGATATGCAGAAAAATGTGACTTCCGGCAGGCGTAAAGGCTGCCCTAATTATCCTCCCGAATTTAAGCAGCAGCTCGTTGCAGCTTCCTGTGAGCCCGGCGTGTCGATATCAAAACTGGCACTTGAAAACGGCATCAATGCCAATTTGTTATTTAAATGGCGCCAGCAGTGGCGTGAGGGAAAGCTGCTATTACCTTCCACTGAGAGTCCTCAACTACTTCCTGTGACTCTTGATGCCACCACCGTACCGCCAGAACAGTACGCAGAGGCTCCTGAGCCCCTCAGTATCAGCTGTGAAGTAACGTTCCGGCACGGAACACTTCGCCTCAACGGCACTCTCAGCGAAAAACTTCTGACCCTGCTGATACAGGAACTGAAGCGATGATACCGTTACCTTCAGGAACCAAAATCTGGCTCGTTGCCGGCATCACCGACATGCGCAACGGCTTCAATGGCCTCGCCGCAAAGATACAGACGACGCTGAAAGATGACCCGATGTCCGGCCACGTCTTCATCTTCCGGGGACGCAGCGGCAGCCAGGTAAAACTGCTCTGGTCCACTGGCGACGGACTGTGTCTGCTGACCAAACGACTGGAGCGCGGCCGCTTCGCCTGGCCGTCGGCCCGCGATGGCAAAGTGTTCCTGACCCCGGCACAGCTGGCGATGCTGATGGAAGGTATCGACTGGCGACAACCTAAACGGCTGCTGACATCCCTGACCATGCTGTAAATCTCTTTATCCTGGTTGTTGCTGAATAAGCCTGGTAAAATACGGGCTTATGAACGACACCTCTTCTGACGACATCCTTCTGCTGAAACAGCGCCTGGCCGAACAGGAAGCGCTGAACCGTGCCTTGCTGGAAAAACTGGCCGATCGTGAACGCGAAATAGACCACCTGCAGGCGCAGCTGGATAAACTCCGCCGGATGAACTTCGGCAGCCGTTCCGAAAAAGTATCCCGTCGTATTGCACAGATGGAAGCTGACCTGAAGGCGCTTCAGAAAGAAAGCGATACGCTGACCGGTCGGGTGGATGACCCGGCAGTGCAGCGCCCGCTGCGTCAGACCCGCACCCGCAAACCGTTCCCGGAGTCACTCCCTCGTGACGAAAAACGACTGCTGCCGGCAACGACATGCTGTCCGGACTGTGGCGGTGCGTTGAGCTACCTGGGTGAGGATGCAGCCGAACAGCTGGAGCTGATGCGCAGCGCCTTCCGGGTTATCCGGACAATACGTGAAAAGCATGCCTGCACTCAGTGCGATGCCATCGTGCAGGCTCCCGTCCCTTCGCGACCCATCGAACGGGGTATCGCAGGGCCGGGGCTGCTGGCCCGTGTGCTAACCTCAAAATATGCAGAGCACACACCGCTGTATCGGCAGTCTGAAATATACGGCCGCCAGGGCGTGGAGCTGAGTCGCTCGCTGCTGTCGGGCTGGGTGGATGCATGTTGTCGGTTGTTGTCACCGCTGGAAGAGGCACTTCAGGACTATGTCCTGACGGACGGCAAGCTCCACGCCGATGACACGCCCGTCCCGGTACTGTTGCCAGGTAACAAGAAAACGAAGACCGGGCGGTTGTGGACGTACGTTCGCGACGACCGCAACGCCGGGTCAGCGCTGGCTCCGGCCGTGTGGTTCGCTTACTCACCGGACAGAAAAGGCATCCATCCGCAGACGCATCTGTCCGGGTTCAACGGTGTGTTACAGGCGGATGCTTACGCCGGGTTCAATGAGCTCTACCGTGAAGGTCATATAAAGGAAGCCGCCTGCTGGGCCCATGCCCGCCGCAAGATCCACGATGTGCACGTTCGCAGCCCGTCAGCCCTGACGGAGGAAGCTCTGAAACGTATCGGTGAGCTGTATACCGTTGAGGCAGAAATAAGGGGAATGCAGGCAGAACAGCGCCTTGCTGAGCGTCAGATGAAAACGAAACCACTGCTGAATGCTCTGGAAAGCTGGCTGCGTGAAAAGATGAAAACGCTGTCGCGGCACTCGGAGCTGGCGAAGGCGTTCACGTACGCCCTGAACCAGTGGCCGGCACTGACATACTATGCAGGCGATGGCTGGGCCGAAGCAGACAATAATATCGCTGAAAATGCCCTGCGGATGGTCAGTCTGGGTCGTAAAAACTTCCTGTTCTTCGGCTCTGACCATGGTGGTGAGCGGGGAGCGCTGCTGTACAGCCTGATCGGGACGTGCAAACTGAACAGCGTGGACCCGGAACGTTACCTCAGCCATGTCCTTGACGTCATAGCCGACTGGCCTGTCAACCGGGTCAGCGAACTGCTACCCTGGCGCGTAGCACTGCCAACTGAATAGCACATCCCCGTCAATACGGTTCTCGTTGGACGCTTACTGCTTTTTTAGCAGGCCTTTTTTTGTTGATTATGTATGACATCTGTCATACAGTTGATTGTGTAATGAACAGCAATTGTTCCACTTAACTCTGTGAGGCGAAGCGCAGTCGCGGGTGAGCCAAAGGAGAGCCAGCATGAACTTCACGATAAAATCCCGTAAAACCGGCGAAATTTTCAGTTTTTACGCACCCGACAGTGGTGGCTATGTTCACCTGGAGTCCCCGGGACGCCCAGGTAGCACAGGTGCTCAGATTTGCCGTGGGGGAGGGTTTATGGGGAGTACGCTTTACTGTGACGCTTCTGAGGACGATCTTGCCAGTGTTGCCCGTAAATGGTACCGACAGTTCGTGAGGGAGCGGCGCAAATTCTTAATTATGTCGGGCCAGTATTCTGAGGATAACCAGTGAAAAAAGAGATCTCCCGCAACCCCTCTTTCACGCCTTCGCCTAAGCTGCGAGCACATCTGAACTCCCACAGGGAAGGGGTGACTGAACGGCTGAATAATATCTTTGATCGCTATGCGCATCTGGTTCGCGCCTGTGCCCTTCCTCTCGATGACGACGAAACACAGGTTCTGCTTAATGTTCTGAATGGCTCCGTTGTGGAACCCGCCTTTATTGAATATCTGGCTCAGGAAATTCGGGACTCGGATGATTATCTGGAAGGGATACCCGCAGCTAAATCACTGTACGAAAAGTGTCAGTCAGCGACCTATCCGCAATTGCTGGCCACCGTCGAACGCCTGGAACGATAAGAAAGGCATAACAACACTGGACCCCTTCGGCTCCTGGCCAGCTGCGCTGTCCAGTCGTCGAGCCACACTCCGCCAGGGCAGCTGCTGCGCACCTGCCGGGCTCCGCCGAACCCGCTACGCGGTTTCGGGCCTGACGGCTAGTGTCTGATGTCTGAAGTTAAGGTCAACGGCAGCGCTTGCTGCGACCGTCCCGGCCGCGCCGCTTTCACCGTGCCGGCGAAGGACTGCCGGCACT
>OGXV01001079.1_pt1 | contig 16713 bp, 13 predicted proteins | sample 1576391 | NCBI WGS metagenome assembly OGXV01 (sample SAMEA3541586, study PRJEB24748) | human gut metagenome | biome: human gut; feature: human-associated habitat; material: faeces | place: China | collected 2012 | reverse complement strand
ACATCCGTTACCAACCAATGCGTCGTGTGCTACGTGGTGCACAAAAAGATGTGAAATGTAAGATTCTTCCACATAGTATGTGGAATGAATATTGCATTTGGAGTGCAACGGATGCGGTAACGGAACTTTTAAAAAGAAAGCGCAACAATGCCGGGCTTCCTACAAAACTTATAAAACGTACATTATTTGAGCAGATTCCATTTAAAGAAGATTGTAAGTATGAGGATATCTGGATCTGCTATAAGTATATGGCGAACGCAAATAAAGTAGCTGCATATGGTTTACCAAAATATTGTTTTACCAGACATGAAAATAATAACAGTTCGTTTACCCAAAATTCGGGTCTGTGGAAAGCAGAGCAGATGGAAGAATATCTGGCAGCATTTCGAGAACGGACTGAGTACATCAGTAGTAAGCTACCGGCGTTAGCAGAATTGGTGCAATACAGTGAATGGTCGTATATGATCAGTATGTGTGACAAGATAAAAACATATGAGTTAAAAGATTGTTATAATATATTTGTAGAATTGGTTCAAGAGCTTAAAACCAATCAACAGGAGTTTTTGGTTTCACCATGTATTCAGGACTTTGAAAAAGAATGGATGCAGAAATATATACTTCAGGAAGGATAAATCGTAAATGAGTTATAATAATATTATAAAATCATATAGCCAGGATAGAAGTGTATTGGGAAAAGTGCTGCCGTTGGATACGCCATATACGGTGATGATTGATATTAGTGATATGTGTAATCTGAAATGTAATTACTGCTTTCGGGCTGATGAAAGTATAGTAGCGGAGGATTATCGAAAAAATCGTTTGATGAAGTGGGAAACATTTGAAAAGATTGTAGATCAGATGAAAGAATTCCCGCATCAGATAAAACGAATTGCATTATCACACCATGGGGAACCTTTGTGTAACCATAGACTTCCGGATATGGTGGCATACATAAAAAAATCAGGATTGACAGCGAAGACAGACATACATACCAATGCGTTGCTGTTAGATGAAGCCTATATTGAGAAATTATGCGAAGCGCAGATAGATCGGATTGTGATTTCACTTCAGGGGTTAGACGAAAAAAATTATCGTGAAGTTTGTGGCGCGCAGATTGATTTTGATAAATTTTATCGCAGATTGGAATATTTATATAAAATGAAAAAAGCAACACAGGTTCATATCAAGATTGTGGATGTGGCTGTTGGAGACGAAAAAGATAAGTTTTATGAAATGTTTTCGCCTATTGCAGACCGGGTTTTTGTTGAATCAGTTGTACCACTGTGGACAGGCATGGATATGACGGGAGAAGAAAATGAAACCAATAAATATGGCGATGTTTTTAAAGTACAACGTTGTTGTCCGTTAATTTTTTATACAATTAACATATTACCCGATGGAACGATATATCCATGTAGTCATATCAGACCACCGTTTAAATTGGGAAGTGTACATGATACAACACTGATGCAAGCGTGGAACAGTGTACAGAAAAAAGAATTTCTGAAAAATATGCTTGAGAATGGGAGATTTGGGATTGAAGCATGCAGAAATTGCTATGTTCCACAGAATACGGTGATGACACCGGGAGACAGTATAGATGCATATGCGGATGAGATAAGGGCTAGATTAAATAATCAGGGGGAATGATACGAATGAAATATGCAAATATTATATGGCAGAATACGGAATTAGCATCAGGGGTAAAAGCAGTTAACTATGGTGATTTTCTGCAATTGTTTGTTATTGATTATTTGCTTTCATGTGCCGGAATTGAAAAAAGTGAAGTTGTTTATCTTGATATAAGAGAAGTAAAAACTTACCGTGGCGAGAAATTAGTACTTCCGTTAAACTGGTCTGTTTTTTGGAAAGATTATATGGAGGGCGACAGGCTTTGTATATCCCAGGATATTATTCCGGTTTTTTTGGCTGTGACAATAGAAGATGGAAATTTTAAAGAGTCATTTATGAATGAATATAATATGCAATATTTAAAAAGGTTTGAGCCGATAGGATGCAGGGATGTTCACACAAAAAAAATGCTTCAGTCAAATGGAATACAGGCTTATCTGAATGGATGTCTTACGATAACCCTGCCAAGAAATAATAATGTAAAAAGTGAAAAATATGTATATTTGGTGGATGCGCCTGTGCAGCTGAAAAAATTTATTCCGGAGGAACTTTTGAAAAATGCAAAGTGTTGTACACAACAGGAGTACTTTGATCCGGATGTACAGATTGATGAAATTCGTAAAAATGCCATGCGACAATATCGGGAATATAAAACAAAAGCGTCACTTGTAATAACGTCAAGATTACATGTAGCAGCACCATGTATGGCATGGGGAATTCCTGTTATATTTGTAAAAGATCAGGTGGATGGAAGATTTGGCTGGTTAGATGAATATATACCTTTGTATAGTGAAGAATGTTATGCGGATATTGATTGGAAACCAGAGGCAGTAGCGTATGAAGAAAGAAAAAAATTTATTTTAGAAATATCAATCAATCGAGTTAAGGCTGTTTTTGAAAATTATGAAAATGCAGAAAAGATGGAGCATATTTTTTGTCGTAAAGAATATAGTGAGAATATTACTTTTAAGGAAACAGTTAATAATAATTATCAATCAATTCTGAATTTACTGAAAAAAATATATACAAAAGATACAGCGTTTGAGTATACAATCTGGGGAGTTTCAAAAGCAGCAGAGAATTTTTATCAGGAAATGAAACATCAGTATCCTGATGCGAGATTATGTACGGTTATTGACACATATAACCGTGTGAACTTTCATGATATACAAACTATACCACCAGAGGAATATAAATGGAGAGGTGAGATGATATTTGTCCTTCCGGTACAGGCATCTAATGCTGCCAGAAAAATATTTCGTGAAATGAAAATTCCAGCAGAAAAATATATATGCGCGGGTGCGCAATTCATTACAGAGGAGGATCTGCAGATATAAGAGAATGTGAATGGATATTATAATGCGGAGGAAATCAGATATATGTCTGTACGGTGCAGGTGCCAAGGGGAGACAGATATTGTATTTGTTGAGAAAAAAAGGAATTGAACTAATTGCTTTTATTAATCATTTAAATAAAGATTATCAGTTTTATTTAAGACAGATTATATTATCTGGAAACAGTAGGACTGTATTATATGCTATTTGAACAAAAAGGCAGGAAAGGGTAGAGATGGAATCAAGGAATTATGCGTGGCCTGTTACAGCAGTAAGTAAGGAAAGTTATGAAGTAATTTCAGAGTGGAGCAGATCATATGCTGAATTGATACAAAATAAAAGAATAATTATTTTTGGAGCTGGAATAAGAGGAACTGAGATAGCTGAGATACTTAGATGCAATGGCATAACTAATATTAGCTTTACAGATAATAATCAGGAGAAATGGGGTGGAGTCATTGATGATTATCCCATTGAATCAGTTGAGAGTGCACTAAAAAATAAAGAAAGCAAAATATTTTTAATTTCAACGGAAGAGGGGGATGAAATCTGCCGACAGTTGGAAAATGAAGGACTGATTCTCGGAGAATCGTATTTTTATCCAAAGCCGGATTTGTATAAAAAATTTATAGAAGAATATCAGAAACCGATGAGAGATGAAATATTGATTATGGGGGACTGTATGTTTGAAGTAGTATCTTTTGAAGATGAGAATAAACAGTCTTTGTCCGAAATTATGAAACAAAAACTTCCCGAAAACAGGGTAAAGTGTCTGACTATGCATGGGCTTAGTATGCCGGGATTTTATCATTTGCTCAAAGGGCAGATCAATTCCGGCATGATTCCTGATGTTTTTGTGGTGATGTTGAATTTTGAAACACTGACAGGAAAACAGCATTTGTTGCCACGTTCCCAACATACGGAATTAATAAGAGCAGCATATGAATTTTCACCGGATCCGGATGGAGAGTTAAAAAGATATGTTCAAATAACGGAGAAGAGAGTTAAAAATATTCAGGCAGAGTTTTTTACAACGAATAAATTCTCTAATACAAGAATTAATAGAAAAGGGAAAATAAGTGATAATGCATCGAAAGTCTTCTTTAAACTTAACTATATGTATGATTTGGATCCTGATATGGAAAGTATACAGTATTTAAGAAAAGTTATGGAACTTTCGCATCAATACAATTTCAAGGTGCTGCCATTTGTACCACCGGTAAATTATGAACGAGGAAATGAACTGTTTCCGGATGAGATTTTTGAAAGCGCAATACAAAATAATTTAAGAAAACTTAGCAGTGTGATTGAACAGGGAGGATATCATTTATTAGACTTAAGCCATCTATGTACAAAACAGGAGTTTGCACATGTTACAACACCGGATGAGACCACAAATTACAAAGGAAGGAATCACGTAGCAAGTGAATTGTCTAAAGAAATAGAGAGGATACAAAATGAGTAAAACAGAAATTATTAATTTTTTGAAAGAGATAATTACAGATATTCAGGATGAACAGGAAGTGAAAGAAGACACGATGCTTTTAGACGAGGGGATCATAGATTCGGTAAGTATTTTGTATTTGATCAGTGAAATTGAAGACAGATATGAAATCCATGTATCTTTGGAGGATGTTAATGAAAAAAACTTTGCATCTATTGATGCTATAAGCACTTATGTATGCAAGTTGAAAAGCGAGGAAGAGTAATCAGATGCCTGAGACGGTAATTGACTTTTTAAAAAAAACAAAAAATAATTATCCTGAAAAAATAGCATGTATTGATGATAATGGTTTATGTACATATAAGGAATTGTGGGATGATTCTGAAAAAATAGCATTGTTTTTACGCAGCACAGGCAATATTGATAAACCAGTGCCAATATTTATGAAAAAATCCTGTACTGCTTTGAAAGTAATAATGGGGATTATTCGGGCAGGTGCCTGTTATTGTATGATAGATCCGATGCTGCCTCAAAAAAGGATAAAAAGTATGCTGGATACATTGCAATCCCCCATCATAATCGTAGGAACTGGTGTTAATATAAATAAGATTCCACAAAATATATCAGTTATAAATGAAAGAGAGATGTATCGGAATATATCGGAAGAAAAATTGGAGAATAAAGTATGTGGTGAAAAACCAATTTATGTAATGTTTACATCTGGTTCTACAGGGATTCCCAAGGGTGTGATGATATCACATCAGGCAGTGGCAGATTTTATTAATGAATTTACAGCAAAATTTGGTATAGAGGAGAACGATATTATTGGGAATCAGGCACCGTGGGATTTTGATGTTTCTGTAAAGGATATATTTTCTGCGGTAAAAACAGGTGCAACTTTAAGAATTATTGACAAAAAATATTTTTCAATTCCAGTCAGTTTATTAGAAATGTTAGAACAAAGCAAAGTTACAACTTTAACATGGGCGGTATCCGCATTATGTATTCTGTCATCCAGTGGGATAATGGAAAAAATAAAACTGTCGCATTTGAAACGAGTCATATTCAGTGGCGAGGTAATGCCTGTAAAACAGTTAAATATATGGAGACAGCTTTATCCGGATGTTATGTTTGTGAATGTCTATGGACCTACAGAAGTTACATGTAATTGTACATATCATATCATTGACCGAAATACGGCTTATGATCACGTGATTCCAATTGGAAAACCATTTGATGGGGATACAGTATTTTTGTTGGATGAAAAAAACAGAATCATAAAAGTAGATATGACAAATTTGGCGGGTGAAGTATGTGTATCTGGTTCACGATTGGCAGTGGGATATTATAATAATCCAAAGGAAACAGAAAGTAAATTTGTGAAAAATCCGATTGATAATACAAAAAAAGGATTAATATATAGAACAGGGGATTTGGCATATTATGATGAGAATGGTGATTTATGCTATGCGGGAAGAAAGGATTTCCAAATAAAATATATGGGACACCGGATTGAACTCATGGAAATAGAACAAAGTTTAGAACAGTATACGGGTATCGTTAATGCAAGATGCATTTATAAAAATAAAAAAATATATGCATTTTATACTGGAACGGCAGAAGAGAAAGAGGTAAGAAAGTTTCTTAGAACGCAGCTGCCGATGTATATGATACCGGATTCTTTCATCAAAAAGCAGGTAATGCCCTATAATTTGCATGGAAAGATAGATAGAAGAAGGTTGGAAGAAGAGATAGAGGAGACAGTTTGATGACAAATGATAATATTTTTGAAATTGCAGAAAGATATGGAACACCGATGTATGTGTTTGATATAAAAGAATTGAGAGAGAGAACTGCAAATATAAAAAAAATATTGGGAAAAAACTGTGAATTATGCTATGCAATGAAAGCAAATCCGTTTCTTATAAGTTTTTTATCTGACATGGTAGACAGTTATGAAGTATGTTCGAAAGGTGAATATGAGATTTGCAAAAGAAATAAAATACAATTAAATAAGATCGTATTCTCCGGTGTTAATAAAGAAGAGCAGGAAATAAAAGAAATTTCGGGAAACTTTAATGGAGTAATAACAATAGAGTCCTTGCGTCAGTTAAGGCTTGTTGAAAAATATAAATGGAAGAAAAAACCGGAACTTATGTTGCGGTTAACAAATGGAAGCCAGTTTGGATTGGACGAGTCAGATATTGAGAAAATAGTCAGTGAAAAAAATCCGGATTATCATATTACAGCAATTCAATATTATTCAGGTACACAAAAAAGAAAGACGGAAGAATTAAAGGAAGAGGTACATTATCTGGTTGGGTTTTGTGAAAAAATAAACCTTAAATATGCAGCCAATATTCGGAAAATTGAATATGGTCCGGGACTTTTTGTCGAATATTTTAATGAAGCGTATGATGATTATTTTGAGATAAAAGAGTTATCCTGTATTTTGAATGAATATAGCAAAAAATATAATTTTACGATTGAATTAGGAAGATATTTGGCAGCAACATGTGGAATGTATATTTCAAAAGCAGTGGATATTAAAAGAAACAAAAATATGAATTATGCTATTTTAGATGGGGGAATACACCATATTTCTTATTATGGTCAGATGGTGGGGATAAAAGTGCCACTAGTTAAACAATATTCGCCTGAGCCTAATAGTAAAAAAAATAAAAGAGAAAAATGGAATCTATGTGGTTCATTATGTACGATGAAGGACGTGTTAATAAAGGGGTATCAAGGCTGCGTCAATGAGGGGGATTTATTTGTCTTTTTAAGGTGTGGAGCATACTCAGTAACAGAAACAGGATATTTGTTTTTAAGCAGAGATATGCCGGCAGTTGCGATAATGGATTTGGACGGATCGGTACATCTTCTTCGAGAGAAAATACATACCTATGAACTTAATATGTAAGGATAAGATAGGAGAGCAGAGACGATGGATAAAACAAGCAAAATGAATAAATTAATTACAATATATACACAGGCCTATAATGTAGAACCGTATATTGAACAATGTATAAAAAGTGTTATTTCACAGACATATTGTAATTTTGAATGGTTATTAATCGAAAATGGTTCTACGGATGGGACAAAAGAAATTATTCGAAAGTATGAACAATTAGACAGTAGAATTAAAGTAGATTATTTTAAACAGAATAAGACGGGGTTTGCAGGAGACTATATTAGAGAAAATACAAATGGTGAATACATCGTAAGAATAGATAGTGATGACTGGATTGAACGCGATTATTTGGAAAAATTGTTTTACCAGATGGAAACTCAGAATGCAGATATTTCTATATGCGGTGCGTTGGATTATGAAGAAGAAACTAGTGAAGAATTTCCCCATGAATATGGTCATCTGGAGGGCGTTTATACGTTACAAGATATAAATTCACATTTTATAGAAATGCGTTCATATATGGGGACATATTGGGGAAAACTCTTTCGAAAAAGTATTTTTTTCAAGACGTTAAATAAAATTGAAGAAGTATATGAAAAATTAAAACAGGCTAGTTTTTTCGGTGGGGATACGGCATTTATGCTGTACTATTTGCTGGAATGTAAAAAACTTGTATTCATAGATAAAAGAATGTATCATTACAGGATTCATGGGAAAAGTTATACTGCCAATACAATAGGAATAAATAGAATTCAAAATTATTTTGTGTTAATGGGAATTGAAAAGGAATTTTTAAGGAAATGTAATGCACAGACAGCAGAAAATAATATACTTGTAGAACTATCATTTTGGACAAGTCTGGAGAAATTGTTGAAAGGTATTATTAATTCAGAGTTACCATTAGAAGAAAAATTAAAAAAAATTCAAGAAATTTATACGAATCCAAGAATCCGTCAGTTTAGAAAAGAAAGTGATAATTCAAAAGTAAGTAAAATTTTATCTACATATGCCGCATGGTATTTTGTAAATATGAGTGATTGCAACAAGATGGACTTTCGAGATCTGTTAGATCTGTTAGATCCTGAAATTTTTGGGAAAATTACAGAGAAAACATATGAATGGATGGGTCGCCAATCAGAGTTGATGGCGTATATGCTTATGGGTGAATATGATGGAGCTCAGAAGTATATGGTACACATAGCCACAGAAAACAATAAGATTCCTATTTCTGAATTACAGAAAACGTTGAATTTAAAGAAAGTGTTAGGGGAGAATGTATAAAAATTAAAGGGGATAGAAGAAATACGCTCATTAAATGGCGAAATATGGGGTGTAAATACAACAGAAACGCAAGAATTATATTGAAAAAGAACAGGAAAATATTATGGAAAAGATTGTAAAAAGAATAAATGCAACGATTCAAACAACCGGATGTAATCTTAAATGTGAATATTGTTTTCTTGCACAGGCCCATTATGGGAATAAAGGAATAATAAAGTCATTACAATATCCCTTACAGACGATACTAGCTGCATGTTCAAAAGAACGGTTGGGGGGACAATGTGCAATTCAATTAATGGGAGACGGCGAAACATTACTTCCAGATGATGTGGTTGAACTTATATTGGGATTACTTAAAGAGGGACATTATGTCAGAGTAGTAAATAATGGAACCTTGAGTAATCGAATTCATGAACTGATAAAATCAGCAGAATCAGACGGTACAATTGATAGATTAAGTATGATGTTCTCATTACATTTTTTAGAGTTAGAGAAGCGGAATTTATTAAAAGTATTTACAGAAAATATAAATTATGTAAAGAAAAGTGGGTGCTCTTTCGAAATTTCATTAGTTGCATGCGATGAGTACATAGAGAAGGCAGAGCGAATAAATCAGTTTTGCGAACAGGAGCTAGGGGGCGTAATACCATGGGTTCTGCCGGCAGATAAATATGATACATCAGCAAATTATGTGGGTGTTTTTTCAAAATATGATGAACATACATATCTTGAAAATATAAAAAGAGCATTTCCGTCGTTTCAAAGAGAGTTTGTTCAAGAAAAAAAGGATATGGATAATCATAAGTTCTGTTATGCGGGTGACTGGTTTTTTTATCTTGATTTCACAACAGGAAGATATTCACAGTGTATGAAAAATGTGGGACCGGAGCATAATTTTTTTGAGCATCTTGAAGATGAACTTATGCTGCAACCTGTTGGAACCCGATGTAAATCTGCATATTGTATGTGTGGGGGAGCAAAAACATTAAATCTGATTCCAGAAGGAAATAGTTATGAAGAAATACAACAAAAAAATGGTAGCTATGATAAATATGTAAGTGAAAAAATATTAAGGGCATATAATACAAATTTGGCGGAAACAAATAAAGAATATACAAAAGAAGAAAAAGCAAGCTATCTCGAGAAACAGTTACAACAGGAATATTTCAAAAGACAAATTGAGATGCTAAGACTTGATTTTAAAGAAGAGAAGTATGAGGAGTTTATAGAAAATGCAGAAAGAATATTAGAAATGGATTTGAATCCACGATTGTTGGATGTAGTATGGCTTGTTGTAAGTTATGGGTATGCGCTGATAAGGATAGGGGAGATACAAAGGGCACTTGATTTAGAATCCTGTTGGAAAGATTTGGAGTACAATGCTGATTATTGTTATGTAATGGGATTAATTTATATGAAAAATGGAATGATAGAGCAAGCAATTCTGTCTTTTTCAGAAGCTTTAGAAAAGAATTTTGCGATGGAAAAAGGGGTTAATGACTATTTGGCTCATTATAATTTAGGGGTAATTTACGAGTGTATGGGACAAACGGAAGAAGCGAGACAACATTATATAACAAGCCAAAGTTACGAACCAGCCAAGAATCGTTTGACAGAGTTGAATAAGAAAAAGCTTTATTTTACAGATATGTTGTAATTGTGAGATCCGTTATTTGATGAGAAATAAAAATGTAGTTATATGTAAAGCATTAGTTATTAGAAAACCATAGTGCAGAAATGTGTATAATTTGTGGAAGATATATTTCTGAATTGCAGAAATTATTAATTTAAAGACAATATAAAAAATTGTTAGATATTAAAAGGGGAGAGGCAAAAGTGGTACGTTTAGTTGATTGTGAGGTATATGCAGTAGATAAATCAGAAATTACAAGAATATCATTATTAAGTTTCTTTTGTGATAAACATACAGATGATTTTGTCGCTGTTTATTCGCAGGGAAGATATGAAGGAGTTATCAGTTATTCATATTTATTGAGTAAAGCAAGTGATGATATTGACGAACTTATTATAAGAGAAAAATATGTTTGTGGTGCTAATAATGCAAATATGTTTACAGATCTGTCGCAGCAGTTTAAAAAAAGTGGAGTGCCATTGATAACCATTGTGGATATGACAGGGCAAATTCTGTATTTGGCATATTGGGATGATTCATGGGAGTATGAATGCATAGAACAGGTATTGGAAAAGCTGGAAGCAAATAGAGGAGAACAGAAGTTTTTTGTTGAAGATATATATCCGAATGTAAAAAAGGTAAGAATTGATAATTTAAACGAGTATGCATTTCGATTTTATACTATTTTGAAGCAGAGAAAATTCCCGGTAGAAGTATGTGGAGAAAAGTGGAAATTGTTGTTTCCAGATATATATGCTGAGGAAACAGAAATCGTTCCAGATAATAATGTTTTAAAAATATATGCCGACGGAGTGAAGTCAACAGGAATGAGTACGCCAGCAGATGTGCGCAGTCAATGGTATTGTGTTATAGCCATGGGGTTAATGATGCGCAATTATATTACAGAAAAATATCGAGCGTATTTCGAAACTATTGGAGTTAAATGTTTGACGGCATATTTTCCGGATGAAGCACCGAATAGTACTGTGGATGAAGTTTATCGTTTTCAGGCACAAGTTAGACCTGAAAAGCCTGGATGGAGTCCAGGACTTCCCATGAAACAAATGCAGCAGGTATATGGTGACAAAATAAATGAACAGAGATGGAATGAGCTTGTTGCGGAACGAGAAAAAGATTCAAGATATGTACATGGAATCGAGGAAAAAATTTGTTATGGGACTGCAAAAAATAAGATTTATTTGATAGGACCGTGTATTGTGTATGGGGTATCTGTCCCTTCACTAGATGTTTCACTTGGTGCTTACATAAATGAAAACATAAGACAGATATCAGATAATTATGTAGTTGAAGGTAGATATTGTGGTATTTTTCAGACTAGAGAATATGAAAATACGTTACAGTCATTGACAATAACGGAAAATGATATTGTTGTTTTAGTAGATAAATGGTATGGACTGTATGGCAAAAAACATACGAAAGATATTAATGTGGAGAAAATTTTAGCAGAAAGAACATGTGATTGGTTCTACGATGACCCAATACATACAAATCACATTGGAAATAAAAAAATAAGTGAGGTCATTTGTCGAAAATATTTAGCACCAATTATAGCAAAACAAAAAGATAATCCACGATATCTGCAGGTGGGAAAGCTGTTTTTAAACCAGGAGTCGAAAAATACAGTAGAGAGATATATAGAACAAGTCCGTAAAGTGAGTGTGGATAGAAAAATGAAGATTGGTTCTATTATTATGAACTGTAATCCGATGACCAATGGACATTTACATTTAATCCATACGGCAAGCGCACAAGTAGACTTGTTGTATATATTCATAGTAGAAGAAGATAGGTCTTTCTTTTCGTTTCAGGAACGCATTGCTATGGTAAAAAAGGCAACAGAAGATATGGAAAATATAGTAATTGTTCCTTCTGGAAAATTTGTACTTTCCTATATGACAATGCCGCTTTATTTTGAGAAAGAAGAAAAGAAAAAGGCAGTTTTGGATGCAACCGATGATTTGAAAATCTTTGGTTTGTATATTGCTCCTGAATTGGGGATTTCGGTTCGTTTTGTGGGAGAAGAACCAATAGATTTGGTAACCAGACAGTACAATCAATCAATGAAAGAAATGCTGCCGGCTTATGGAGTTGAGGTTGTTGAAATTCCAAGATTTCAACAAGCCGGGAAGGCAGTAAGCGCTTCTCTTGTCAGGCAGTATTTGGAAGAGAAAAGGATGGATCTGATAAAAGAAATAGTGCCTTTAAATGTTTATTTATATATATGTGAAAAATGGAGTTGATAGGGGGATTGGTGATGTTAAAAGCTGTGTCTGGTTATATAAAAAAATGTGAAAATTTCAAGGAAATAATTATTTATGGGGCGGGGATAGCTGGTCATTTACTTCAGAGAAGACTTGATGAAAAATATAATATTAAAATCAATTATTTTTGTACAAGTTTTGAGGATTATCATATAGACAGAGAGACCGGTTTGGAAGTATTAAATAGGAATCAACTTAAAGAACATTTACAGGCATTGTATATTGTTACCCTTGGAATTACATATTCTCAGAAAGCATATGAAGAGATTAAGGAATATTTAATCCGAACAGGTGTATATGCAGAAAACATTATTATTGATACAAATAATTGGGTAATTCATGAGGCAAAACCATATGTTGATATGATGGGAAAATTGCATGTATATACTGTGTCGTATCATATTACAAAGCAATGTAATTTAAAATGTAAAATGTGTGGACAACTATTGTTTGGATTGGTTCCGAGACGTTCATTTTCACCGGAACAAATAGAGATGGACATGGAAACAACATTTCGCATCATTGATAAGATAGACGTATTGAAACTTATCGGGGGTGAGGTCATGATGTATACCCAATTGGATAAATTGATTGAATTGATAAATGCACATCATGAGCAGGTTGGGCTACTTGAAATATATACGAATGGAGCAGTGAAACCCAAAGAAAAATTGTTACGGTCGATTACCAGATATAAGGGAAATATTCAGATAACAATAAGCGATTATGGAGAATTGTCAGTTGCTAAAGATGCGTGGAGTGATTTTGGAAAATCCAGTAATATAAGAATTAATATTTTGGGATTTTCCTTAAAAGACAAAGAGGGGTATAAGGGATGGATAGATTGTACCAAAATAGAAAATTTAGGGGAAGATGAGGAAACACTAAGACAAAAATATAATACATGTGGACAAAGATTAGATTATGTTCTGGAAGATTCTGTGATTGGAAAATGTACATCATTTCATATGTTAAATTATGCTTTAAAAAAATGCTTAAAGAGAGATGAAGCCGTTTATATTAACGATGATATTTCTGATGAGGAAAAAAGAAAGCAGATTCTTAATTTGGGAGAAGACAATGTTGGTTTAGATGTTTGCAAATATTGTATATGGGGAAGCAATATCAGGGATTCGCTTCCGAGATATCCAGCGGCAGAGCAGCTGGATGATATGCCGAGATGAAATGTAATCTTTTGATGCGTTTTCAAAGTATTTGGAGAGGGTGAGATGAAAAAGAATGTATTATTGTATTCACATGAATTAAAAACGGGAGGGGCACCTGCCGTTTTATGTGAAATGGGAAAAATTTTAAAGAAAAAGTATAATGTAGTTGTATTATCTCCTTCAGATGGAATGATGAGACAGCAATTTGAACAGAATGGAATAGAAGTTATTATTAGTGGAGAGATAACGGATTTGCTTCGCAATGTAATCATTCAGGAATTCGAATTTATAGTGGCAAATACAACGTTGGCACTTCCAATTGTTATTAAGTTGGCAGGAAAGATACCTATCTACTGGTGGATACATGAAAATACACCTGCTTATGAGGGCCGATGTGGGATGATTGAATACTATCAATTTGCTGCAAGATATGCAAAAATTTTTTCGGCGGGACATGTTGCTGCAGATAATTTCTACCATTTTTACAAGATAAAAACAGAAATTTTAGAATTTGGTCTGCAAGATAACTATACTGCAGAAAAAGATATTCGTAAGCATGAATCTATAAATATAATATGTCCATCAACTGTCTGTGAACTGAAAGGACAGGATATTTTAGTACAGGCGATTAGAAGAATGGATGCCGGATTAAGAGACAGATGCAGGTTCATATTTCTGGGGAAGCTAAGAAATGACAATATAAAAGAATATAGAATGATAGAAAAGTTGACAGAAGAATATGTCAATGTAGAACTTCATTTATTGGTAGAAAGAGAAAAATTATTAGATTTATATTACGATATGGATGTGGTAATAGCTCCTTCCAGAGAAGATGCCACACCAGCAACGATAGTAGAGGGACTTATGTATCATAGAATATGTATTTGTTCAAGTGGAACAGGGGTGTCCAGGTATCTGCAAGATGGGAAGAGTGGCTTTATATTTGATAATGAAAATGTGGACGATCTGAAAGCAAAGTTGGAATACGTTGTCCGAAATTATGAGGAATTAGAGCAATTACGGGAACAGGGAAGAACTGTTTATGAGGAAATTTACAGTTACGATATATTTGAGAAAAATGTTCTTGAGAACATTGGGAGATTGAATAGTTGCAGAATTTAATACGTAGAGGAAGGAAGTTGTAGAACATATGTATAAGATAGCAATCATATATACGGGAGAATCCTATGAACAAAATCTTAATATGATCAAGATGCAGGAGATGCAGGGAGAAATAACAGTAATTGGAATTGGATGTCAGGATATTCGTGCAAAATATATAGATGGATATCCAATATATTCCATTGAGGAAGTGCTGGTCATGTCATATGATTATTTGCTGATCGGTGGACGGAAAGAAAATTTTGCTCAGATAAAGCAGCTTCTTGTAAAGGTCGGAGTAGATAAAAATAAAATTTTTTCGCTCGAAATCTTTTCATTACCGTTATTCGATTTTGAACGATATGTTCAGGTAGCGGAAAAAAATATAAGTATCATATCTAATCATTGTTGGGGAGGCTATACTTATCACTCATTAAAAGCAGAATTTTTATCACCATTTATCAATATGTTTATTACACAGGAAGATTATATTGATCTGCTGGAGCATTTTGATGAATATATGCAAGAAGATGTCATATATTTAAAAGATGCATATGAAACAAATTTAAAGAGAAATTATCCGATTGGAATCTTAGGGGGAAGTGGAATAAAACTGTGGTTTAACCATTATGAAACATTTGAAGATGCAAAACAAAAATGGCAGCAACGAAAAAAACGTATCAATAAAGATGCTTTGTTTATAGAAATGCAGACAGATAATGAAAAAATACTTGAGAGATTCGAGACATTGCCATTTAAACATAAGATAGCGTTTGTTCCATTTGAAACCACATCAGAATCAGCAGTTTCATTAAAATGTTTCCAAGAGGTTGAAAGAAATGGAATTGCTGGGGCGGCAAATAATCTGGCTGCTGGACTTGTAGGTTATTACAATGTACTAAAATTGCTGAATGGAGAAGAAGATTTTTGCAGATTAAGAGAAACAGATTAGTTTAATGGTAAGTGGGTGAGAGTGAGATATGAAACTATTATTTTTTCAATGGCATTCCTTTATGAACAAAGGGATCGAACGTGGATTAAAAGAACTTGATATTCCCTATGATACATTTTTTTATCAATTTAATGACTGGGAGAAAGATGACGATTTCCTGGAGCAGTTTCGTGCGTATTTAAAAGCAGGAAACTATACAGATGTATTGTCTGTGAACTTTTCACCGTTGATCTCAATATTGTGTGAGGAACTTGGTATTTTATATACTGCATGGGTATATGATTCACCCATTCATATCAGAAATACAGATAGCCTGAAAAATTCCTGCAATCGAATCTTCTTTTTTGACAGAGGACAGGCAGAGGGATATTGTAAAAATGGTGTGAATGCAATACATCTTCCACTTGCAGTGGATACGGATGTATTTCGAATTAATGCATCGAAACGGGAAAAAGAGAGTTACCGGACAGATGTGTCATTGGTAGGTAAACTTTATCAGACAGAATATACATATTTTACAGCACCGCTGCAGGAATATACAAAAGGATATCTGGAAGGAATTGTTAATGCACAGGGAAAAATATATGGAGGCTATCTGATCCCAGAATTAATCACAGACGAGCTGCTTGCGCGGATGAATAAAGAGTATGCGAGAGTTGCGACAGATGGGTTTAAAATGGGAAGAAGGGAACTTGAATTTATGCTTGCCTGTGAGACTACTGGAAGAGAACGATATATGACATTGGCACTTCTATCGGGGCATTATCAGGTGGATTTATATTCCACAGATGAGGATAAAAGATTAAAAAATGTGAGATATCGTGGATATGCGGACTATTATACACAGATGCCGCTTATTTTTTCACAGAGCAGAATCAATCTGAATATTTCTTTGAAGACAATCTTGACAGGAATCCCGCTTCGTGTCATTGATGTTTTGGCTGCCATTCCGGATTCTTATCTCCGCTCGGCAT
>OGXV01001077.1_pt1 | contig 16721 bp, 16 predicted proteins | sample 1576391 | NCBI WGS metagenome assembly OGXV01 (sample SAMEA3541586, study PRJEB24748) | human gut metagenome | biome: human gut; feature: human-associated habitat; material: faeces | place: China | collected 2012 | reverse complement strand
TATATAAATAAATATTTCTTTTTCACAGCTACCCCAAATAATAGTGATATTATAAAAACGATATATCCAAACACACGTTCTTTATATTAAGCAGTTAGTAAATTCAAGATTAATGTTGTTAGCGTCCAATTTTGACGTGCCGCCCATGGAAAGCCACTTTGTGGTGCCCTTCCCTTAAATAACGTCAAAAGTAGGATTGTTTTTTAATGTTTATTATTGGTTATTCCGATGGTCATCGGCAATAAATTTTCATAATCGGTGCGACCCAGCACTATCTGTTTGAAGAATTCTTTCAGATATTGCAGCCCGGAGATGCCTTGCATCTTGCAGGTGGAGAGGATCGTAGCTGAATAAACGGATCAAACGATGATCTTTAGACATGACTATAAAAACATCGCCGTCTTCCGGTTCACGATTGAGTTATTGATGAATAATAGACAATACACGATCATATTTACAACGCATGTCGTGAAAATCACGCAAATAGTAAAAGCGGTTCAGGCCGCTTATGCTCAACATAAAGCCTCCAACTTCTCTACCAGGTCCTTCAGACCATCGTAGCTTAGGTTGCGCTGCTGGATGTGCATGCCGTTGCTCATACGAATATCCACCAGGATACGGAGGCCATCCAAGGGCTGGGGAGAAATTGAAGACTCCTGATCCGCAACAGAACCTTCGAGACTTGAAGGAGAAACATCCACCTGGACAGGAACTATTCTGTAACGTGTACCCTTGTACCATTTTTCAAACTATAAGGGACCTTGTTTCTAAAGCAGAATTTCTCTATCGATTCACCAGATGAGACGGTGCGCCTTCAGCTTTATAGAGAATAAAGAATCTTTCAAAATCAGAGTTGCGATACATTATTTTAAGGTTTTGGGGTACAAAAACAAAGATCAGGAGATTTATACGAATTTACAATGCGTCATTTTTTGACGTTAACAGAAAGCGCAAAGCATTAAGAAATCTTTTCCAGAGTAATTGTAAGAATTTACCCCCTATGCAAACATTTATTCACGACCATTGTCTTTACTTTCTTTTTTATACGTTCGTTTACCTTATTTATCATATCCCAAGTGGAAAGTCTAAAGCGCAAGGATATTTTTTTTTCAATGTCTAATTCGTTTAATACAAAATTCTCTCGTTTCACCAAAAAAAAGAAGTCTCCAATAACCTCTTTCAGTATATTATATTCGAAAGGTATATGTAAATGGGAGAAAGAAGCAATGCTCTTGGATTGCATGCGCGAGGTTATCACATAGTCTGAAGAAATGTTTTGAACCTCCTTATTGGCATAAAGATCAAAAGTAACTCTATACTTCTTATTTTCAATCTTTATCAATCGATCTGACCATTGATAAAAACAATCGTAATTGAATAGAGAATCGTAGTCAAAATCGCGGAAACGATACAGAACGTCGATTCCCATAAACAAGTCGACCGTGTTTTGACCAGTGTATTCTCCGCTATAATGAACACCGGCTGTTCCAAATTCATTTGTATACGATACATAAGGATACACAAAATACTTATGTGTATCTACCATATAAGCAATGAAAAATTTTTTCCAAGATTGAGACCATTCTTTAACTTTCGACGGGATATTAATTGTAGCAATATCCTTATTCAATAAGAGCCAGTTTCTAAAAGCCCTCCATTGCCTCTTTGTCCAAAGTTGCCCCCACGATGAGGGCCATTGCATGAAGAAGTTATCCTTATCGTCATGAAAAGGATAAAACTGAAAATTTCCTATCTCAGCATACTGATAACTATATAGTGAGATGCCGGCAATAGCCTTATTGTTTTGGTAATAAAGAGCTGCTTGTTTAGCAAATTGATAAAAATCACATGCTACATATAAATCATCCTCCAAAACAATAACAGCATCATATTCATCTACCAAATCACCACAAAACAAAACATTCTGCTTCAAGCCAATATTTTGGGGATGAACAAAGAGGCGTTTCTTACCGAATGGCCAAACAAAAGTTGTAGCTACAAGTTCCACTTCATCAGTTCCAGAATAGTCAATGGAGAATGCTAAATCTACTTGGAAATTCCCGTAATTAGCTTCTAAGAGCGAAATTAACAATCGCTGAAGGGATGATACCCGATTATAACAAGGTATTACAATTCCAATTTTCATCTCCCTATGCATCTATATTCTACCCCTGCCTCTTTCATCTCCTCAACATCATAGATATTCCTACCATCTACTACAATATTTCCTCGCATGGCTTTTTTCACCACCTTCCAACTTGGAATTCTAAATTGTTTCCATTCTGTAACCAAGGCTAAAGCATCTGCATCAATCACCGCCTCATACATATCTTTGCAATATGTAACAACATCACCAATTCTCCGTTTACATTCATCCATTGCAATAGGGTCATAAACATTCACCTTTGCACCTGCTTTTATCAGCCTGTCTATGATAATCAAGGCCGGTGCTTCACGCATATCATCCGTTTCCGGTTTGAAAGCCAACCCCCATAAGGCAATTGTTCTACCTTTCAAATTACCATCAAAAGCCTTGGAGAGTTTCTCAAACACAATACTCTTCTGACTCTCATTCACTTCTTCCACCGCTTCAATCACTCGCATATCATACCCGTATTCTTTTCCTGTATGAATCAATGCCTTCACATCTTTCGGAAAACAACTTCCACCATATCCACAACCTGGATAAAGGAATTTTGTCCCGATACGTGCATCCGAACCAATTCCACGGCGAACCATATCAACATCAGCTCCGACTAGTTCACAAAGATTAGCTATATCATTCATAAAGCTAATACGAGTGGCAAGCATAGAGTTAGCAGCATACTTAGTCATCTCCGCAGAGGGGATATCCATAAAAAGAATGCGATAGTTATTCAGGACAAAAGGCTTATAAAGTTTATTCATTAATTCTTTAGCACGGTCAGTCTCCACTCCGATGACTACACGATCCGGGCTCATAAAATCTTTTAGAGCAGCACCCTCTTTTAAGAATTCAGGATTAGAAGCAACATCAAACTCTATATTCGCATTCCGCTTTTTCAATTCCTCCTGGATAGCTGCTTTCACTTTCTTTGCCGTTCCTACGGGAACAGTACTTTTTGTAACAAGTACTGTATACTTTTTAATATATCGACCAAAGGTTCGGGCTACCTCAAGCACATATTTCAGATCAGCACTACCATCTTCATCCGGAGGAGTTCCAACTGCACTAAATACAATCTCCACATCATCAATGCAAGAAGACAAATCTGTAGTAAAATTTAAGCGCTTCGCTACCACATTGCGCTGCACCATATCATCCAGTCCAGGTTCATAAATAGGAATTTCTCCTGACTGCAATTTTAAAATCTTCTCTTTATTCACATCCACACAGGTAACATGGACACCCATTTCAGCAAAACAAGTTCCTGACACCAAGCCTACATAACCAGTACCGACAATTGCAATATTCATAAAATGATCTTATTATATTTTCAATAAATACTTATTACTTATACTTTTAACTGTATTCTCTACATATACTCCCCAATTAGAGAATTTTATCCATAGCGGAGTTAATATTTTATCAATAGCAATACACACTAAAGAAATCATCAATCCCAATAATACAATACATAAAAAATAAATATAAGTATTGGAAACCACATCCATTATATCACGAGCCCAAACACCTACAGTATCGAAAATAAAAAGAGGTGTACAATGCAATAAATATATAGCTAAGGCTGAAGAACCTAAGTAATTCACAACTTTAGATTTAAAAGGTTTCTTTGCTATAAGCATCAAGAATAAAACTGTATTAACTATGATTAAGGGACTATTATAAGGAAATGATAACTTCCAAATCACTTTCTCGACAAAATTTTCATAGAAAAGACAAGACATAGTAACCAATAAAACATTCAAGACAAACCAGGTAAGTAATAATTTCTTCACAGAGAACTTTCTCCAAACATATTCATACACATGAAGAGTATTGCCAATAACGTAAAGCAGTAAGAAATTTAGTATATTTTTACCATCATACAACGCTGGATCCATTCCAGACAATGTCCCCATATATACAGATATGAACCCTAAAGAAGCTAAAAGATAAACTCTATTTTTCAAGTTAGCATCTAATAAGTATTTATTAATTACAGATGAAAACAGATATAAGCAAAGGTATGTTCGCATAAACCAAAAAGGTGTATTAGATACAAACAGTACACTCTTTACCAGCTGTTTACCATCCAACACTCCATGCACTAAATTATACAAAAGTAGTAATGGAACAGTATATACAAGCATCTGCCCAAGCAATCTAAATAAACCTTTTCCCGAAACTTTGATTCCCCAATAACCACTGATTAGAACAAACAAAGGAACTCCAATGTGAAGAGGAATCCAAATGGATGTATTAAACGGAATATCTTTCATAGCAACAACATGTACCATATAAATATGATACACCACAATCATCCACTGAGCCAAAAGACGTATAAGTTCAAAGGAACTCTCTCTTACTTTTGTACCGGCAATAATATTATCAGTCATAATTATCATTAACGTTTTATTAATAAACCAATCTTATCTTTCACCAATTTTCTATTGGAAGCAGAGAGACCTATCATATAAACACAAATACCTGACACAATCAAAGTTGAAAAGCCAAACAATACAAATCCAACGAAATTATTCTGAAAGACATGATTAAAACAATAAGCCATCATAGCTGATGGAATCATAATAAGCAAAATAGGGTATGCCACCTTCCTTAAAAAAAGACGAAAAAAAAGTATTTTGTATTTGCGAAGAAAAAACACACTATAAATGATATTAGCCAATATGGCAAATAAATCGAGAAGAAAAGCCCAATAAGGAGGATAACCCATCTTAAACAATACATAAGCCAAAGCCAAAGATACCAGCATGAAGCTACTAGACATAATATTAGGATATTTCATCTTTCCTACTGCAAATAGAGAAGAGATAAGAGGCCTTTCAATACATTTAAGAAGACATCGAACTATACCAATAGACACAAATATCGTTGTATAATCAGGGTATACACCCAACCACAAAGAAAGCACATAGTCTATTTTGATGAATAATGGAAGAGCCAACAGCCAAAATAAAAAAAAATTCCACTTAAAGTTATTGATCAGCAAATGAGTCATTCCGGCTATTTCACCCATAGAATAATGCTTTACTATCTGTGGATTCATTGCCACTTGAACATTGTTTATCATATTGTCCAATTGAGTACTTACTTGAACAGCAATACCTCTAGCTGCATTTATAGCTGTGCCAAAGAATAAATTCAAAACAATATTAACACCTTGTACAGTCATCAAATTGGAAGAAGTACCCATTATATTCCATCCGGAGAAAGTTAGTAATGACTTATAAACTGATACATCCCGATTAAGTAAAAAATGGCTCTCTGTATATCGTCTGCTTGAAAAAATAACATATAAGAGATTAATCAAAATTGTTGTAACTAATAAGAGTAATCCATAAGTAATCAACTTATCAATAGGAGATATAGATAACAAATAGACCACTCCCAACTTAAAAAATGCTTCCACTATACTTATATAGGCATAAATATACATATCCTCATGAGATAATATCAGAGCCATATAAGGAACTTGAAGCACTCCTATAACTAAAGAAAATAAAGAAAACTGATAAACCCAAAAAGCTGCACTAACCCTATCCGAAGGAATATTCAGAAAATCATAGATAAACCAATATCCTAAACTTTCTCCTATAATCAATAGTATTACAACAAAAGCCAATTGAATCACACAACTTGAAGAGAATATCTTATTGGCCATTTGATCATCTTTCTTTCCGATATAAAAGTTCAAGAAGCGTTGAACTCCTTGGGAAAGAGAAGCATTCATGAAAGCCAGCATGGCCATCAATCCTCCCACTACATTGTAAATACCAAAGTCAGAAACCCCCAATTGCTGGAGCATGACACGAGAAGCATACAGAGAAACAACGACTATTATACCCATGCGGATAAAAAGTGCAATTGAGTTTTTAGCCATTCGCTTTTTTGAGCTATCCATCAATTAACAGATTTACGGGTAAACGTATAGTGGTTAAACAATAGTCTGTAACAAATTAGTAATTTGTGATACAAACCTCCCACTATACGCGCAGGACGCAAATGAAGTATACAATACAGTACCACTTTAGTCCTCCTATTTGGCATAGCTTCCATTAATTCAGATTCGTATTGACGATAATAAGATGCGTCAATGGCAACCTGAGACAATATGCCATAAAAGTCATAAAAATGAGTCTTTAATCCACGATAATACCAAGCATCATGTATGCCTGGAATGTATTGATCCAAATCTCTGAATATAGAATTCATTCCCACAAGAAAATATAGGGCGGCATCATGTGACCATGTACGAGATGGGTTGCGCATTAAAACGAGAGGCATGTAGTAATAGAGACACTTCTCACCTATGCTACCAAAACAAATTTGTGAAAACCAATGATAACCATAGTAATCATCCTTAATAAAAGAAACTCCTTTCTCGAAACAATCACGTCTAACAATTACAGAAGACATAAAGTTTGGAGAAGACATAACTCTAAACCAGAACTCCTTATAATCCATTATTTTCGCCAGCCCATCAAATTCCCAATCATGCAATTTATTCTTTGAACAAATGGCATCACCCGACAAACGATTAAAATGAATAACAGCCAAATTATTCTTATTTTCAAGATACGGTATTACAATTTTAAAAAAATCTGGACTCAAAATATCGTCATCTCCCAAAAGGAATAAGTATTTTCCCTTTGCTCTTAATGAAACATCTATGACATTCGCTCTATATCCAATATTCTCTGTCATCCGATGATATTTAATTGAAAAACAATACTTCTCAATCAAATTTAAAATGCTCTGTTCCGTATTGTCAGACGAAGCATTGTCATTTACCAAGATTTCTACTATATCTTTACAGCTTTCTAATTGAGATAATATCGCTTCTAAATTTTCCTTTAAATATTTCGCCCTATTATAAGTTGGTATTGCAATAGAAAGAAGAAATGAATCATTTGTTTCCATAATTACTTAACAATTATTCTACTCTATAAACTCTGATCAGTACATAGATAAATCGGCTCTTCGTCTTTATAGCTTCCATGCCAGCAGATATATAGAAAGTTATTAGATTACTATTAGTCACGATCATCTATCTTCATATACATTTCATATTCTTCTACCGGAAGCAAAGGGGTAGGTCTGGATATAGGTTTATCGAACTCGAGCTTTGGACTAACACTTGTCAATCCTTCTATAACATATTCAACAATACAATTTCGAGAAACGGTTATGGCTTCAAGCAATGCAGCATCAGTTATATTCTTTTCATCTAACTTAAAATACTTCAAGCTATAAGCTTTAGCTATTTGTTCTATTTGAGGCACACAGTACCCTCCATATAGAGTAGTGGCAGGCATCTTATCATTAAAGTATAAATGTTGAAACTGAGTTATCATACCCAAAGAATGATTATTCATTACAATAACTTTAATTGGAAGATTATACTGAGAAATAAGCATCAATGATTGGGAGGCCATATGAAAACCACCATCTCCATTTATTGAATAAATTGTTTTATTAGGGTTAGCAAAAGCACATCCGATTGCAACAGGCATAGAAAACCCCATAGGTGCAAGACCTCCACTTGTAATAAAGCTCTGTTTACTTTTCAATTTTAATGTTTGAGCAGCCCACATCTGATTTTGTCCGATATCCACACATACGGTATCATCTTCTTTCATTATCGTATTCATGCACTGCATAAAACGATAAGGAGCCTTATTTGCAACGAAACGTTCTATTTCCTCATCTTGATTATATTTCTCCTTCAATTTTCCTAAATATTTATTCCACAACGAGTAATCAATAGTTCTTGTACCCCCACTACTTGCCAACTTATTTATAAAATCATCTACACTGCATAAAACAGAAATACGATTCTTCAAGCGGTGGTTATCCAATTCCAATTCGTCAATATCCACATGTATAATCCTTCCCGTCTGCAAGAAAGCATCTATCATAGCTCCAGTCTGACGGGTATCCAAACGAGATCCCAAAACAATTAAAACATCAGTTTTAGGGATACTCATATTAGCACAACGATGTCCATAGGCACCCAACATACCTATATAATTTTTATAATTCTCATTAATTATGCCACGTCCCAATAAAGAAGTCACAACCGGCCATTGATATTTATATATAATTTGCTCCAGTAAATCCACATCACATCCATTACAGCCTGCACCTAAAAGCAATAATGGTCTTTTCGCAGTAAAGATTATCTCCTCTATTTCATCCCAGTTCTTTATAACATTTGTACTTAATCCAGGTATTTCATAGCCTCTTAATTTATTTGAATCAATCTCAGCCCGTTGAATATCCATAGGCAAATCTAATAACACAGGCCCTTTTCTGCCTGTCAGAGCTATATTTAACGCTTTATCTAATTCATACTTAATATCCTCTGCACAATCTATAAACTTAGCATATTTAGTTATCGGAGTTACAATACGAACAATATCCGTTTCCTGAAAACCTTGCTGGCGTAAAGGCTTATCATATTTATACTCATAAGTATTAACCTGGCCTGTTATATATAACACAGGAATAGACCCAAAATAAGCATCAGCAATACCAGTTATCATATTTGTAGCTCCAGGACCACTCGTAGAAATAGCAACTCCGAATTTGCCTGATTCAAGAGCATATCCTTCAGCTGCAATAGCAGCAGTCTGCTCATGATAAGTCTGAACAAATCGCACCTGGGTATTAGAAGTTATTGAATCCACCAGATGAGTTATCATCCCACCGATATAACCATAAATGACACGAATCCCTTTAGATTCCAGATAAGAAGCTACAAAATCAGAAAGTTTCATCTTTTTCCCTTTATATATTCAATTGTTCTCAATAAACCAATCTCAAATCCTGTCCTCTGAAACGGTCCAAATGCATCTATAAATTTTTGACTATCACTCATGATATACATTGACTGACCATTCCGATAAGGCAAAGCACCAAAATTAAAGCAAATGGAAGATGCTGTAAATTCTTTGATTTTAAGAAAAATATCTTTCAATAGAATAGGCTGGTTAGAAGACAAATTATAAACACCCGATTTATTTCTGACTCCCAACATAGATTCTATAGCCTCTGCAAAGTCAAGGGAATATAGATATGAATAAATTTGCTCAGCCGGAGTTGCATTCATTTCTGTATCACCACTAATACATTTCCGTATAATAGAAGGAATGAGCCAGTTCTCATTTTGTAGTTCCCCGAAAATTGAAAAAACACGAATCCATTGCCAGTCTATATTATTCTTTTCGCAATAATCCATCAACAGAACACTACATTCTATTTTAGCCTTACCATATTCAGTAACAGGATACAAATCATGCTTCTCATCTACTAAAGAATCAAGTCGCCCATACTCATCTTGGCTACCTAACATTATTACTTGTTTATAAGGATAAATTTTCAGAAGAGCAGTTGCCAATTCTATATTCCTTCGTTGTATCTCCCTATCATTCCTATCTAAAGAAGAAACACCACTCCATGCAGCATGAATAAGTATATCCGGCTGAAAAGTAAAAACATCAGATTCCCACCCTTGTATATCAGAATTTACCCATTTCAGTTTTTTTTCTATTTCCGGACGGAATAAGCTACGAGAAAGATTTCTTTTTAAACAAAGAACTTCATGTCCTTTATCAATACAAACATTAGCAATATGAGCTCCTAAAAAGCCAGTTGCTCCAGTTACGAAAATTCGCATATCAATAATTAATCCACATATACTGCTGCGACTAGAAAACGCTCTTGAAAGTCAATGCAAGTTGTTGATAAATAGATCTATCTGTTCAACACAAATATCATACGCTTCCTCTTTCCTGTATCTTTTATACCAGTCCACCGTCAGCGCCACAGTCTGGTCAATATCCATCCGCGGTTCCCAACCTAACTTGAATTTCGCTTTACTGATATCCAGCATCAACAGCTTTGCTTCATGCAACGCATCCGGTTCAGACAAATCTCTCAATTCACCGCTACCATAATTCTCAAGAACCTTCGTAGCAACCTCCCAAACCGTAGAAATGCTCTCCGCTCTCGGCCCAAAATTCCAACCCTCACAATATTTCGTAGGCTCATTCCACATTTTTTGTGCAAGCGTCATATATCCACTCAACGGTTCAAGCACATGTTGCCAAGGACGAATGGCTTTCGGACTGCGGATATCAATTTTCATTTCCGCCTCCAATGCCTTAATGCAATCCGGAATGATGCGGTCCAATGCCCAGTCACCACCGCCGATGACATTACCAGCCCTTACACTGGCAATGCTTTTACCATGTTTCTCATAGTGTTCAGGATTGAAAAAAGAACGGCGCCATGAAGCGATGGCTATTTCTGCCGCTCCCTTACTGCTGGAATAAGGATCATAACCGCCCATAGGCTCATTCTCGCGATACCCCCAAATTTGCTCTCTATTCTCATAGCATTTATCAGTGGTTATCATCACACCCACTTTTACACTATCGGTCTCCCGGATAGCTTCAAGGATATTGATGGTTCCCATCACGTTAGTCTGGTAAGTCTCAACAGGTATATCATAACTCAAACGCACTAGGGGCTGGGCGGCCAGATGAAATACGATTTCCGGCTGATACTCCCGAAAAATATCCTTCATCCGCTCACCGTCACGGATATCAGCACGAATATCAGCCTTGATTTTCCCGCCTATACCGGAAAGTACAAAATTATCACGTTGGGAGAAGGGACCTTGGGCAACACCGATTACTTCGGCGCCAAGTTCATGCAACCAAATGGAAAGCCAGCTTCCCTTGAAACCGGTATGGCCGGTCACAAGTACACGCTTTCCATGATAGAAGGCATCAAAAATGTCTATCATGAAGAAATTATTAATAAAAGAAAGATGCTTAGTTACGCTTCGTCATAGTAGCGCGAATAGTCACTATATATAAGGTCGTTTTAGTAAAACGGTAAACAATACGATATTTCGGGTGAGACAGAAAACTATAATATTTTGTTTTTGAGGTAGTGCGCTGTTCATCCAACGTACCAATGGTAGGCATTTGAGCAAGTGTGTCTATAGTATCCAGAAGATCCCTATAAAACTTTAAAGCAAATTGTTGCCCCCTTTCCTCTTCATACCATTGCATTACATTTATGTAGCAATCAGTAGCTTTTCGACTCCAAACTATCTTACGAATCCCCATTTGGCAAATTTTGCTAAAGCTTCTTCATGGCTGATATATCCGCTTGCCTCTGACAAACGAATTTCTTCATCCAACTCTTCTTCCGTAAAACTGCAAGGCATAGTCTTTTCATGAAGCAGTTCAAGACATTCCTGCAACTTCTCCTCATCGTTAGTCTCATCGATAGAAGCTATCAGCCTATTCTTCAGACCCTGAAGATAAGATGTATTATAAGCTGGTGCGGGTTCGGATACTTTCATGACTTTAGTCCTTTCTTATTCTTTATGACAAAGGACGCTATTTTATTTGTAACACCCAAATCTTTTTAGAAATTATATATATCATCACCAAACTTTCCAGAGCGCCTTTCCCTCATCCCACATCTCATTCAGCTCCGTATTGTCCCGCAGCGTATCCATAGGCTTCCAGAAACCGGAATGACGGAAGGCATGCATCTTACCGGATTTAGCGATATTCTCCAAAGGTTCACGCTCAAAAACCACCGTATCATCATTATCCGGGATATAATCAAAGACTTCCGGCTCACACACAAAATACCCGGCATTAACCCAGTTACGGTCACCATCCGGCTTCTCCTGAAAAGAGAGAACCTTATCAGTATTCAGGTCGATCTGAAGTGCACCGAATTTTCCACCGGGTTTGTAAGCTGTCAGAGAAAGAAGCGCACCTGATTTTTCATGGGAAACGATGCTGTCCGTTATATTCAAATCAGCAACACCATCACCATAAGTCAGTAGAAAACGTTCATTATCAATATATTTCCGGATACGTTTGATACGCCCACCCGTCATGGTGTTTAATCCGGTATCCACCATAGTCACTTTCCATTTTTCGGAGTGGTTATCGTGGACCGCGGTTGTATTATTGGACAAGTCGACAGTCATATCGCAATTATGACGGAAGTAGTTGGCAAAATATTCCTTGATGACATACTGCTTGTATCCACAACAGATAATAAAATCATTGATACCGTAATGGCTGTATATCTTCATGATATGCCAAAGAATAGGTTTACCGCCGATTTCCACCATAGGCTTCGGTATCAGATTGGTAGCTTCGCTCAGACGAGAGCCGAAACCACCGGCTAAAATGACTGCTTTCACTTTCACGAAAAATTAAAAATTAAAAAAGAAAAAATCAATGTGCTGCAACGAACTCTTTGACAATAGATATCATATAATTGAGCATTTCTTTCGTCATGCCCGGATAAACTCCGATCCAGAGTGTATTCTTCATTATAAAATCTGTTACTTTTAAATCGCCGACAACACGGTAGCCTTCGCCCAATTTATGCATTTCATCGAATGCCGGATGCCTCAACAGGTTACCTGCAAAAAGATTACGAGTTTGGATTTTCCTACTTTCAAGATACTGGGATAACTCGTTACGGGTAAACCCGGCATCTTCTTTCACAGAAATAAGAAAACCGAACCAACTTGGATTGGAATCATTTTGCGCTTCAGGAAGTATCAGCCCTTCTAACCCTTGCAAACCTTGTTTCAAATAAATAAAATTCTCACGGCGGGCTTTTACAATGTCGTCCAACTTTTCTAACTGAGCACAACCAATAGCCGCCTGCATATCAGTAACCTTAAGATTATAACCAAAATGGGAATAAACATATTTATGATCATACCCTAAAGGCAATTCACCAAACTGTTTAGTAAAGCGGCATCTACAGGTATTATCTACACCACCCACACACCAGCAATCACGTCCCCAATCACGGAAAGAATTGATAATCTTATGTAATTGAGAATTGTTGGTATAAACAGCTCCGCCTTCACCCATCGTCATGTGGTGGGAAGGATAAAAACTACTTGTACCGATATCACCAATTGTTCCGGTTTTCTTCTCTTCACCATCAACCGTATAAACAGAACCTAAAGCGTCACAATTATCCTCCACCAGCCAAAGATTATATTTATCACAAAAAGCCCTCACAACTTTCAAATTAAAAGGATTGCCTAACGAATGGGCAATCATTATAGCCTTTGTTTTAGGAGAATAAGCAGCTTCCAATTGAGTTACATCAATATTATATTCAGGAACAGTCACGTCCACAAAAACAGGAATAGCACCATATTGGATACAAGGAGTAACCGTTGTGGGAAAACCACAGGCTACGGTTATTACCTCGTCACCGCGCTTAATGCGACGTTCTCCTAATATAGGAGAAGTTAATGCGGAAAAAGCAAGTAAATTGGCTGAAGAACCGGAATTAGTTAGCGAACAATATTTCACACCCAGCCATTTAGCAAAACGGCTTTCAAATTTATGCGCCCAAGGACCGGCAGTCAACCAAAAGTCCAAAGAAGAATCAACTAAATTGATTAATTCACTTTCGTCATAATAACGCCCACCATAGTTCACAAAGGTTTTACCTGGTTCAAAAGGGGGTTCTTGCCCATGAACCTCATCATAATATTCTTTAGTCAAAGCAAGAATCTTCTGCTTCAATTTATCCTTTTTACTCATGAGTTAATTGATACTTTTCAATATTAAAATTTCTTTCCAAACACAATATTCATAAACGTCATAAACAGTATTTTGAAATCGAAGAACCATGAACGACGCTCTAAATAAAATAGATCATACCGCAACCTGCGTAGCATTTTCTCCATTGTATCCGTATACCCATTATACAAAGTAGCATACGAAGTAACTCCCGGACGAATCTGAAATAAATAATGATAGCGGGAGTCATGTTCCATAATCTGATCAATATAAAATTTTCTTTCCGGACGAGGACCGATAAAAGCCATATCACCACGAAAAACATTCCAAAGTTGAGGAAGCTCGTCCAAATGGTGTTCACGAAGGAACCTACCGATTTTAGTCAGGCGCTCATCTCTACCACCAGCATAAAGCGCCGGACCGTATTTCTCTGCATCCAACTTCATACTTCGAAATTTATAAATGTAAAAGGGGCGACCAAAACGACCTACACGCTCCTGTCTGAAAATAGCTGGCCCACCATCTTCATGCTTTACAGCAAGATAACAAATCAAAAACAAAGGAGAAAAAACAATAAGACCAATAAAGGCCAGCAAGCAATCACCAATGCGTTTTACACTACGTTCAAAATCATTCATTCCATCAGGAATAAAATGATCATCTTGTTCCATAGGTTCCATACGACATAATTAATTTTGTCATTGTAATATTTCAAAAGGATATTGATTCTCTTCAATATTCTTTAGTTCTTCCATGATCTCCGTTTGTTCGGAAATCAAAGCATTCTTATCCCACTGTTCTATAATAGCATGAGCTTCTTGAAGCAAACTCTCTTCATAGATTTCACCATAACAGTAAGTCAGCAAACGAACCTTAAGCAAGGAAGCAGGAAGCTGTTCCAGAATATTATAAGCACGGTCTAAAACAGATTGCTTCTTTTGTTCTTTATCCCCATAATCGTAGATCGTAGCGTTGTAACCCATCAAAAGTGCCAGACACAAATTGGCTTCTTCTTCGATATCGGAACTCTTAGAGGAAAAAAGAGAATTGGATTTAACGAGAACTTCCTTATTCAACCGACAAAAAGTATCGGAATAGATAGGTTCGCCGTCCATACCAAGATACATCAGCTCATGAGCAGCACGTTGAAGCTCAAGAGCACAAGAAAGTAAAGAATTCATTTGGTATATGATTAGAATATGATTGACCTACCACCTCCCTACGGGGACTCCCCTCTCAAGAGGCGGAGAGTTAAGATAGGATTAGTTGATTAGCTTTAGATAGGATTTGGGGACTTTAATACTTGCGACTAAGACACCCTTGATACGAATAACAATGTATGTTTTATTGGCTTCCGTAACAACCTCTCCCTCAATGCCGCTGAGTTCGCCCTTGATGACTTTCACTCTGTTTCCAGCGGCAAAGGGTTCGATATCAAAACCGACTCCATCCGGATTCAAGTCCATAATAAACATGAAGTCCTCCATTTGTTTATCGGGAACAACCAACATAGAGTGAGTAAATAAATCCTTCATATAGAAAAGACGAACACTGTAAACATTGGAAAGATCACAAGCGGTTTGCTTGGTAGCACGAATGAAAATTAAATTCCGAATAACAGGAACCTCACTACGCTTACGACGATATTTTAACTGGGATATCACAATCCGCGTAGGAAGATAGTAATCAATATCTAAATGCGCCTCAGATCTAAGTTTATCCAAAGATTTTCGGACTGCAAATTCTTGCTTATCACGAGTACGGGCAGCAAACCAATATTTCTGATTTTCAATCACTTGCAAAAAGTAAGTAGAGGATTTTACTATAGTTCCGGGTGCGCTTCGCGGTTTGAACGAGACATATTCTCTTTCAAACCGTAACCAATAGATATTTCAACTTAATGAGCTATAAACGAAAATATTAAATTCGAAGAAACGCCTTTTAATCGTTCGTTTTTTGGACGTCAAAATATGAGAAAAAACAGATTATTCGAAAACATAAAAATGAAGAGATATTAAATATATTAAACGACAAAAATGTTAGACTGATTATCAATAATATAACGATATAAAAAGTCTAGTTCTAAAATATTTTTATTAAACATCTTGCAAGTTCAAAAAATACCCATTATCTTTGTGCCCATTAAACGAACGTTTTTTGGACACCCCTATAATATTAGCATAAATATCTATATTTCAATATATTACCTCAGAAACGCCTATCTATAAAAGTTTTTTTTCATCAGTTCCATTGCCAGTTACCAAAATAAACTTCTACCTTTGCCCGTTTTTCAAACCAAACATTTAATATAGATTTAATTATTACGTTAAATAAATAAAATTATGAAACAAAAAGAAGTGGCTGAAAGCCTTGAAAAAAAGGCCTGGAACAGGTAAACAATTCGCCCTTAAAAGGCGTTGTATCAGAGATTAAGAGAAACCCCGGACGTCCCAAAGGTATAGCACTAAAAGGGATACTTTCAAAGTATCGGAAAGAAGGGATGATAGAACTACTCAAATGGAGAGACAAAGGATTTTTTGGTAAAAAAGAAAACATATCCATTCACGAATTGGCAGAAAAGGCTGCGGAATGGGAACTTTTCCTATCCAAAAGCAATAAACCACTATCAGTAAAGACGATAGAAATAGAATTGGGAGAAGTATGGAGAGGTGAACATCTACAGAAAACGACAAAAAAGAAGAGTAAAAACAACAATAAAAACAAGAAATAAATGGACAATAATTAAATATTGACACCCTATATACAATCCGCTATATCTTTGCTCCCGCTTTAGCAAAGATTAAGCCCCGCAAATGAGAAGATGCCGCTTTTTCAAACAAGTGACATCTTCTCTTTTTTATGCCCGACATAAACACCTACTAAAAGAATTTAAAATCAACAATTTAAAAATTAAAGCGCAATGAAAAAGCGAAAAAAGACCGCTTCACTCAATGAAGCAC
>OGXV01001073.1_pt1 | contig 16749 bp, 12 predicted proteins | sample 1576391 | NCBI WGS metagenome assembly OGXV01 (sample SAMEA3541586, study PRJEB24748) | human gut metagenome | biome: human gut; feature: human-associated habitat; material: faeces | place: China | collected 2012 | reverse complement strand
CAGAACACACCGGATTAGAAAAATTTCATTTTTCTAATCGGCACACTACATCCTCACACTGAAGTACGAGGTTTTGTGTGCCCAAAATTTGATAAATTTAATAACAGCTATTTTTGCAAAGAGCCTTCCAAAATGTGATCTAAACAGATCCTTTGAGGTAATCTTCATGTGCAATTTTTAGTCTAAATTATAAAGCATGTTATTATAAATACTTGCGTAGTTAACTTTTCTACTCAATTTGCTGAGACTGGCCCTATATATGAAAGAACAAAAACAAATAAACCAAGTCGCTGAAGATACCACTACTGAAAATACCCCTGCTTCCTCTATTCCTAATAAAGAGGAGCTTAATCAAGTATCAGGCGATCAAAAGCAACCAGTAAATAATGCTGAAGATTTAAAAGAACTTATTGAGGATAATCAGGCTGAAGATAAAAAAGAATCTGCAGAAAAGGTTCAAGATGAAACTCAAGAACAATCTGTGAAAGAAGCTTATACTCTTAAAGCAGAGCCTCAAGTTGCCCAAGTTTTAGATGAGCAAAAAATTAACGAGTCCATACAAAGACTTAAAGCGCGTTCTCGCGTTTCTAATTTACTGATAATTGCTCTTGTTTTAGTTTGCGGCGGTTATATGTGGTATTTGCAAACTAACAATCAAGCCTCTTTAGACAAAATGCAGGCAGAAGTTGCAAATAAGGTACAAGAGCTAGAAAAAGAAAAGCAAGCACTTCTTGATAATAATAAAGCTTACACTCAAGAGATTAGCGAAATTCAAAAACTTGCTAATACAAATAACGATCTTACAAATAAAAATGAATCTTTATTAGCCTCTTTAGAAGAGATTACAAAGAAAGTTGACACTGAAACTTCATATTTAGAAGATGTTAAGAAACAATTAAACCGCTATGAAGCTCGAGACCCTGACGATTGGCGTAAAGCACAAAGCTATTTCCTTGTAAGTTCTGCTTATAGAATGGCTGTATTTGCTCGCGATCCTAAAGCTGCATTATGGTGCTTAAATAGTGCCAATGACTTGCTCGCAGGAATTGAAGAAGAGCAAATCAATAAAATTCGTGAAGTCTTAGCCAACGATATTATGAAGATAAAAAATATCCCTCAGCTAGATTTGCGCGGTTTAGTCAATAAACTTGATAGTGTATACAATAACCTTGATAAAATGACCTTAGCTGAGGTTAGCACAGCAGATCAACGTGAGCAAAACTATAAAAAAGCTGATACTGTTACTGAAACTTTAATTGAGTGGAAAGATAACTTATTAGTATCATTAAAAGACTTCTCCTCACGTTTTGTCGAAATTCGTCGCCGTGATGAGCAAGCTGTAAATGCTTTCTTATCTGCAGATCAAGCTAAGCTTTTACTTGAAAACTTAAAATCACAAATCTTATTAGCTAAAATGGCAGTTTATGAACAAAACGAGCAAGCCTATGTAGCTGATATAGAGCAAGCTTTAGCATTGATAAAAGGTTACTACAATCCAGAAACTCATGCCTTTAAGGCTAATATAGAGACTTTGGAAACCTTAAAAACTACTCCAATATCAGTACAAAGTCCGAGTACTTTAGAAAGCTATAATTTATTTGACAAATATGCTCGTCAAATTTTGCGCTTCAATACTCCTGACATGCAGACTGTTGCAGAAGAATAAGGAGACATTAACATGTTAAAAATTCTTCTTGGTCTATTGATTGCCTGTGGTGCCATAATTGTTGGTCCTTTATTAGCTGATAAACAAGGATTTGTACATATTTCTTTTGGTAACTACATCATTGAAGCCTCAGTGACTACCACTGTTATCATTTTGTTAGTTACTATTGTTCTTGTACATGTATTTTGGAATTTAATCAAAAGCATCTTCGGTATGCCAGGAGGCACTGCCCGCTGGTTTAAAGCCCATAACGAGAAAAAAGCTTTAAGCCGTCAAGATATGGCCTATATAGCCTATGCCAAAGGAGACTTTAAAAAAGCTCTAGATTTAATCACAAAATCAGCTCCTTTAGAAAAACTCCCTATCAATGCTCTCTTAGTTTCTGCTAAGTCTGCTTTCAATATCGGCGAATTTGATTACACCCGAAAGGCTTTAGATGAAGCCCAAAAACGTGGCCCTGAATGCCAAATGGCCACCACTGTAATCCGTGCAAAACTTAACTTAAAGGTTAATAATCCTAACGCAGCTTTAGAATATTTAGATAAATTAAATCCTAAATGTCGTAATACCTTAATTTATAAGCTCTATTACGATTGCTATAAAGCTAAGACTGATATTGAAAAACTCTATGGAGTTGCTTCTAATTTAGTAAAGGGCAAACTCATTACTGAAGAAGATTGCCGTGAAATCTTTTGTAATTATTATGAGGACCGTTTACAAAAAGCTCAAAATGCAGAAGATATGAACGATGTTTATAAGCTTTTAAATAAAAAAGATCGCCTCAATTCTCGTTTTGTCGCCCCTTATATCCATAAGCTTATAGCTTTAAATATTCTTGATAGAGCTAACTCTTTAAGCTTAAATTTCTTAAAGCATAATGACGATAGTGAGTTCTTAGAGAGTATTGCTAAATGGGATGTTGCTATGCCGGAAGTTTTAAAATTCTTGCAAAAGCAAGTTTCTCATCAAGCAATTGCTGCTGAAGATAATTTACCTCTTATTAAAGCTTTAGCTAATTTAGAGATGAAACAAGATCTTCTGCAAGAGGCTTTAGAAGACTATAAGAAAGCTCTAAAGTTACAGTCAAGCCCGGATATCTATGCAAAAATTGGCCAAATTTTATCAATGCAACAAAATTATACTGAAGCTACAGAATATTTTTCTAAAGCTTACAGTATTTCTGAGGATAAAGCCGCTTCAAAGGTAGTTTCTGACATTAAGACAGATTCTGATCCTGTAGAAGAAGCTCTTAATGATAAAAAGTTGCTAAATTAGTCCCAATTAAAAATAAGACCTAATTTCGCTCTGACCCCAGTAAGTTGAATAATTTATTGGGGTCACTATATTTTTATAGCCATGTCTTTTTTATACATTCTACCCTAATTATTATTTCTTAATTTTTATTAATTTTTCTTTATTTTTATAGTCTTATGGCTTCTGCATAAAAACTCTACTTAAAGCAAATACAGCTAAATAATATAAAAACATTATTTAGATACTTTAATACTTTATTAAAACTCGCTACAAGATTGTAGTTAAAAAGCAAAGGATAAATAATAGATAAGATTTTATAGAGGATCCCCCTAGTTTTTTACCTAGGGAGATTAAAATTAGGAATTATCTTAATAATTGCTGATAAGCGGTATTAGCTGTTACCTCTTCATATGGATAACCGACTTTCTTGATAAAGTCCATAATACCTTCTTCATGCTCAGCTAAATTGAAACCACATAAAACAGAGCAAAATTCCAAACCAGTAATACGGAAATGGAAAAGTGTAATGCTATAAGAATCACCTAAAGTTTCTAAGAAACGCACTAAAGCGTTAGAGGTTGCAGGAAATTCAAATAAGAATAATTTTTCATTAAGCTTACGATTAGGATGTCCTCCAACCATGTAACGCACATGATCCTTAGCAATACCATCATCAGTTAAATCAGTGACTAAATAACCACTTTTCTTTAAAGACTTAGATATTTCATTTAACTCTTTCTTGCCTTCAGATAACTCTACAGAAGCAAACACACGTGCGCGATCATCTGCACTATAACGATAGCTAAATTCTGTTACAGTTCTTGACCCAATTGCTTTGGTAAAGTTCAAGAAAGCGCCTCGAGCTTCAGGAATTTCAACAGATAAAATACCTTCCGTCATCTCACCGACATCACAACGTTCAGCAACCATACGTAAAGTATGGAACTTAACATTTGCTCCCGAAAGAATAGCCACATGATTGCCAGAATGGATATTATGCTCACGTACATATTTTTTAAGACCTGCTAGAGATAAAGCTCCACTAGGCTCTGCAATTGCGCGAGTATCATCAAAAATATCCTTCATAGCAGCACAAATTTCATCATTTGAACAAGTAACAATATCATCAAGATACTTACTTAATACTCTGAAGGTCTCGCTTCCTGCTTTGCGTACTGCAACACCATCTGCAAAATGAGAAACATAGCCTATATCTACAGGTTTACCTGCACGCAAAGCAGCCTGCATACTAGCACTACCTTCAGCCTCAACACCAATAACACGGACATCAGGAAGCAGAGTCTTAATATAAACGGCAATACCAGCAGCAAGTCCGCCACCACCTATCTGTACATAAATAGTGTCGATATCATCAAGCTGACCTATGATTTCATGGGCAATTGTTCCCTGACCTGCAATTACATCAGGATCATCAAAAGGAGGAATCATGGTCATAGATTTTTTCTTTGAAAGAGACTGTGCATAAGCATAAGACTCATCAAAACTATCACCATATAAAACAACCTCTGCACCATAATGACGAACAGCGTCTACTTTAAGATCTGGTGTAGAAGTAGGCATCACAATAACAGCTTTAATACCTAACTTTTGCGCAGATAAGGCTACACCCTGAGCATGGTTACCTGCTGAGGCTGTTACAATACCAGCTTTTAACTGACCTTCAGTCAGGTTTTTGATCATGTTATAAGCGCCACGAAGCTTAAAAGAATGGATCTTCTGATAATCTTCACGCTTTAAATGAACATTAACCCCTAAACGCTCAGATAAGGTATCTAAATGTTGTAGTGGAGTTACTCTGACTAAATCATAAATACGAGCCAGGAGTATCTTTTGCATATACCCCTGAGCATCAAGTAATTTTTCAGCCATGACTATAAACCTTCTAACTTAGAACGATCACGAACACCACCCTTATCGGCACTAGAAGCTAATTTACCAAAAGCTTTCAATGCAAATGAGATCTCACGATCACGATGCTTAGGTTGCCAAGCCTTCTTACCTAAAGCCTCCATAGCCTCTCGACGTTTAGCTAATTCCTCATCGCTAACACACATTTTTATAGTACGGTTAGGAATATCAATTTGGATCATATCGTTCTCTTCCAAAAGACCGATATTACCACCGTTAGCTGCCTCAGGAGAAACGTGTCCAATAGACAGACCTGATGAACCACCAGAGAAACGACCATCAGTAATCAAGGCACATTGTTTACCTAAACCTACAGATTTAATATAGGATGTAGGGTAAAGCATCTCTTGCATGCCTGGACCACCACGGGGGCCTTCATAACGAACAATAACAACATCGCCGGCTTTAACTTTACCGCCTAAAATACCCTCAACAGCCTCTTCTTGGCTTTCAAAAATACGAGCTGGTCCAACAAATTTTAAAATGGACTCATCAACGCCTGCAGTCTTAACGATACAACCATTTTCTGCCAAATTACCGTATAAAACAGCTAAACCGCCATCTTTAGAATAAGCATGTTCAAAGTCATGAATACAACCAGAGGTTCTATCTATATCAAGCTTTTCAGCATAAGTACTCTGAGAGAAAGCCTCAATATTGTAACGACCAGCAGCACAAGATTTATAGAACTTTAAAACGTCCTCATCAGTAGTAGTCTTGATATTATACTTATCAATCTGCTCACCAATATTCATGCCTAAAACAGTACGGCTCTGCTCATGAATTAAACCATTTTTCTTAAGCTCCGCCATGATATTCATAATGCCACCAGCATTATGCAAATCTTCCATATGCCACTCGTGGGTAGAAGGAGACATCTTACAGATATGAGGGATATGACGAGAAAGTCTATCAATATCCTTCATAGTGAAGTCTACGCCTGCTTCTTGTGCTACAGCTAAGATGTGCAACACAGTATTAGTAGAACCGCCCATAGCGATATCTAAGTTCATAGCATTTTCAAAGGTATCTTTAGTAGCAATGGAACGTGGTAATACAGAAGCATCACCGTTTTCATAATAGGCTTTTGCCATTTCTACAATACGATGAGCAGCTTTAACGAACAAGTTGCGACGCTCAGAATGAGTAGCAACTAAAGAACCATTACCAGGTAAAGATAAACCTAAAGCTTCGGTTAAAGAATTCATAGAGTTAGCAGTGAACATACCTGAACAAGAGCCACAGGTAGGGCAAGCTGCAGATTCAACAGCATTTACCTCTTCATCACTAACATTAGGCTCTGCTGAAACAATCATTGCGTCAATTAAGTCAACCTTGTAATCACAGCCTTTCATACGACCTGCTTCCATAGGACCACCGGAAACAAAAATGGTCGGAATATTTAAACGCATAGCTGCCATTAACATACCCGGTGTGACTTTATCGCAATTAGAAATACAGACTAAGGCATCAGCTTTATGAGCATTAGTCATATATTCAACGGAATCGGCAATAATATCGCGACTAGGTAATGAATAAAGCATACCAGTATGCCCCATAGCGATACCATCATCTACAGCTATGGTATTAAATTCCTTAGCAATACCACCAGCCTTTTCAATTTCTTTTACAACTAACTGTCCAATATCATGTAAATGTACGTGACCTGGAACAAACTGAGTAAAGGAATTAGCAACAGCAATAATAGGTTTACCAAAATCACCATCCTTAACACCAGTAGCTTTCCATAAAGCACGGGCTCCGGCCATAATTTTGCCTTCGTAGGTTACCTTTGAACGATAATTATTTGACATATAAAAGAATCCTTTTTTTAAATAAAAACCCACTGCTTTTAGACAAGTAGTGGGTCTTGGTAATCAATTATTGGTAAAAATTATTTTACCGGGGTGAGCCAGCCGTACTTGTCCTCAACATTGCCTTTAACAACGTCAAAGAAAGCGTTTTGTAATCTCTCAGTTACAGGGCCTCTATGACCTGGACCTACATCAATACCGTCTACAGAGGCAATCGGAGTGATTTCAGCTGCAGTACCAGAGAAGAAGATCTCATCTGCAAGATATACCATCTCACGCGGAATTGGCTGTTGACGAACCTCATAACCTAGATCTTTAGCGATGGTAATAATAGAGTCACGAGTAATGCCTGGTAATAAACCAGAAGTAAACGGAGCAGTATAAATAACATTGTCTTTAACTAAGAAGACATTTTCACCAGAACCTTCAGAGATATAACCATTGAAGTCTAAAGCAATAGCCTCAGTATAGCCATTGTTAGTGCACTCATTAGCAATCAAAATAGAAGATAAGTAGTTACCTGCAGCTTTAGCTTCTGTAGGGATGGTATCTGGAGCTAAACGACGCCAAGATGAAACACAAACCTTAACACCTTTCTTAAGGCCTTCTTCACCTAAATAAGCACCCCAAGGCATAGCACAAACCATGGCCTCAGCAGTAGAGCCCTTCGGGAACTTAACGCCTAAACCAACAGCACCCATGAAGATTAAAGGACGAATATAGCCATAGTCCAAACCATTTTCGGAAATAACCTTCTTACAAGCATCCATCATTTCTTCCTTAGTTTGAGCGACAGGGAAGCGATAGATACGAGCAGAGTTAAATAAACGATCAATGTGCTCCTTTAAGCGGAAAATCTGCGGACCTTGCTTAGTAGAATAAGCACGGATACCCTCAAATACAGCTGAACCGTAATGTAAAGCATGAGCTGTAACATGAACAGTTGCCTGCTCCCATGGAACCATCTTTCCGTTAAACCAAATGTACTTGGTATTCTCGGCCATTTTTTTAACCTCAATTACAATTAAATAATTCTGTATCAAAGATCGGTAAAAAACCGATAACTACTCTTTTTAACTAAAGAGAGAGTAGCACTTAATCTGTACTGATTACTGTGAACTACTTCGTCACTTTGTTGTGTTGTTTTGATTATATATCAAAAAATGGAACACATAACATGTTATGTTCTAAATTTTGAAAAAATCATAAAGTATAAAAAATTGGTAAAATATATTTACTTAAAATTTGTTCCTCTACTTTTACTTCAGGGATATACTCATGTTGGCTTTTTTACCTATGCCACTTTTGTTCATTATCAATATTATATTGATTCCGGCGAACTCTATAATTATTGCCATTCCTATTATGTTATTGGGAATAGTGCGCTTTATTCTTCCTTTCAATGCAATAATTATTTTTATTGAAAAATGTAATTATTACCTCTACAAGCTCTGGGTATTTAACAACCGCTTGATTATTGCTTTGACTAACAATATCAAATGGCATATAGAAGGCGATGAGATTTTAGCTACTAACAAATCATGTATTGTCATCTCTAACCATCTAAGCTGGGTAGATATTTTATTCATAGGCATGATCTATCACGGCAAAATACCTATTACTAAATTTTTCATGAAGCATTCCCTTATTTATATTCCTTTTGTAGGTTTAGCTTGTTATGCCTTAGGTATGCCTTTTTTACGCCGTTATAGCCGCGAGCAATTATTAAAAAATCCTGCTCTGCGTAAAACTGATTTAGATACCACCAGAAAAGCCTGTCAGCGCCTAGCAACATCACCTACAGCTTTAATCAACTTTCTTGAGGGTACACGTTATTCTGAAGAAAAAGCTCAACTTGCAAAATCACCTTATAAGCATTTAATGCCTCCTAAAGCCGCATCTTTTGCCTTAGCCTTAGGACAAATTGCCGATAAAATTGATTATATCTATAACACCACTCTCTTTTATCCTGACAATCAGCATAAGGCTTTTATTGATTTGCTTAAAGGTCGCATGCATAACGTTTACGTTAATATCGAGATCATTAAATCTTCAGAAAATCTAAGTGGAGATTATTTAACCGATAAGGAATATAAACATCGCATGACCATGATGGCTCGAGATCTTTGGGATAAAAAAGATAGCCTTCTTGATAAGTGGCACCAAAAGATTACAAATAAAAATCAGTAAACAAAAACAAACCCTGTAGAAATTGCTCCTACAGGGTTATAAAAAAAATTGAATTTTTTAAGGAAGAGTTAATAAATAATCAATTAAGCTATTAAAGTCTTCAACACTTTCTATATGATCAAGCTTAGCTAAATATTTACCATTGATTAAAATTTCTGGTACAGCTTCAATTCCAGATTTCTCTGTCCATTTATTATACTCAGCAACTAAAGCTACTGTAGGAAAGGCGCTTAACTCTTTTTGGTATAGATTTTCAGGAACACCTAAACTTTTAAAAATTTCGACAAAATCTTGATTGCTTCTAGGAATCTCATTTTTTTCATGAATATTTTTAAATAAAGTTAAATTAAACTCATCCTCTATTCCTAAAATCTTAGCTGCAGCATAAGCAGAAACAGATTTTTCTCCCATAGTTCCTCCTAAAAGTCCCACAGGATTTCTTATAAGTTCAGCTCTACCTTTTACATGCTCTGCTAATTCTTCAAACACTCCTTGCATGCCAAAACAATGACCACACCAATAAGAATAGAATTCGCGAATTTCATTTTTATCAGTACGTGTCTGAGTTGTAATCACATAATCTCTTCCTTCTACAAACTTAGCTTCTGTTGTGGCAAAAGATGAATGTGAAATTAACAATAAAATGGTTGCAACCAAAGCAACTACATATTGTTTAAAAAAACGCATTAACATCAGTTATTATCCTTTAACATTATTGCTGATATATCTTTATTCCACCAAGAAACTCTGGTACTCAATTCCTCTGGTGAACGCCTAAGTCTAGGTACATTTTTGCTTATAATTGTAAATAATAAACGCAAGCTCCAATTATATTTGACACAAAGATTACTCAATACCAGTAAAAGTTTGACCTGACGGCGACTTATTTTAATGCTCAATAAAGATTGTTGATTGTTTTTGCTTATTTTTTTCAATGTTGCTGTAGCCATTAAAATATTTACATAGCAAAATCGCCTAATACCAATTTCACATAAAGGTATCTTACAGATAAAATCTAAAGCATCGTCTAGATGTCCTTGACACAAAGAGATATATTCTTGTTCTATGCTCTTGGAATCTTTATTTTGTGGCAAAAAACTTACCTGTCGTTCAGCATCAATGGAGCGATCTTTTAGAATATTAGTAAGCTGCAAGCCCTCCCCAAAACTTACAGCTAAAGACATTAGAGCTTGCCTATCAATATTATGGTTGTGTTCAGAGAATAACGCTGCTAATAACTCCCCAACTACTCCGGCAACAAAATAACAATAATTGTCTACATCGTGACGCTGTTTAATTTTAAAACCATCTAAACTTTTAGCCATACCAAAGGCTAAAATACTGACACCCTTGCCTAAAATTTGTCTGATTTTAGCAGGATAAGAAACTGTACGCCCCACTACAGATAACATATCATCTATAAGTTTACGCTCAGCACTAATTGCCCCTTGTGTAAGTTCTAGTGCTTTATGATGTAAAGATAAAAGCTCCAACTCATCTGTAAAATTTGTCAATGCAAATTGAGCAAATGATTTAAGCCATGAAATTTTATGACTTGCGGGAGTTTTAGGATCATCTTCAACGGTATCAGCAATACGACAAAGCAAATAAGCATTTGCAATATAATCCTCTAAAGGATCTGGGAGCATCGGAATAGTTAAGGCAAAACTTCTTGATACTCCTAAAAGATGTTCCATCTGTAACTGCCGGTCAATTTTCACTCTTTTTTACCCTTATATCTTATATGCTCAATCACTCAATCCTAACACTAGCTCCTAAAATATCAAGCAATCGGATCTAGCTTTTTTTATAAAAAAAGAGAACAAAGTTCACTTTATACCCATCTAAATTTGATGTAATTTAAAATCAGTTATAAATAATATTTTTTGTTTGGTGATTTATGAAAGAAACAAATACAGCAAAAATCCCTTCTGGGAATTTACTCCTCAGAACTTTAGCTATGCCAGGTGATACCAATCCTGCGGGTGATATCTTTGGTGGCTGGATTATGTCTCAAATGGATATTGCCGGAGCAATCTTAGCAAGAGAAATTGCTTGCGGTCGTATTGTTACTGTAGCTGTCGATGCCATGTCCTTTATTCACCCTGTAAGTGTAGGAGACGTTGTTTGCTGTTACGGTAGATGCTCCCACCTAGGACATACTTCTTTAAAAATCGAGCTTGAGATTTGGGTAAAAAATCTCACTGAAAGTGATAATCACGAACGAGTTGAAAGAAGTATAGTTACTAAAGGATCTTTTACATATGTAGCTGTCGATCGTTATGGCAAACCTCGCCCACTACCTCCAACTGCAGAACATGTCGCTAAATATGGCATTGATGCTGCAAGTATTGGCCTAAACCCTGACGGGAGCGTGCGAACCTATTAAATCGACAGTAAAATGACTTAGCTCTCTTAAGGTCATATCCACATAAAAAGGGAAGCGATCTACGATATCTTCAGAAAAAGCTGTTCTTAAAGTATGAATATATCCTGTCATAAAAACCATCAAATAATCAGCAGCTGCTTGAACATCTAAATTAGCTGGCAGTTGCCCTTTACGAATACAATTTTTCAAGATATCTACAAAAGTACGCCGTCTAAATTCAACTAACTCCATAAAACGTTGGCGCAATTCATCATCACCAACCATGCCACGAATAATATTTCCAAATAGAACAAAGAAACTTGAACGGAAGAATTGAATGCTTTTTTCATCGGAATGGGAAAGCATCCACGAACGTAAACACTCTAATGGATTATTTTCCTCAATTTTCGTGCCATTTACTAAAGATGTACTTGATAATAACTCCCGATCGGTACGATTGCATAACTCTAACAATAAATCTCGCTTATCATCAAAATGCCAATAAATAGCACCTCGAGTTACACCAGCATATTTTGCAATATCAGATAAACTAGTGCGCTCAAAACCACGGCGAGAAAATAAACGTAAAGCCGAATCTAATATTGCTTTGCGCGTCTTTTGAGCATCATCGTGAGAGTGTCGAGCCACAATCAATCTCCTAATTTACTTAAAATTTTTCTAAATTTTAACACATACAACCAAACATGTATGTATGTTTATACAACAAAAAGCTATAATAAACAAAACATACTGCACAGATAATGATTTTCTGTTTAGTATAAAATTTTTGTGTTTTAACTATAATTACAAGCACTTGTTAAATTACAACTAAATATTTTGACCTAAATTGCCAAATTGCGCTTTAGTTTAAAAATTTATATTCCTTGCACTTCCGCAATTAGAAGGACTTCTTATGTCTTTATTCAAAAAAAAACTTATAGTCCCCTGTGCCCTTGCATTGGCCTTAAGTCTTAGCGCTTGTGAAAAACAACAAGCTGCTCCTCAGCAAACTGCAATGCCTGTTGATGTTTTTGAGGTTTCAACTCTTGATGTTCCTGTAATCTCTCATCTCACCGGTCGCGCTAATGCTACTCGTAAAGCCGAAGTTAGACCTCAGGTTTCTGGAATTTTGCAAAAGCGCCTCTTTACTGAAGGCTCCACCATCAAACAAGGCGATCAGTTATATCAAATCGATCCTGCTGTTTACGAGGCCAATGTTGCCTCAGCTCAGGCATCTTTAAGCTCAGCTAAAGCTACTGAACATAGTGCAAAACTCAAAGCTTCTCGTTATGCAAGTTTGCTTGAAAAACGCGCTGTAAGTAAGCAAGATTATGATGATGCTCAGGCTGCTTATTTAACAGCAAAAGCTTCCGTAGAGTCTGCTCAAGCTGCTTTGCGTACAGCTAATATTAACTTAGCTTATACAAAGGTTTATGCTCCGATTTCTGGAACTATCAGTAGATCTAATATCACCGAGGGAGCTTTAGTTTCTGCAGGACAGACAACAGCAATGACCACTATTCAACAATTAGATCCTATCTATGTTGATTTGGGACAAACTGTTGAAGACCATATGCAATTACGCAAAAAAATGGCTGAAGGTAAATTGCAAAGCAAAGATGGTAAACCTACAGTAGATATTTTCTTTGCTGATGGTAGCCGTTATCCTTTACAAGGTGCTTTAGAATTTGCTGAAATTTCTGTTGATGAATCTACAGGAATGGTTAATGTTCGTGCTTTAGTACCAAACCCAGATCATGTGATTTTACCTGGTATGTTCTTACGCGGTGATATCAATGAAGGTGTAACCCCTAACGCCACTATTATTATTGCCTCTGGTGTTCAGCGTGAAGCTAATGGTGTCACCTATGTTTATGCTGTAAATGAACAAAATACAGTTGAACGTATCAATGTTACTTTAGGAACTCAGTTTGAAAACTATTATGTTGTTACTGATGGATTAGCTCCAGGAGCTAAAGTCATTACTAGCAATATTCAAAAAATTCGTACTGGCGCTTCTGTGCAAATTGCAACTACAACAACTGCAGATAAAAACGCTACTGCTACAAAACAATAATTGACGGAGAGTTAAACTCATGGCTCGTTTCTTTATCGAACGCCCTATTTTTGCGTGGGTAATCGCCATCGTCATCATGTTAGCTGGAGCCTTGGCGGTTTGGACTTTGCCGATTTCGCAATATCCTACTATCGCACCGCCATCAGTCTCTATTAAGTCCTCTTATCCGGGTGCTGACGCCTCTACAGTTGAGCGTTCCGTAACTCAGATTATTGAGCAAAACATGACTGGCCTTGATGGTTATATGTATATGTCAGCAAGCTCTGACTCATATGGTAACTCAACTATTAACATCACCTTTGAACCTGGAACTGATCCTGATATTGCTCAGGTTCAGGTTCAAAATAAGATGCAACAGACTCAGTCTCAGTTACCGACATCTGTTCAGGAAAATGGTGTTGACGTTTCTAAATCTACAGATGCTTTCTTATTGGTTGTATCTTTAGTCTCAAAAGATGATCAACATACCAATTATGAAATTTCTGACTTCTTAGAAAGTACTGTTAAAGAGCCTTTATCTCGTGTTGCAGGAGTTGGTTCTCTAACTGTTTTCGGCTCTGAATATGCTATGCGTATCTGGGTTGACCCACAAAAGCTTGCTAATTTGAAAATTTCCGCAAACGAAATCGCTGCTGCCATTAAAGCCCAAAACGCACAGGTAACCTATGGTTCCTTAGGCGGAACTCCAGCCATGCCTGGACAAATGTATGCCTATACCATTACCGGTCAAAAACGTTTAGAAAATGTTAAGCAATTTGAAAACATTCTCTTACGTGTAAACCCCGATGGTACAAAAGTTAGACTTAAAGATGTTGCTCGCATTGAGTTAGGAGCAGAAACTTATAACTTCAATGGCCGTTATAACGGTCTTGCCGCCTCTGGTATTGCTATTAACCTATCTTCAGGTGCTAATGCCCTAGATACTGCCAAAAATGTTAAAGCTTTAATTAACGATTTACAGCCTTACTTCCCTGAATGGGTTGAGCTTGTATATCCTTACGATACTACTGAATTTATTGATGTATCAATTAACGAAGTTTTCCACACCTTAATTGAAGCTGTGGTCTTAGTTATTTTGATTATGTATTTGTTCTTACAGAACTTCAGAGCTACTTTAATTCCTTCTATCACAGTCCCTGTTGTGCTTTTAGGAACATTTGCCATCATGTCAGCTTTGGGCTTCTCAATTAACACCTTAACTATGTTCGGTTTAGTGTTAGCGATCGGCCTATTAGTAGATGATGCTATTGTGGTAGTAGAAAACGTTGAGCGTATTTTAAAGGAACACCCAGAGCTTACACCTAAACAAGCTACCATTATTTCTATGGAAGAAATCACAGGTGCCCTAATTGGTATTGCTTTAGTACTCTCTGCTGTATTTATTCCAATGGCCTTCTTTGGAGGCTCTACTGGTATTATTTATCGTCAATTCTCTATCACCATTGTTTCTGCTATGGTGCTATCTGTTCTTATCGCTATTATCTTGACCCCTGCACTTTGTGCTTCCATGCTCAAAAATCATAGCGACGAACAACCTGAGAATAAGACTCTCTTTAGCAAGATCAATAATATTTTTGATAAACTCTGGACTCCTGTGCGCAAAGTTTTAGTATGGTGGAATTTATTCTTTGAATTTACCTCTAATGCTTATCAAGCACATGTACGTAAAATTGTCCACAAAATCAAAAGACATTTATTTTATTATGTAGTTATCTGTTTAGCTTTAGGCTTCTGTTTTGTCCGTATCCCCAGCTCATTCCTTCCTACTGAAGATCAGGGTGTATTGTTGACTATGGCAAACTTGCCAGCAGGATCCACTAGAGAAAAAACAGATTTAGTTTTAGATAAAATCAAAGATTACTTCTTAACCTCTGAAAAAGAGAATGTAGAGAGTATCTTAACTGTATCCGGCTTTTCTTTTGCAGGACAAGGTCAAAACATGGGTATGGGTTTTATCAAGATGAAAGACTGGTCTGAGCGTCAACGTCCAGATCAACATGTTGATAATATTGCCAACCGTTCAATTATGCCTTTATTAGGTATCCGTGAAGGTTTAGCCTATGCATTTAATATTCCTGCTATTCCAGAATTAGGTACAGCTTCTGGATTTGATCTTTATTTACAAGACGTAGCAGGTGCTGGTCATGATGCTTTAATAAAAGCTCGTAATGACTATATTTATGCAGCCCAAAAATCGCCTCTTTTAACTCAAGTACGTGTTAATGGTCAGGATGATAGCCCGCAGCTTAAATTAAATATTGACTATGAAAAAGCTATGTCTTTAGGCTTAACTGTCTCTGATATCAATACAACCTTATCTACAGCTTGGGGTTCTGCTTATGTAGATAACTTTATGGATAGAAACCGTATTAAGAAAGTTTATGTCCAAGCTGAAGCTAATTCACGTATGAGTGAAAATGATCTGCATAAATGGTATGTAAAGAACAATCTTGGAGAAATGGTTCCTTTTAGCGCCTTTGCTACTACAGAGTGGACCTACGGTGCACCAAGTTTACAACGCTTCAATGGTGTCCCGGCTGTTAACATCCAAGGTTCTGCTGCCCCAGGAGTCTCTTCAGGTGAAGCTATGGCAGAGATGCAACGTATTGCTGATGAGGTTTTACCTTTAGGTTACTCTATTTCCTGGAATGGTGCTTCATATCAGGAAAAGCTAGCCGGTGATCAGGGACCTATGCTATATACAGTATCGTTATTGATCGTATTCTTATCATTAGCCGCTCTTTATGAAAGTTGGTCAATTCCATTTGCTGTAATGTTAGTAGTACCATTAGGTATCATTGGCGCTGTTTTAGCTGCACTCTTAACACAATATGTACCAGTAAGAACTGTACTATCAAATGACGTTTACTTCCAAGTAGGTCTATTGACAACAGTTGGTCTATCAGCGAAGAATGCTATTTTGATCGTAGAATTTGCTAAGGAACTTTATGACAGAGGAATGCGTTTAACTGATGCTGTAGTACAAGCATCACGACTTCGTTTCCGTCCAATTTTAATGACCTCCTTAGCCTTTATTTTGGGCGTATTACCACTAGCATTAAGCTCTGGTGCCGGTGCTGCTGGACGTAACGAAATTGGTATTTGCGTAATCGGCGGAATGATAACTGCCACCGTATTGGCCATTTTCTTCGTGCCGATCTTCTTCGTACTTATCATGAGATATTTCACTAAGTACATTCCGGCTGAAGAAAAAGCTAAGATTGCCGCTGAGCAACAAGCAAAGATCGATGCCATTACTAAGGCTAAAGGTAAAGCATAAATCTTTTTTCTATGATTAGATAAAATAAAAAGCTGGATCGCATAGTAGAATGATCCAGCTTTTTTTACATTTTAATTTATTAAGCTAATTTTTACTTAATAAATATTTTTGATTTTCTCCCCTTGCTAAAGCAAGGGGATTTATACTGCTTAGTATTACTAACTCTCTTCA
>OGXV01001070.1_pt1 | contig 16788 bp, 14 predicted proteins | sample 1576391 | NCBI WGS metagenome assembly OGXV01 (sample SAMEA3541586, study PRJEB24748) | human gut metagenome | biome: human gut; feature: human-associated habitat; material: faeces | place: China | collected 2012 | reverse complement strand
ACTTGCTAAAGTTCCTTGAAGTCGGTATGGACTGGGATTTCAGGAGGTTAGGTGTGTATCCCATGGAACAAAGAGGGGTATTCGGCATCTTTGCGCACCCGTTAGTACACGGCAGTTTCAAGCATCTGTTAGCAAACACTTTGCCGTTATTCTTTCTGTCGTGGTGTTTGTTCTACTTTTACCGGCACATTGCTTCCTATATATTCTTTGCCATCTGGATAGGTTGCGGTGCGCTCACCTTTCTTATAGGTAAACCGGGATGGCACATCGGAGCCAGCGGAATCATCTACGGCCTGGCCTTCTTCCTTTTTTTCAGCGGTATCCTGCGAAAGCATGTACCATTGATTGCCATCTCCTTATTAGTTACCTTTCTATATGGCGGGCTTATCTGGAATATGTTCCCATTCTTTGCCAAAGAAACCACTTCATGGGAAGGACACCTCAGCGGAGCGATAGCCGGCACTATCTGTGCCATAGCATTCATGGAATACGGACCTCAACGACCGGACCCGTTTGCAGATGAGGAAGAAACACCTGATGAAGAGTCCGGTGAAGAGGGGAAGGAATATGAGGAAGAAGAAAATACAGAAGTAAAAACAGACTGTAATAAACCGGAAGAAGACCCGGCATCATAGTTTGCAAAACATAGAAACAAAGAATGGTACACTCATATCAATGAGTAAGCCATGGAAAATAGCTATAGGCACCATCTCTTTCCCTGAATAGCGGGTAATTACAGGCAATATCACATCCATTGAATTGACACCAGCAGCTGATATAGGTGCCAATCTGCCGAAGTATCGTACCAATAGCGGTGCACCCAGCAGAGCCATCATTTCCCTGAATATATTGGCCAGCAGAGCAATTGTCCCCAACTCCGTAGCCAGTTGAAGTCCGATTGAAGCTTCCTTGAACTGTGTTATCAGCACAGAAGAAAGAGAGTAATAAGCAAAACCACTTCCCACCGCCATACAGTCAAATATACTCCAACGGCTAAGCAGCAGACTGGCCAATGCAGAGAAAAGCAGAGTTCCACCGATAGTAGCCAACGGAATCAGCAAGAACTTCAGGCGGAGCTGAGAAATCATGCTCTTCAGTTCCTTATTGGAACCGATGCTGATACCGATCTGGAACATCAATGCATACAATATATAGATAGACATATTACCTGTCTTCAAATCCACCGGGAGATATCCCAAAGCTCCCAAAAGGCATCCGCCCACAAAAAATCCCAATACAATCAAACTATCTTTCATACCTTTTTCTTTTTAGAAGTGAAAAACAATTTTAATACAAGCCATGAAGCCAAAATGCTCCCTACAGTAGCAGATAAAGCCAATAATGCTGCCTGCCATCCAAAAGAGAACAGATTATCTACAATCAGTCTGTTGGACCCTATAGTGACGCCCAAAACAAACAGTAACAAAAATACTGTATAAGATATGGATACCTCCACTTTGCGCAAAAACGAAATACGACGCAAACCATAACCGATTATTATGCCTAAGATCATCAGGCCAAGTATTTTAAACATATCAACTCTAGTTTAGATCATACGCGGGGCAACAACCTGCCGGACAGAGGAGTTTATTCCTTGGCTCCCACTGGCAAGTATGCAACAGCAACCGCAATTACAAAATAATTAGTAACTGAAAAATAGAATACCGGTATTATTGTATCCGGCAAAAAAGAAAAATAATGTAGGATAACTTAGATGAAACCGCTAAACCAATGTACATGCACGACACTACAGCAACAGATTTGTTCGTTCTGCAGCAATCGTTTCAGAGGATTATATGTACATAAATGTTTCATCATTGTCTTGAATTTGGGTGCAAAGGTATAGCTTTGCTGCATATTTTCCAAATATATATTCAACAAAATATTAATTGTTTGAAAATAAGAGCGAGAATGTCTATAGACTCAAGCTTATAATGACAGATTCAAGACATACAAATACGATAAAAGATTTAATATCAACCATATAGATGTCTATATAAAAATGTTTTATAGTTTATTTATTATCTTGAAATTTGCAGCAAGATCATCAATGAGCTATAATTATGAAAAACCGCTATCTATTACTAAATTTATTCTTTTATGTATTTGCATCCATATTTTGCACAGCAATTTATGCAAATAATTCTGAGAGAGTTATCATTTTAAAAGGCAAGTACCAAGGAGTTAAACCTAAATCCCACACTATTGATGAAATACCTATATCTGTATCTCTAATAGACAATGCATACATTAGTATACGGACACAATACACAATAAATCAAGTATCCATTTCTATATATAAAGACGGAGAACTTATAGAAACTACAAAACAGATACTTGAAGCATTTTCAACGGAATACTTATTATTGCCAGAAGAAGTTGCAGGTTTGTATTCTTTATTCATAAGTACTCCAGAAGAAATTTATCTCTACGGAGAATTTAGAATAGAATAATCACTCAAATCAATATAAAAAGATTCCATAGTTTAGTTAGTAAAACAGTCTTCAATTTTTGGAAGGATATGTCTCAAGTGCAAATCTTGATGGAATCTTTTTTCTATTACTCTCTCTTTATATGGAAACTAATACTACAAAACGCGCATTTCTAAAACGACTATTCACGAGTGGAATTATTTGCCTATTTAATCCTTTACAACTGCTTGCAAAAGAGAATAAAGACAATAGTCCAACTATTTCTGCTATAGATATAAACCAACTCAAAAGAGAAGCCAAAACAGCTTTTTACAAACACGATTTTACAAAATCAGCTAAAATCTATCATCAATTAATAGAGATCGCCCCTAAAGATATCACATGCTACGATGGACTTAAAAAAGTATATGGAGCTAATCAGAATACATTAGAAATAGTCAAACTATATAAGAAGGGATATAATATTAACCCGGAAAATACAGATTTTGCAGTTCGGTATGCCCGAGCTTTAGCGTCTCTCGCAACAGGAAACTGCAAGCATGAACAATTATATCAAGATGAATATAAAAGTACAAACCTATTTGAAGAAGCTATTTCCATCTATAATAAAGCCATCATACAAACTCCCCAAAACATAAACTTACGCACCGGTTTAAACCATATTATCACTGCATACAATCGAAGAAATTATCAATTACAAAAAAGCCAAAGTGAACTAATTGTTATTTCTGACGAAACTCTCAATATCGCACATTCTTTTTTAGCGGAATACACGTCTAATCCCATAAATACTTTCAAAAAAACTCCCTCCAAAAAGCAGGATTACTTAGCCTTTATATATAGAGTAGCAAACAAAAATCGACGTAATCTATACACAAATATAGAAAAGAAAGTTCGAGAAGAAAATATAGCGCGGATGAAACGACGCAAAGGAGAAAGAATGATAAAAAGCCTATTGAAGGAACAAGATTTGACAGGACTCTTCGCTATTTCATCGCTTCTCTTAACAGAAAAGATTCAAACAACCCATTTCATTGGTTTACTAAAAAAGAAAATTAAGTTACAGCCATTCAGAACCTATATCTTAGCTATTTACGATAAGTTCACTGCACAAAAACAAGATTTCTGGAGTCTCATAGGGAAAGGTGCTTTGCATTATAAATGTGACTCTAATTCTAAAAACTCACTCAAATACTACTTGCAGGCAGAGCAGAATATGTTAGTCTATAGTGCGCAACGTATTGCCTCTGTTTATGGTGGACAAGCAAGATGCTATCAATCAACAGGTTCACTAAAAGAGAGCGAAACAGCATTACGTAAAGGATTAGAGTTATTAGGTACCAATAACGCAGCTTTATCCTTAATGATACTATACGCCCAGAATTATGTATTGCAAGGAAAATATGCAGACGCTATAAGTATGATGCAATACATTGCGGGAAAGAATAAAGATTTTGAAACAAAGCAGGATGCTGCGTTTCCTTATTTATATTCTTTAAATCCAGATTGGAATACGCATCAAATTACTACTATTCCTATTACTCTAAAACACCCAGGAGAACATTTAAAAGTTTTATATGCTTTAGCGAAAATGCAATCTAAGAATTTAGATCAAGAAGGGCTTACACAAACTTTTATATGGATAAACGAAATCAATCCTAATGATCGTTTTTTAACTAAAAGACAAGCACTTAATATATAATGATATGAAACGACAAGCTTTTAATAAAGGAATTATATTTATGATTTCCTGCCTATATTGCATATCTGGCCATGCTCAAAATGGCACTTTAATCATTTCTGAAATATTTTATGACTCTCCACTAAATGAGTGGATGACAGGAAAAGGGGCAGAAAGGAATGCTTGTCATGAAGGAGGAGAATATATTGAACTATACAATCCCACTTTAGAATCTGTCAATATTTCAAACTGGAGAGTGTATGGTACAAATCGTTGGGAGGAACAGTATAAATTTCCGGAAGGTACCATTATCGCTCCAAAAGAATTAATTCTATTATCATTTAACGCCAAACAAAAAAATGCAGCCGATCCCCTAGAGACTGTATTTAGTAATTTACCTAGTGGAAGAATTTTTTACCACACCAATATAATACTAAGTAATGTGGGGGAATCCATAACCATTCTGGACAATAAACTAAAAATCAGAGACATTTATGCCGGTTCTCCTATGAATAGAACACCCTACTACAGATGGGATCACGATGCCAGCAATGGAGAGGGATCAAGAAACAAACCTTATAAATCTATTCAAAGAACAAGGATTCGAAAACCCTGGAACAAAGATGTTTTTTATAACTCATCAGACTACACTGTCAGCCAAGCAACTCCACTCAGCTTAAACCCGGAATTTCCTCTCCAGGAATTCCAAAATTGGACAGATTACTCAACAGAGCCTTCAGCACCTGCCAATGTAAATTATGGTTCCACAATGTACGGAGTAAGCCAAGTAAGCTCTTCTGGAGCTGCTATACACAACATACCGTTAATCTTTCCTGAAGGATTAGCAGGAATGACTCCTCAATTAGCAATTACCTATAATAGTATGACACGTGAAGGTATATTAGGCCCTAAATGGGGAATAAGTGGTTTATCTTGTATTACAAAAACCAATAAAACTAAATATTTCGATAAGAAGTGTCAAGACGTTACTTTTTTACCCAATGAAGATGGACTAGCTTTGGACGGAATAAGGCTAGCTTTATTAAAAGATAATACTTATCGTTTAGAGAATGATCCATATTCTATTATCACATACAATGAAGAAGATAAAACATTTACACTACAGACTAAGGATGGTACAAAAATCACCTACGGAGTAAAACATCTGCAAAGCCCTGACATATGGAATATAAGGATAATTGAAGACAAAAACGGAAACTATATAAAATTCTATTATTGGCACGAGGTTGGAGAGCTAGATGCATTAATAAAAATAAGTTATACCAAAAATTCTAATGCCTCAATAAACCCTGTTACGCCTTATAATATCATCTTTTCATACAATAAAAACAACAGTAATAGCTACACCTATTATGCGGGCAGAAAAGTACGACGTAGTGATAAGCTTGCATCAATAGAAGTCAGATATGGTGATACCAAAATAAAAGAATATTCTTTTATTTATAATGGCGGTAGCGGTAAGTTATCAGAAATTAAAGAATCTCTCGATGAAGGCAAAACCGCCGCTTCCATAAATATAACATGGGACAATAATAATAGTGTTTCCCTCAATTCATTCTCAGGAAAACCTTTGGAAGGAAACGCTGCACTATTTATTGGTGACTTTATGGGAAAAGGCTACAAACAAGCATTGTTCAGAGTTGGAAACACTTCAACATTTAAAGTCAGTTCAATTAGCACAGCTTACTTCAGCGTAACGAACTTACCGACCAATGCTAATTTTAAAAATTCAACTGTGGCGGATGTGAATGGAGATGGTAGAGATGACTTATTATTAGTAGTCGGGAATAACTGTCAAATATATGTTTCAACTGGCTCAGGATTCGTGCTCAAAAAGACAATTTCCATTTCCGATGCTATAAGTAACAGCAAAGAAACAAAAATTATTGCCGGAGATTTCAATGGAGACGGAACTAATGAATTTGGTTACATTACTCGTTCTGGAAGCACCTTATATTTTAAATGCCACGCATTAGCAAACGATGTTATAACAGGACGTTCCGCAGCCTTACCAAGTTCTAATAATCCGGACTGGTATATAGGAGATTTCAATGGAGATGGAGAAACTGACATAGCATTTTACATATCGGGAAAAATGTATATAGCCTACCATATAATGGGGGCTAACGGACAATCCCCTTATACCTCAGCTCCATTTGCTATGAGCAGAACCAATCTGTATACCGCCGATTTTAACAATGACGGAAGAACCGATTTCTTAGACAAAATATCAGGAACTCAATATAAGAGATATTTCTCCAAAAACAACGGATTTGATGCCGAAGAGACTAAAAATCTAAGAACTTTTGCACATTATGATTATAGAATAGGCCGAGAAGGAACGAAACATGCATGTACTTATGACTTTGTTTTAGTTGATCTATATGGAAATAGCAATCCACAAATTGTTCAACTGTGCTATGTAAACAAACCACAAGGAGGGATTTTCACACAATATATGCCTACCAACCCTTGGGGAGTAGAAGGTGAAGCTATAAACGAAGTCAGTATATTCAATCCTAAACCAGGTGCAACTATTCCACAATCCGCCCAAAATGCTGTGCATTGGATTAGTATACGTAATGAATCTGGTATAAGAATAAAAGAGTTTACCAATGCAGAGGGAATCTCTGTCATTGCGGATTTACTCGGAACATCTACAGAGCAGATTGTTGCACAAATAAGTGACGGGTCAGGAAAATATATAAACACATCAAATTATTTCGATAAACAAGTTACGCAAATTACAAACAATGGTCTGAAACGAACAGACAAGTTTACATATATACTATTGACTAAATTTAGTGGTTACAAATGTACACTGCCCGCTTACACTAATACAGCAAGTACTACTATACGGAATTTCATTGCACCCATAAAAGTTGTTAGAACTATGTCTTCCACAAATGGTAAAGGTGGTTTTCAAGAGACCTCCTTTCAATATAAAAACATGAAATTGCATACACAAGGAAAAGGATTATTAGGATTCGAAAATATTACATCTTTTAGCAACAATATCTTCACACAAGATACATATACCGCAGACAATTATGGAAATTTACATTTAACCCAAAGGAGGACTATCAAGGGCAACACTACAATTGATAATACTACATCATATAGCTATGGACAACCAGGTATTTTAGCCTCATCCCTACAATCAGGTTTATGCTATGTTAATTTATTAGCAAGCGAAAGTACAACAGACAATCTAAGAAATTACTCTACAAAGAATACTTATAGTTATGATGGTTGGGGCATGTTGACACACCATAAAGCCATTAACACTACCGGTACAACCATAGACAAAACTGCTACCATAAGCTTTCAATACATAACTGGTGCTACCGGAAAGCCTGACAGGATAGCAAGTATCAGTACAACTGTCACAGCAGCAAACCAAAGTCTTTCAAAACGCAGAAAGGATTTTAAATATGATACAGTGGGAAACATCATAGAAGAAAAAGATCTTGCAAATACCACTACCCTATTAACCACAACTTATACATATGACAATGGCTTTCTAAAAAAAGTGACTAATAAAGATAAGAATGGTACGCAGCGAACCATTGAATATACATACGATTCTCAAAGACGTTTCATAACTTCCATTCAAAACTCCGGAGTAAGGATAACAAGAAGTTACGACAAGGTATATGGCTATTTATTGAAAGAAACCAATAGTACTACAAATCAATCCGTGAGTTACACTTATGATGCTTTTGGACGTGCATCATCTATAACAGATCCATTCAATATAAAACAAACCATTACCACCGGATGGGCTTCTTCAGCAGGCATTACTGCTCCAAGCAACGCCATTAGTTTCATAAAAAAACAACGTCCTAACACACCTTGGATAGTAGAATTCTATGATGCATTAGGAAGAAAACTACAAACTGCTACAGAAACATTCAGCGGAATTTCTAAAGTAGATTACAATTACACAGCAAAAGGACAATTGGGAAGCCAAACTATGCCCTATTATAGCAGTTCTGACAGAAATAACATCATTATTCAATATGACGATTATGGACGTCTTCTATCCCGTACACAAGGCACGGCAAGCATCATCTACAGCTACAATCAGAACAAGGTGACACAAACAAATTCTGCCGGACAAAGCACCATACAAGAAATAAATTCATTGGGGGATATCACCAAAGTTACCGATCAGGAAAACAAAAGTATCTCATACACATATTCAACAGCAAAATCAGCAGGACTTGTAAGCAAAATTAGCACCGATAACAGTACTATATCATTTACTTATGATGATTTTGGCAGAAGAAGAGGGATGACAGACAGTAATGCGGGTTATATGAGTTATGATTATAACGGTTTCAATGAGTTGACTTCGCAGATTGATCCCCAAGGGAGTACAACACTTTTTGCATACGATAACTTAGGAAGAGTAATCAAACGTACACGAAAAACAGAAGTCACCACATACACATACAATACCAAAGGGCAACTTACAAACATAGCACACCCTAATGGTAATAGTACATACACCTACAATGATAAGGGACAAGTACTAAGTCTGACCGAGAATATATTAGGGAAATCATATACAACTTCGTTCACCTATAGCACCACTACAGGGCAAAAGCTGACAATGACTTATCCATCCGGATTCAGCATCAAATACATATATGATACCAACAATGGAATTCTCAAAGAGATTGTCCGCAATGATACTAACAAATCAATCTGGAAACTGGAAAAAGTCAATGCAGCCGGACAAGCAGCTTCTTACCTGCATGGTAATGGACGGAGAACGACCATTGCTTATGATAATTATGGCCGCCCTTCCAATATTCGTACCAGCAACAACGCGCAAGCACTGTCATATACTTATGACGATAATACAGGTAATATGCTGTCACGTAAAGATTCCATTAAAAAATTGACGGAGAACTTTACTTATGACTTGACAAACAGGTTAACCAGTTATCAAGTTGGTAGTAGTACTAAATATACATTGGGTTATGACGGTGGTAATATTACCAACAAAAGTGATATTGGTAACTATTATTATAAGGGAAGTAAAAAACATGCAGTAGATTCTATCCGAATCACTGTAAATAACCTATCTTTGCCTGTAGAAGATATAACCTATACCATGTTTAATAAAATTTCAACTATCAGCCAAGGAACACGACGCATCACATTCACCTATGGTGCCGATGATCAGCGTCGTTCTATGAAAAGTTACAATGGTACAACTTTGACTTCTGAAAAGATATATAGTGGTGATTATGAGAAGGAAACAGTAAATGGGCTAATAACTGAACGTCACTATATCTCTACTCCTTCCGGCATAACAGCTGTATTGATCACGACCAGTGGTGCAAAGAATATGTACTATCTATGCAAAGATCACCAGCAAAGCATAACAGCACTGATGGATGAAAGCGGAACTATACGTGAGCAATATGCTTATGACGCATGGGGTAAACGGCGCAACCCCACTAACTGGAGCTATTCTAATGTACCCACGCCAACATATCTGGAACGAGGCTATACAATGCATGAGCATATTTCATCCACAGGTTTAATCAACATGAATGGACGTGTATACGACCCTATGCTGGCACGTGTATTAAGCCCTGACAATTTACTACCGAATATGTATTCCCAATCCGGATTAAACAGATACGCATACTGCCATAACAATCCGCTTATGTATTCAGATCCAGATGGAAATAATCCAATAATAGCTTGGATTGGCGGAGCCTTTATAATGTTAGGAAAGTTGTATTATGATGGAAAAAAATCCAATCATGGAGAAGCCAATCCTTTCAAATGGGACTATTCAAAAATGAACTATGTAATAGGATTTTCTACAGGAGGAGGAAACTCCGGTGTATATGCGGGGGCAGGCTGGAACAATGATTTTGCTTTTGCAGCCGGATATAATGGAAGAGATTACTCTATTGGTTATGTACAAAATGGGCAGACACATATGGCACCATTTAGGGATAGAGCTAATGAGGCGTTGCAACAGGCAGGTAAGAAAATAGATGAGACTATTAATATTATAAAAGAAAATAGCAATAATTTTATAAACGATGCATATGAACTCTACAACACTTCCCAGACACAAATGACATCTCAATTAGTTCAAGGGAGTGCAACAATTCAAGATCTTTTTGAAATTAATAATGGACTTTCCAATGTAGCTAAAAGACTATCATTTATTGATATTGCAAATGAATATGGTCATTATTACTATTCTGAACAATCTGGGCGTAAAACAACATATAATATAGTATATGATGTTACCCTATTGGTCATCCCCTCTTCAGTAGGTGCCCCTATTACAACTCTTGATCTCATGGGAAGGCAGTTTTCGTATTATTTTGCAAAATTTGTTTCAGAATTCGAAATTCAATATCAAAAAGCTGTAAATTCATTTAATCCATTAAACTGGGGAAGTTCATACTTCTGGTAAAAAAAATAAATATGAAAAACAAAATATTTGCAATTAACATTTCAAAAACATGGTTTAAAATTATGTTTTTGGGATTACTATCACTAATCATATTAGGTATTTCCTTTTCCATAAAGGATACAATGAGAACTCCCTATTTCATTATCATAATTATTTCAATTATTGTTTTACTATCATTTACCTTAATTCAATCTTGCATTCTGCAATATCAATATATGCAATTTGACAAACAAACAAAAATCATTATTGATTACCATTCAGAAGAAATCATATACATAAGAAATAATGTCCATTTAGAGTTTAACACAAGTGAAATTACCAATTTCCATAAAGTACGGAATGAGAATTCAAGAAGAATTCAAGAATTTTACTACCAAATTTATATAAAAGACAAAAAGTCACCACTAATCATAACCTGTGTACTATCCAGTAATTTAGAAAAGTATATAAAAAAGAAATGCCATATCAAAATTACAGACTCAGTATTTCTTAATAAAGAAGAATACGATGCCATTTTAATAAGTTCATAACATGAGACTTAAAACAAAAAATATATCAAAAATGAGTTCACTCCCAGAGATTTACTTAAACTTTCCCCAATAGTTAACAGCAAAATATAAATCAATATGAAAACAATTCTTTTTCTATTCTTTATTTTGATCAATGCAAGTTCCTTTGCACAAAGCAATCAAGCCATCGTCATGAAATATGATGCAAATGGTAACCGTACAAACAAAAAGGTAATAACTCTGACTCAAACTCGTAGCTTATCCGAGCCACAAGACGAAGAAATCTTTGAAAATGAATTTATAGGAGAAAAAGAAATACGGGTATACCCCAATCCTACTAAAGGACAGTTGCAAATAAAAATAATAGGGACAAGCACTAATCTTCCCAAAACAGTTACTTTAATTGGGATGAATGGTTCGGTTCTGATACGCAAGTCCGCATCCGACAACGAGTACACATTAGATTTGTCTTCACTAGCTTCAGGAATGTATATTCTCTCTGTTCACATGGAAGACATGAAAAAAGAATTCAAAATCATAAAAGAATAATGAATAAAGCCTTTGCAATCAATCATTCAGCCACCTACATAAAAGTCGTATGCAGAGTGCTAATCGCTTTATACTGCTTAATAGTTTTGATGCCTTTTGTCGAAAAGGTAACAGTAGGGATTGCAACTATTTTCAAAATGATGATATTAGCCTGCATATTAATTGTCTTAGGCAGCCTTACCTGCTCTTTTTGGCTACTCTACTCATATCTAAAATTTGACAAAACGACACAAGTATATATTAATACAGATAGCCAGATATTCAGATACGTAAGAAACGGATTTGATTTACAATTCCCGCTAAAGGATATCACATCGGTGGTTATCGTAACTCCCTATCTAAAAGCCATTGATGAACAATATTATAAGATATATATTAAGGAAAAAGAGATACCACTAATTGTTACAGACGTAGTCTGCGGTTATCTAAACTTCCTACTAAACAAACCTTGCGAAGTACTTTTTACCCACCAACAGCTGACTATCCCTAAAGACAGATATGAAGAACTCTTACAAATATATTATATTGAAAAAGAAGAGATTGTACCTCAATCATAATCCCCAAAGAGCGACCAATATCTCTTCCAATTTCCGATCATCATCCTTTAAGCGAAAACGGTTAGTTTTGAGACGTAGCTTTGCTCTACTTAAAGTTTGTGGACTATTCCCCAATATATCAGCAACTTGCTGATGAGACAATGACATACCAAAAAGAATACAGATAGCTGTTTCTAAAACGGTCAGCCCATAAGCTGCTTTCCTTAAACAGCTCATGGAATCTTCGTGAATATAAGTATAGTAGTATACAAAATCCTTGATAGCATCCGTTGAAAATAAAAGCCCTTTTGAAGCTGAAACATTAGTATGAATAGTATCATATAATTTCATTCCTTTGGCTATAGACTCATATCTCAGTAACTTCTCATAATTCAGATTCAAGGTTTTGTAAGAGTTCTTATAAGAAATAATCTCATCCGTACGCTCTTTTATCTGTTGTTTCAGATATCCCCTCTCTGTTTCCCAGTTTTCTTTCTCCTGTTCTTCCAAATGAGATATGTGTTCCAAATGCTGTAAACGAGTTCGATACTGGTCTAACTCTATTTCTTTACCTGCAACAAGTTCTCTGATGCGCTGTTGCTGATTACGCCGATAGCGACTGTATATACTAACTAATAAAGCAAGCGCAAGAAGACAAAACCCAAGAGCAATATACAAATACAGCATACGCACCTCGCTTTCCAGATTCCTAGTTCTTAATGTTTCGTTATCATATTTCTCTTGGATATCAGCAACTTCGCGCAAAGCTTCTATCCGATATACAGAGTCTGCATATTGCAGACATTTTTCAGCATAATCAACGGCACTTTTATAATCTTCATTAGCTTTATAAGTTTGATACAGAGAATGGTAAACACATACTTTTATTGACGGATCGGAAGTTTTCAATGCTTTATCCCAAAACTGTTTCGCCAAGTCCGGTTGTTCCCGCTGATAATAAGTATTCCCTAATATAAGATAAGAACGGCATTTATCATTATCTCCTTCCCAAACTAAAGCTTTAGAAACATACTTCAACGCACTGTCACTTTGTACCAGCCCCTCATAAAAAGATGCCAGATTGTGATAAACCAAAGCATGATATATAGAATCCGCATCTGAAAGAACAGTTAAAGAATGTCGGAAGTAATAAGAAGCACTGTCCGTTTCACCTATATAATCGAAAACTCTTGCTATGTCCTGCGTATTACTCAAAATATACTTCTTGTTATTAGCTTGGATGGCATAAGAAAGAGCTTTCTTAAAATCTGCCAAAGCATCAGGAAAAAGATTCAATTGCATATTAACATAGCCCAGACTACTATAAACCAAAGAGATTAATTTAACATCCGTAGTCCGAAGCGAAAAGACTTCAGCTTGTTTATACCACCACGCAGCTCGTTTAAAATCACCTCTCTCGTAACAAGCACTCCCTTCATAAAAGCAACAAAGCGATATACACCTTCCATCAGACGTCTTTTCATAAAAAGAATATGCCTGATTAATAAATAATGTATCCGACTTCCACCAAGTAAGATTACTTTTATCCATCGCTTGCGTCAACAACAAGCAATAGTTTGCATAATCACTATCCGACAGCGATTCGGGAGAAGATAGAGATTGCAAAAGGTACAATGCACTATCCGGACGGCTATCCATCAGGCCTTCCGCATCCTGCAACACATCTATATTCTCATTACAAGAATACAGGAAAGAAATAAAAACAAATAAAAAAACAAATCTGAATAAATGCATAATAGTTTAGTCTGTCGAAGGAAACCGTCTATTTATGTAATGCCTCCACCAGCAACGTAATGTTCGCCATAAACAGCCTCACCGAAATAGCCAGCAGAATGATACCGAAAAACTTACGGATAATATAAATACCGCCCTTACCCAGGAAGCGTTCCACACGCCCGGTCATACTAACAACAAAATACACCCATATCATATTCAGCACCAAAGCGATGATTATATTGACACTGGCATACTCCGCACGGAGGGAAAGCAAGGTGGTAAATGCACCGGCACCCGCCAGCAACGGGAAAACCAGCGGCACTAAAGTAGCTTCCTTAATAGGTCCCTGATTCTTAAATATCTCTACATCCAGAATCATTTCCAGTGACATCAGGAAGATAACAAATGCACCGGCCACGGCAAACGATTCAATATCTACATGAAATAACTTTAGCATCATGTCTCCTGCGTAGAAAAAGCCAATCAACAATGCAAAAGATATTAACGTAGCCTTCAGCGCGTTCACTTCTTTGCCTTTTTCCTTCAAATTGATGATGATAGGAATAGAACCAATGATATCGATAACTGCGAACAGTACAATAAAAGCACTGATCATTTGTTGTAAATTGAATGCTGCAAACATGTGTCCCTCCTTTTTTTTGCAAAGATAATCGATTTTTATGCATTCCGCAAGATTTAATTACCTGAATGAATAGCACGTTTAAGAAATAATAAAAAAAACAAAAAGAAAGGCAAAGTGTTTACGGCACATAGCGATTATGCTTACATTTGTTTTCAAACAAGAAGTTGATAAAGATATGGAAACGATGTATGACACCCTGCTCCAATTGCCACTGTTTCAAGGACTCGCTCATGAGGACTTCACTAATATATTGGGAAAAGTAAAATTACATTTCACCAAGCATAAAGCTGGAGAAACTTTAGTAAAAAAAGGAACAACATGTGGACAGTTAATATTTATCTTGAACGGGGAAATCGCTTCATCCACCTCATCCACAGATAACTCTTACACCTTCACGGAGTATTTTCAGGCACCATACCTGATTGAACCGCAATCTTTGTTCGGCATGAATACGTCTTACGTATCCACTCACATAGCTCGTACAGAAGTAAATACCGTAACTATCAGTAAGGCATTTGTGATGAACGACCTGTTCAGATATGAAATTTTCCGCCTCAACTATATGAATATCATCAGTAACCGGGCCCAAACGTGCTATAACCGTTTGTGGACGAAAGTTCCGGAGAAGCTCGAAGCGCGGATCGCAGATTTTATCCTCTCCCACATCGAACGTCCTTCCGGAGAAAAGATACTGAAAATCAAGATGGAAGAACTTGCAAATGCCATCAATGATACACGATTGGGAGTATCGAAAGCATTGAATGGCATGCAAGAAGACGGCCTGTTGGAATTACACCGGGGAGAAATAGTGATTCCGGATATAGAGAGGTTGATTCCCTAAAACCTCTCTCAATTACCGTCCGGCTTTTCCAGTTCCGTAAACGGACTTTCATTCCACTTAAAAGTTTCGCGAGCATCCGGACAGGCAGGATCATATCCTTCATTATCCGTCCGTAAATACTTCACCAAAGGCAATCCGGCTTGTTTCATTCCTTCAATAACGCATTTGGCTATCTGATAAGCACCATACGGATTAAAATGAGTATTATCCGCCAAAGGTTTGTCTTGTCCCGGATAGGTATTGGCAGGATAGTGTACGAAAGCATGCTTGGATTCCTCCACTCCCATAGCCTCATACAGAATACGCGTCATGGCATGCAGGTCTATCAAAGGAATATTTTCCTTTTCCGCCAGCCAGCGCACTGCATCGGGAAAGTCGAGATGGGTATCTTTAATCTTTCCATTTTCATCGAAGCTGCGTCTTTGGGTAGGAGTTACCAATACGGGGTGCACTCCACGGGCACGGGCTTCATCAACAAAGGTTTTCAAACTCGTCATAAAAGAATAGAAGGCACCTTTACCGGGACCTTTCTGCTTCTGATCGTTGTGTCCGAACTCCATGAAGATATAATCTCCCGATTTCATCTGCGTCAAGGCTTTCTTCAAACGCCCGGCAGCAATGAAAGTATTGGCAGACTCTCCGGATTCGGCATAGTTGGCAAAGCAAATGCTATCGGTAAAGAAACGGGGAACCATCTGTCCCCAACTGGCCCAGGGTTCATTATCCTGATCCACTACAGTGGAGTTACCGCATAAAAAGACTGTAGGAACATTTTCTATACGCTCAATTATTAGTTCGGTCAGCTGAGGAGTATCTCCGTTAAACTCTAAAGTCAGTTTGCCATCCCAATTCAGCTTGCTGCGTTCGCGCGGCTTGATGCGCACATCTTCTTTGTCGGAGATGTGGATATCGCGTTTGTTAATGGTAAAGGAACAAGGAAGCAATTCTCCTTTCTTTGTTTTTACATTTTCGTAAAAGAGACGGCGTGATTCTCCTCGAAGTGTCGTCTCTCCTGCACTGCGTTTACTGCCGATGATGGCTGTGACGTGATAGTTCCCGTCCGGTACGGCAACTGAAAAGAAGAAAGGAGTGTGGTTCTTTCCATCCGGAGACAGAGAGAGATCATATCCGTAGCCTTTCGCATTGGTATACCGATCAGCAGATGTTATCTTGATATATCCGTCCTTCGTTTTCTTACCGGAGGTAAAGTCGAACTTGTAACTTTGTGCTCCGGCATTCAAAGTTATAGATAGTCCTAAAATTATTAATGCAATAAGCTGTCTCATACTTCTTTCATTTTATGTTAGTTAGTTAATTCGTCAGATTAATAAATGATAATTTATCGCGCAAAGCGCGATAAGTAACGAGCTACAAGCTACAAG
>OGXV01001057.1_pt1 | contig 16887 bp, 18 predicted proteins | sample 1576391 | NCBI WGS metagenome assembly OGXV01 (sample SAMEA3541586, study PRJEB24748) | human gut metagenome | biome: human gut; feature: human-associated habitat; material: faeces | place: China | collected 2012 | reverse complement strand
TCGAATGAGAGGATGGTATAGATAAAGCCTTCATTTTCTTTTGGAATATTAATCTTGCTCATATAATATATTTTAGTGTTTTAATTTGTAAATTGTTGGTGATTAGCTAGCATGTCTATTTGCCGATGCAGCATGCATAGACAATTAGTACTCATTGCTTTAGTCTTTAAAAGATAGGAAGTTAGAAAATGTCCTTGTTCCTGTGTGTTAAAACACTCACTTTTAACGTTTTTATCTTTCATTAATGGATTGGTATCTATTGGTATAGAGATCTCTCCACTAATATCGCTTAGATAGTGGGTGCTATCACGTGTATATTTATGCTTCATAAGATTTTGGTTTTAAAGGTAGGGAAGAGAAACAATTCTTTGTCTTTCTTCCCTACCTTTACTTTATTATATCGTATATATAGAGTACGACAATAAAGTAAAGTGAACATACTTTTTCATGTTAGTCGAAAAAAGGTGTTACTTTTGCGACAAAACAAATGGGTTAGACACTCTCTTCGGATATAGTGTTTAAGACGATAATTCCTTTCTCCGTCAACTTATATTTTTGTTAAGGGTGATGTGGAGATTCGGGATGTGTCATTACAATCAGTCCTTGCTCCAATGCTTGATCGATATATTGTTCCTTGAATAAGCGCCTGCTCTTTGGTGACAAGTTAATCGTTTTCTGAAGCTCAGGAATAGATTTTTCTGTGTGCTTTAAGCATATTGTCAATGCTTTAACTTGGTATGGCAACTTGGTGATAAGCTGGTGACAAGTTAGCTTCACCTTGTACCGTACTTGAATCTTTGGCAGGCCTCTTGAATGTTACAATCACAAATCCACCTTGTGTACTCCATAAGGGTTCCTCCACATTCTGACGTTTGCAAGCATCAATGATACGTCTGGCACCCGAACCCCAGTTTTCAAGGAAAGTAGTCTTGAAAAGTACATCAGCAATGATGTGGTTGTATGGATAGGAGATATGTGGTTGCTTGATAGTTTCTGGTGTAAGCTGGGGTAGAAGTATGCCCGGATTTTCAATCTCTATTCGATTATCATAGATGGCAATGCCAATCGTAAGGTTATATTTTTTGTATTGGCGATGGCAAAGTGCATTGACAAGTGTCTCACGCAACGCTTCTGCCGGAATCTCCAAATGTTCTTCGAGAACAAAGCCTACAATCTTGCCGCTCAATGACAAATGTTTGAAGAAGAATGCCATACCCGCATCCAGTAAGTCAAAGAAATTGCCTTCCACACGCTGGTTATCGATAAACTCATTCTTATCCGTTCCACGGAAACGAGCCATGCGCAATCTGAATTGTGGATACTCATAGATGTTGGTACTGAAGAGTGTTGCCACCGCATTGTTGGGTATGCCGTCATTTAGCAATTGCAACTTATTGGAGTACTCTCAGTGCAGTCCGATTTATGTCTAAACGCATAATCACTTCCTACCACACTGCGTAATTTAGAATATTTATTTACAATTAGAAAAACCATTGCCAACTCCGATCTCCTTTTGAAATTGAACTGATGAAGATGGGGCTTTTCCAAGGTTGGTGCATTGATTTGATTCATAACAGTAACAGGTTACCAATCCTTAGAATTTTAAGTGAGATGGATAATATGTTTCATATTTTGCAATTTATTCACACAATAAATAGAGTTTGAGAAATGTGGATTAATTAACCTGTAAGGTGAGAAAGCATACCGGTCAATACATTGAAAATACTTGGAAATTTATTTTTTTCGCAGAAATCATCTGCCAAACAATAAATCTCCGTAACTTCAACCCCTGACAGCACTGAGATAATTGTTAATTGTTATAATGATTGTTATGAGCTGAATAAGTCATAACTATATAGTTATTGTCAAACAGATAAACTTTATCAAACTTACGTTAATGGATAAATAAATTATGACTATAAAAATATTTCCTGCACTCAATGGAGACAGCATAATGTTGGAATATGCTGATAATCATTATGTGCTTATAGATGGCGGGTATGTTGATACATACAAAACTTGTTTACTTCCTGAGTTAAAAGCGATGGCTCAGAATGGAAAGAGTTTGGAACTGGTAGTGGTTACTCATATCGATAGTGACCATATTTCAGGTGTATTGCGTTTGTTTGAAGAAAGTCCGAAACTAATTCATATTGACAACGTATGGCATAACGCCTACAGGCATATCCAATCACCTGTTAAGGTTGTAGAAATGGAGGAGGACTTCATGCATCATAATATTAGCAAAGAAGCCAATGCGGATGAGTTTAAGAAGGTAAGTGCTAAACAAGGTTCCACACTGGCTGCTCACATACAAAACAATGATTTTGTTTGGAATGCCCAATTTGGTGGAAATGCAGTAATGGCAGGGAATAGTATTTCAATTGGTAACGTAATGTTGCATATAATCTCTCCAACAACCAGTAATATAGAACAGCTCAGAAAGTTCTGGGTGAAAGAGCTCATAAAGAGTGGCCTTCTTAATAAGGAGCATAGTAATGAATTCTGGGATGATGCTTTCGATTTTTCCTTAGCCAAAGACAAACCCGGCTTCCGTTTCAATACACACAATATAGGTGGTACGACTGATTTAGAGAATATCAAACAACAACCGTACACTCCTGATACCTCTGCTACAAATGGTAGTTCCATTTCGTTCGTCATGGAGGTTGAAGGGAAGAGATTATTGATGCTTGGTGATGCCCAAGCTGAAACGATAGTTGAAGGTTTGAGAAACTTGTATGGTGCACAAGAATCGCCAATATACTTTGATGCCATAAAACTTGCTCATCATGGTAGTTTCAATAATAATTCACCTGAGTTAATAAGTATGATAGACTCTGAGAATTGGATTATATCTACAAATGGAGATACCTATAATCATCCCGATATAGAAACATTGGCGCATATTTTAACCAAGGGTGGAGATGTTTTCCGTAAGTTATATTTCAACTACAGTCAAGGTATTTGTGAAGTTTTGAATACAAAAAAAATGCATGATAAATATAAATTTGAAATAATTGTTCCAAAAGAGGAAAACAAAGCAACCTTGATTATCCTAAAAAATGAATGAGATGATAGATAATATAGTGATATTAAAGTGTGGTAGCGAAGTCGGTACCGCTTTTTATGTGGGAATAGACATGTTGTTGACGGCCTACCATACCATAGCCACTCGCACAGATGGCGATCAAGTAACCATCAAGGGTAAAGAAGGGGTGCTTTCTGCTGAAGTCTTTAAAAAGTTCCCGGAATATGATATAGCCTTGATAAAGGTGATCCAAAGAATAGATACCTCATATCTACCGTTACTCTCTCATAAAGTGAGGCTGAAGGAGGAATTTGTGAGCTATGGATTTCCTGACCAAACAAGTGAAGAAGGATTAATATTTGAAGGACGTGCTATCCAAAAGAGTAAAAGTATTGCAGATATTAAGATGCAAAGTGGTTCGGCCTATGTAGGTGTTAGATATGATGGCATGTCTGGAGCACCTGTGTTTATTGACGACAACGTTTGTGGAGTAGTACTGGAACAGATTGGACAAGATATTCAGTTTATTAGTATTGAAAAGATTATAGCTATTTTACAGAAAGAAGGAATAAGTGTCCAACATGATGAAGACATTACAATATTGCCTAATGAACTGCAAGCCAACGTAGATAATAGTCAACCTAACTATGAAGTCTTCGATTTGATTGATGAGAGTTTGCAGCATATAGGTAAATGGCATTTACTACATGGATCACCCGGATGTGGTAAGACTACTTTGGCAGCTTCCTATGTCCCTGAAGATGATAGATGGATAGTATTAGGGCGATATTTCTTAAAAGTGCCAGGGGATAACATTTCCAGTACAGAACGTCGTTCTGAGAGACACTTCCTTGATTGGCTGGAGTCAATATATATTAAGAAGACTGGAGCTGATATTAGTATACTATCTTTGGAGGAGAAACTAAAACGACTTCCAATATGGTTGAATGAGCTTTCTCAGAACCTTTTGGAAGAGGACAAGAATGGTGTCATTATTATCGACGGTTTGGATGAATTGTTCAATAATGGGAGTAATCATATTTCAGACTTTCTGAATATTATTAATCTTGATATGCCTAAAAATTTAACTGTTCTTCTTTCCTGTACATCGAAAGATATTTTGCCAGAATATATTATCAGAGAACTACCTACCGACAATTGTATTGAGGTGACAGCTTTGGAAATTGTTGCATGTGAACAATATATCTCAGAGAACAGTGGTGAATGGGATAAACCATACTCTTTTATTCAAGAAGTGGCACATAAATCTGGTGGACATCCTCTGTATATGAACTATCTCTGCAAATACATTGCTACTGAGTTTAATGCAGAGACAAAGGAAGAAAAACTACATGAGTGGGTAGAAACTTTGCCGTCCATCGGAGGTAACATCGAAACCTACTATAATGCGATTTGGAAAAAAGTGAATATAGATGGTGTGGCAGTAGAGTTGCTGGCTATACTTTCTCTGGTGCGCGGACGGGTGACAGAAGCAGAGTTGACAGGAATGATCTCTCCTCATAACCTGTTCGCTTTCAGCAGCAGTATTGAGCACTTGCGTTTTTTGCTAAAGGACCAAGAGCAAAAGAATTATGAAATTTACCACAATTCTTTTAGTATATATCTATCGTCTCAATTGCCAAAACGTACGCTGAAAAGTGTAAATGATTCGATAGCATCATTTTGCATGCAGAATTCTGATACTGTTTATGCCATTGAGAATGAACTGCATCACGTGGTAAATGGGACAAATGTGCTTACAGGACTTCAGATGTGCAATCAGGCATGGGCGGACAAATGCGCTATGCTAGATTTATCGCCAGACATGATTCTTCAGGACATAAGAGGGTGTCTTGCCATTGCTGTTGACGAATGCCTCCCCATTGAGGTTGCACGTATTATGTTGCTTGCCCAACGTATAGAATGTAGGTATGATATTATGTTTGTACAAAACGCATCTATGATGGCAGATATAAACCTTGCGATGAGAAAACCTGATGCCGTACTCCGATACTTGATTCGTGAAAATACGCTGCTCGTCAGTGAAATGAATGGTGTCAAGTATTTACAGTTATTGTATGATTGCGGTTTCAAAGAACAAGCGCGTATACTATATGATGCGATAGAAGCAAAGTGCAGGAAAAAACTGCATGTGAAAAATGGAGAGTCAATTGATCTTCAAACTTTTGTAGCAAAAGGTGCAGCTCAGATACAACTATTAAATGAAGGCAGGGGCGCAGAGGAAAAATTACTCCATGTTTATGAAATCTATGCTCGTTTTAAAGCAATGAACCAAGAACATGGTATGGAGGATAATGCAAAAGCTATGTCCTATGTCCAGTCTATTGTTCTCTCAATGCATTTTGCTTTTAACATGCGCCATGGAAAGACACCTAATTTTGACAGACAGTTGGATATGCTGCAAGTTGACTGGAATGAGGATCTGATGATTATTGCATTCCGTGCATTATATCTTTATAAAGAGATGGGGCAACCGGTAGTCTATATGGACAAAAATGACTCATACTATGGGTGTCTTACTCAGTTGGAGACCAAGTTAGATGAGTATAAGTTTACTTATTCAAGGGATGACTTAAATTGGATTCTCAATATTATGATGGCAGATTCCAAAAGGAGTGATTTGACAAAGGAGTTAATCAATCAGTGTAACCCGAAGAACGAGACTCTACAATTAAGAAAGTCCAATGGTGTAGACGTAGATTGGGATAGAATAGTGCATGTTTATGAGAATCTTTGGTATATTGGCTATAAGGATAACACTGACAATTACCCGATCGTTAATGAAGAATATTGGAGTTCTGAAGATTATTGGGAGACATATATTGTTGCACTGATAAAACGCATAGCCTACTTGCAAGGTCAACTGAGCAGAAAGAAAGCTGATAGTGTAGACCTGAGTAGCGATTATCTTTATCTGAAAGAGGTTGTCGACAAAATATCTTTTTCTTTTGAAACACGTTCACAATGGAATAGAAGCTATCAGATACCAGAGGTTGTGTTCCCTTATCTATATGGCAAGATAACTACGCTTTATCGCGATTTCTTTGCAGACAAGTTGCGCGATTTGATGACACATATCATCGGGCGAAGTAACAGTCAATTGTCTTTATACAGAGAGGGCTACGTGGACTCACTTTACAATGTGGCAGAGCGATTTACTGAGTATCGGACCTTCACTGATGAAACAAAGGTAGTCGCAGATAGGTTACATGAGTTTATTTTATATGGAGTATTGAACAGGTACGAGAGGACTCCTGCTTTACTGCGTTTAGTAAATATATATTCTTTGATAGGTGACAAGAGTTGTGCAGATGCTACGTATCAAGAGATGCTTGACACTTCAATGGGACCTGGATGGTATAAGGAAGCACAGATGGGTATGCTGAATAAGTTTGCCGATTATGGACTACACCTTACTGCAGACCAGACAGCTCATTTTGCAGCTATTCTTGAAGAAGCGGCTGGCGAGTTGACATTTCAACGGTATGTTCAGCAAGAACAGAATCAGTTTGTAGGTAATCTAGCGAAGGCTGGTTCTATCGCTGATGCTATAGCATATTACAAGTATGAGACTTTACCACCATGCGATGTAATAAAAGATAATGCGGAAGGATGGAATGTAGATATGCCAAAGGTTGGTGATGGTTACAACCTTGGTGCTAATCATTTGATAGAAGCTAGTGCTTTGCATTTCTTGTTAGAAGAGGCTACGTATGCATCGCCATACGTAGTTTATGCTTTGAACGAATTGTTCTGGGATAACGATGATAACTTCCGATATGGAATGCATTATGCCAAACTACACAAATTGTTGTTTGAAAGATTGGATAAAGATGCTTCGATAATAGAACTTGTTCCGAGAATGGCAGAATATTTTGTAGGCGAGTATGTTAGCAAAGATGAGTATCAGTATCTAAACTATCTCATAGATTATGGCGTGGATGATGATATTCTTGATGCTTTACAAAAAGAACTACTGTCTAAAGGCTTTGATTGGAAGAGAAAAGTTAATAATAAGGAATCAGAAATTGAAAGCGAATCTCTACGAGCACGCTTGCGAAGTTTGCCAACTTTGAAGAATATACTTTCTGACAGGAAACAATCCATGATAAATCCTTTGTCAGAATATTGGTATACGTTGGATGAGATGCTTGACTTAATAGTTGAAAAGATGGATGACAACACAGAAGATCTGTGCAATGTTATTTTGGATCATTTTGACCTGGTAGTGAGACCATCTGAGAAGAATAGATCGAGGTTCGCCTTCATGAAAGGATTTAAAGAAGATGAAAACCAAGATGAACTGTTAATTCATCTGTTAATATGGTTTTTGGCTCATCCGATTCCTCAAATAGCAATGAGGGCAAAAAAAGCATTGTTATGGCTAGTGAAGTATGAAAATCGTGTAATTGAATGCCTAATAAACGAGACACTCAATCCTTCGGAAATCGGTTTGCCTACAATGGCTATGGAAGTGCTGAAGGATATAACGAAAGTTAGTCTTCAAAGTGTAGCAGACAATATGTTAAAGAATGGAAATGCCATATCGTTATCAAGTATTGAGAATTTCTCTGTATCGAAAAACCTTTATGAGATTGGCGGACTGTTGGCATCCTCTGTTGGGTATGAAGATTTGCAGGATGTTATGGCTTCGATAATTCCTGATGCTTGTGCAGATAGGGGAGATACTTGGTTTAACGATATAGATATGATGTTCATCGAACACAAAATTAACGAACTTAATGATCTGCAAGTATTAGGCAGTTCTTTCGCAAGACAGTATCTTGCAGTGGTGCAACCTCTATGTAAGAATGGAGGTCTTGAAAATATGATACGGTCAGATATGTATGTTCGCAGAAGTTTTTTTATTAATAATTGGGCTAGCAACAGATATGACCGTATGATGATGAATGCAATAAATAAGGCTTTGTATGGCGTGGTGGACAAAGCACGTCTTGACAGAGTATATTATATAATTAATTCGTAGAAGTTATGATACGAGAATTTCAATCTTCATATCCATCACGCTACTATTTTGAACGTGCGGCTAGTCTGTTTAAAGAAATGATTGAGCATGAACGAATACATTTCAGTACCGAAACGCCTCGCACAGTTGACTCAATAAAGAAAGTCAGGATGCTCCCAAATGGACGCCTGAATCTGTTGACTATTGATGAATTGGTGAGATCAAATCTTCACATGATGAACTCTGATATGATGGATAAGATGTATGAGACAACAAAGTAAATATGGAATGCCGGTTCCTAATACTCGAGGTGAAATGGAACATAACGTAGCTTTGCAGATAGACGAATTGATTACGCTGCCCAAAGACAGTAGCGTTTTACAGAACCGTCTTTGGGCTCTTGGCAATTCGTTAGATCATTTAATATTTTTACCAAATGGTCGTATCTATCTACCAGCTATTGATGAGCGGTTGAGGTTGATGAGTAATATGCAGGAATGGATGAGGTATCTCCCTGAGGAACGGCTTCGGAAATCAAATAACAGAAACAATAATATTGATGAATAAATTCAGTATCAATCCTCACTGTTTTTGGAATTTTAACTAACTTTTGTTTAATTGCTTATCAGGAGTAAAGTTTTGAACAAAATCTTTTGGAAAAGATGAATTCTTAATTCGTTTCACAGTAAGTGCCCGATAAAGTACAGGTGTCTCACATAAGCAAACCGCCAAGGTCAACTTTGATTAGAGTTATCCTTGGCGGTTTCGGAAGAGCAGAATGCAAAATTTTCAAGGATCAAGCAGCAGTCAGTCCTTACTTCTGCAAATCAGAATCTTCATCAATTAGCAAAAACAACAGGAATAGCTTCTTAGGATGGATTATATCTGCTAATTGTCTCAATTTTGTCTGTTTTTGTAGAAATTATCATTATATTTGCAAACAATCAACAAATATAGGAGAAATATTGTATGTTATTAGAATTTTCAGTTTCTAATTTTCGTTCTATAAAGAACGAGCAAATTTTGTCAATGCTTGCAGAGAGTTCTCAAGCGAAGCCCGATAATATGGCTTCTGTTGAGCTATCTGCTGGAGGATACCTGTCTGTACTTAAATCAGCAGTGATCTATGGGGCTAATGCTTCGGGAAAAACAAATATCATAAAGGCGTTTTTTACATGTATATCATTCATACAACGCTCTGCGACAAACATTGTAGGAGATGCGATAACATGCTATGATCCTTTTATATTTGAACAAACAACAGCCTCTTCTCCCATTGTATTCAAGCTAATGTTTATCGGGAAAGATAATATCAAATACAGTTATCAGTTCTCTTACAATAGGTATGAGATTATCTCTGAAATTTTGGAATATTATCCCAAAGGACAGAGAGCAACTCTCTTTACCCGTACTAATAGTGAAGGGGAAACGACTCATTCGCATGTTATTTCTTTGACAAAAAATGTAACAAACCAACGGATAAAGAAGGAGGTTTTTAAGAATCAGCTATACCTGTCACAATTCGGCAGTACAATTGTACATGAACAATTAACCGAAGTTTATTTATTCTTCAAGAATATAGATGTCTGGAATTCTCAGAATTCAGTTTATACGAAAAATATGCAGGAGAAGCTGAGCAGCGATCTTCTTGACCCTCGGAACGAAGCGCTAAGAAAACGGCTTGTAAAATTGATTCAAATCTCGGATACTAAAATAGAGGATATTAGGATTTCTAAGGAACCAGGTTCTGATAAAGTGAGACCGCAAAAAGGTGAATATGCCTTGTTTGGTCAACACTCCCTGTTTGAGAATGACAAAAAGATAGGGAATAAGGAATTGCCATTCAGAGAAGAATCCGCAGGTTCAAATGTCTTATTTGCTATAGGCGGATATATCCTGAAAAAGTTGGAAACCGGAGGCGTTATGTTTATCGATGAATTGGATAACAGCCTTCATCCCAAATTAACTAAATTCTTAGTGAAGCTGTTTAATAATCCTATCAGTAACCCTAAAAATGCCCAATTGGTGTGTGCTACCCATGAAGTGACTTTATTAGATAAGGATATGTTCAGAATGGACCAGGTTTGGTTTACGGAAAAGAATAAATTTGGTGCTTCAGAATTGTATTCTATCAAAGATTTTGATGGTGTAAGAGAGGGGATTCCATTTGATAAATGGTATCATAATGGCAAGTTCGGAGGAGAACCTAAAATAAGGGAAATAGAATTTATATTTGGCGATGAGTAAGAAGAAGAGAATATTGCCTAAGGCTATTTTCATTGCATGTGAAGGACGCAGCACTGAAAAGAATTATTTTCAAATGATTGGAGAATTGTTTGGAGGTGAATTAAATTATTCCTTAACCGTATATCCGGATGAGAATGAAGCAAAACCAAAAAGTAATCCATTGGGATTAATCAACGAGGCTATCAGTCGGAAAGATGAAGGATTTGATGAATTCTGGGCTGTTTATGACAAAGACGGATATACAAAACACGAAGATTCTTTTAAATTAGCTAAAGATAACGATATTAACATCGCGTTTTCCAGTATTGCTTTTGAAGAATGGGTGTTAATGCACTTTGGGCGTTTCTTCTATAAGTTTGACAAGTCTGATTGTAAAAATGAGAAGGAAAAATATCTTGAATGTGGTACTCATAAAAACGTAGATGATTGTTCCGGTGCGCGATGTGTTGCGGGATATATGAGGGAACATGAACTTTTTCCGGCTTACACAAAGAGTGCTAATAAGAGCATTTTCTCATTTTTAGAAGATAAAACGGAAACTGCAATAATTAATTCTGCCTGGCTTCGTTTCATGATGAGAGAGGAAATTAAAAAGGAGAAAGACCAGCTTTTTAATATAAACCCCTATACAGATGTTGATATACTTGTTAAGCGATTGACCGGTTATGATAAAAATCATCACTATTTTAAAGCAGGTGACATTATTGACAATTCAAGAATTCATGCACACATTCATATACCTATTCCAAATCTTATCATAGCTGTGATTACTTCAAAAGGAGAAGCCTCTATTGTTGTGAATAACAATAATTTAAGTGACATTTTTTTCGTTAAAAGCAAGGATAAACAATGCCCAATCAGTATTCGGGAAACATGTGTTGTCGAGCTAGAGAAAAAGGCTGTAATTAACATATATACAACAAGTGATTTAGTCACAGATGTAGAAATTGTTATGAAATGGGGAAAAAATGACTATTACCATGTTTTGAAATAACCACTTTCAAAATGTATTATAATGCAAGAAGCTGTTGCTTTGAAGTGTAACTGTTCAGTAAGCCCCATTTTTGACGCCTCTTGCATTATATATTTCCAGAAAAACAAGCAGTGTAAAAGGAGAAAGATTGAAAATAAGGGTAATTGTTTGGATGATAGAAATGTATGTCTTTTAGTGTCTTTGGATGCCGAGTAGCAAAATAGCAAAAAAAGCGAATTAGAGCAGACTTTCCGCTTCTAAACCGTTACCCGTTCCAACAGGCGAAAAACGCGCAATCCAATGACGTTAAACGCCTAGTTATAGTATTGTTTGTCTGTGGTTTATATTGTTCATGTAACTCATATCGAAAGTAATTTTACGAACTAAAAATGTGAGCGTTATGAACAACGAACTTAAAGTGTCCTTTTATCTCAAACCTGAGGGTAACACAGAGAGAACAGAAACAAATCCCGATGCTGTTTTTCCGATTGTCGGGAAAATTATTATCGGTAACACCATCGCACAATTCGGTTTAAAACTGAGAATTGAAGAAAGGCTTTGGAATGTAAAATCAGGTTGGGCAATTGGCAAAAGCCGTGTTGCCGTTGAACTCAACAGAGAGATTAAATAAAATTAATCTCTCCATAGAAACATGAGGTGTGAAGCTCGATTCTATTCTTTTTCTTAGTTCAATAGACTCTAGGCTATTCGTGAAAGCCTCAAAAAGTGGTTGTAAAGAGTCATTCCCCTTGAGAACTCCTTTTAGAACCCCTCGCCAATTTAATCCTTGACTTGGAAGATATTTCGGATAAGTGTTTTTAGCCATATCTGATATTTTAATAGGAACAAATGTACTGAATTTATTGAATTTTGATAAATTTCATTCTTTATTTTTATATTGTTGTTTATAAGCTACATAGGCTACCAATGTACTTACTTTCCGATTCCATAAAAAGACATCAAGATTTTGTATCATTATCATTTCTCCTTACTCTTTTGGGAATGAATTTATTTATCTGTTTCAGTGCCAAAGGCGGCATAGGCAATTCAGGCAGCAAATCACTGACACGTTGCTCCATGCCGATTATCCGCAACAAGGATATGAAATTATTCAGGGTCATATTCTGATTGACACCTTGTTCAAAATGGCTTATTGTAGCAAGACTCACACCAGATTTCTCCGCCATCTCCTTTTGGCTCATCCGTGCGGCAAGTCTGTACTCCTTTATGCGCTTTGCTAAAAGTAGCATAATATCTTGGTTGGTTACATAATCTGCATTACTCATATATGGTTGGATATTACTATTTAATTGTAAAATTAGAAAATAATATCCATATATTACTACTATAATGAGGTTTTCTTTTTGTTTCGCAAGAAGTCATCCAAATCCTTGTAGAGTGGATAAGGCGCAAACATATTTGGAACTTTATCACCCAATAATTCATGCAAGGAATCCAAAACCCGTTTGCTGGGATCATCATTGTCAAGAGACCAATGAATGACCTTATATTTTTTAATGGGTTCAATGGCTCTATTGACATTGCTAACCAATTCAAAGGTAGAAGAAAGAGATGTGAGAATAGACAAATGCTTTAAGTGCCCGAACATATTGGGGGCTTACCCAATGGCGCACTGATTTATCAGTGGGGTAGCCTAATACCCCATTTGCAAAATTTGCAATGAGAAAAGGCACTAAAGTGGCAGCAAGCTGTGTATATAGTTAGCTTAAAAAGCTTATGGATGAAGTTCCCAAATTGAGAACTCCATCCATATTTAGAGATAGTGCTTTAGCTAATCTTAATATATAGGCACTGAGAATAAAGTAAAGTGGTTAGGCTTAGTAATGCCTATTGGGGTTGAGCGAATACTTCTTACCATTTTCTTGTAGAATCATCCGCTTATTCCTGAGGAATGTGATAACTTTTGTGACCTTATTACGACCGATAGGGTAGCCCGCTTCGTTGTATGCTTCAACCAAAGCTTCTTGTAATTCTTCATAGCCATAAGCTCCCTTCTTCGCAAATACAAACCTTAAAGCCTTCTCGTGTTGCTCTACCTTAATCTCCTTATATGGGTCGAATGGTTCTTTGGGCGGACGACCTGGTTTCGATTCCTCCACTACATAGTCCTCTACAATTTCAGGTAACGCCTGCTCGTTGATGCGGAAAGCAAACGGTTTGAAATCCATTGCTCGAATGTGAACTGCTTCGACTTTACTGATGTTTGAGTCCGCCTTGTCTTTCTCTACTTGGAGAATGGTTTCCGCCTTGTTGCTTAGTTCCGTACCAATATGCCCCCGTGCATTCTCATCTCCTTTATTCTGATGGAGGATGGTATGAAGATGAATCTGTTTTTCATCAGTCCATTGCATGAGCTTGGAAATAATATAGGTTGATTCGCTTGGACTGTTTATGTCGTAAACTAAATCTCTAATGCCGTCTATGACAACTAAACCTACATTATCTGTTCCATAAATAGCTTCATCTATGATGGCTATTCGTTCTTCCGGTGTGTTTTTGCGTAATGCTAGAAACTTAAAACAGGGATGGTTGGCTTCTGTAGAGAGCCCTGCCAATTGAAATATTCGTTTCATCACTTTTAGGCAGTGATAGGGGCTTTGCTCTGTATCTATATAGATGATAGTCGATTTGTCGGAAGGAAACGAGGCTGAATAATTCAGTACCTTACCATTTTTTAAGGCGGCAGCTACAATTGCTGACACATTGAATGTCTTTTTGCTTTTAGCTTTGCCAATAGATGCACTGAAATTGCCTAATGTGCCGATTACTGTATCGTCAATCTTGAATACTTCGGGAGCCTTTTCATAATTACCCGTAATGCTAAGAATAGACTGTTGCCACAGCTGCCAAGCCTCTTCTCGTTTTATCGGCCTCCTCTCTCTTCCGTATTCCATACACGTCAATAGTTTGTAGAGTTAGGTTTCCGTTTGTGAGAAGCCAAGATTGCGGCATTCATCTCTTCGGCAGAGAGTGCAGGAGCATTCTTTCTTCCGGTTTCCAGCCAGTGATCCAGTTCGTCTTTGTAGAGGTAGTAGCGTTTTCCTTGCTTGACAGCTGGTATTTCACCATTACCTACTTTGAAGTAGAAAGTAGATTTCGGCATCTTTAAATACTCGCGAGCTTCTTCTGAAGTCATTGGAGTGTGGCGATTTTCATACACAGGAGCAGGTCGGCTTGTTACTTGTTTTAGCAGCGTCTCTTCTAAACTCTCAACCTTGTTGCAGAGTTCCTTTACAACCATTGGAAGGTCGTTGAATGTTAATTCGTTCTTCATTAAATTTTATTTTTGTAAACGCTGCAAAGGAATCCAATGACCTTATGCTGATTTCAAAAGATTAGAATAAGTATGGAATCATTTCCAAGTAAGTTCAGACAGCCTCCTTTAAAAGGTTTTTAGATGTTATATCCAATGGGTTGATAAGTCCTATCGTTTCCCAATGAAAGTCATAGCTTCCTTTGTCCGGTTTGTCTGTTTTTATAATGGATGTAACTTCATCCGACAGGTTACGGATGATAGTAAGCAGTTCGCAGTTCATAAATTCCTTTGGAAAACATTGTTTGATGAATTTGGCTTGTGTCATCCGGTCATAACCCAATCTCTTACCAATGTTCCATGCAAAGTGGCGAAGATCGGCAGTTCCAAGAGAGCCATCGGTCTCAGCAGAAGTAAAATCAACTTCGGGTGATGTGGTAAATAGCTCGACATTTTTCAGAATGGTTTCCAAATGATTTTTATTCATGTGATTACTTAAAACGACATTGGTATATTCCACAAGAATCTGAGTTCTTCGTTGTTTGTCCGATTCTGCTTTTTTCCGTTTTTCATTTTGTATTAAGGTTGATTTATCTAGACAGGTACTGACAGTGCTATTGGTAGCTAAGGTTACGTTAGATGTAATATTGTCGACAGGAATAGACAGATGATTTGCTTTCGAAAAGAAAATCTCTGACAACATGGTTTGTAACAGTCCATAAAGAGTCTGTAGCAGCACGAACACAACAAAAAAGGCAACTGATTCCACTATCCAATGATTGTTGAAATCAGTGCCTATTTGATAAGCTACTAAAGAAGCGATCGCTAAAAATGTAATGCCCGGCATGAGCCAGAGTAGTGAGAATTCTGTTGTCTTAATATTCATAATTGTAAGTGGCTGGATTATAAAATGGTCAGACAAAATTATCTGCATACTTCCAATTATTGCTTATTACTTCTCAATAACAACAGGATCTTTATACTAATTAAGAGATTCCCTATAAATCAGACCTTAAATCATACTCAAAACATCCATTAAAGCTGTTTAATATTCACTACTCTTCTTGGCGTTTGAGCGTAATCTTCGAAGAGGCTTTACGCTTGTTGGCATCAACGGTCTTGGTATAGAGTTGCGTGGTAGAAATACTTTTGTGTGTCATAATACTGGCTATAGTGATAATATCCGTTCCGGCTGCTGCTTGTAGAGTCGTAAAGGTTCTACGGTAGCTATGGAACGTGATGTTTTTGGTAATTCCAGCAGACTTTATCCATTTCTTCATGGGTGCTTGTGTCATACTACGTTTAAGTCCTTTGAAAATAATCCCTTCACCAGTGTTACCGATAAGTTCCAATGCTTCCTTGCTGATAGGGATAGTATCAATGGATTTCGTTTTTTGCGTGATAAGCTTCACAAACTTGCCACCATCATAGTAGTCCTGAATATTTTCCCATCGTAAAGCCAAAATATCACTGATACGCAGACTGGTAAGACACGCAAATAGCGAAGCGGTTTTTAAAACGGGTATATCGCATGGCGCTTCAGCCAATTTGCATAATTCCTGTTGGGTAAGGAAATCCTTGTCGATATCTTCTGTTTCTATTTTATCCAAGAAGTCGTTAATGTTATTGCGTATCAGTTTGGCACGATACAAATCTTGGAGAAATCCCCGGAATGTGGACCAATAACCGGCAGCGGAATTTTTGGAGATTGTATCTTTGTTGCTCTTCAACTTTTTGGCGGTAAGCAGATATTCTCGGAATTTATTGCAAAGGTCGATGTCGATTTCCTCAAAGTTGCATTTACCACCCACAAAATTACTGAAGTGGGTATAGACAAATTTCCACTTCTGGTCATGTTTGCGCAGCTGGTGACGATAGTATTCTAAAAAGTCACCTTTAAGTTTACTCTTGTCGAGAAAGTCATATCGCTCGTTGACTATAGCATCGAATCGGCGGCAACGAATAGCTTCGGCCTTTTCGGTCATTTGCTCGTTAAATTCACGTTCCCTACGGTTCTTGGGTTTCTCGTAGATGTAGATGCCTAAAGATTCATGACGGATTACTTTCATTGTTTCCTTATCTCTATAGCCTGGATAATAGTCCAGATAGAAAGACAATTGCCCATGTTTGATGGGACGAGTTCTAAGTGTTACGGTTTTACATTCGAACATGATTTCTTGTTTTTTATAGTTAGTACTTGATAGTTGGTGCAAAGGTTTTGAATGATGTTTTGCTGAAAACAGTCATTTGGAAATAAGTTCTATATCATTTCAAATAGGCTTTATCCTAGTCGTGGTCGGAAAATCGGGTTCCATGGCCGATTTTTCCTTCTTAAAAAAGAAATGGCAAAACAGCCTTGATTTATTAACTGAAAA
>OGXV01001033.1_pt1 | contig 17193 bp, 18 predicted proteins | sample 1576391 | NCBI WGS metagenome assembly OGXV01 (sample SAMEA3541586, study PRJEB24748) | human gut metagenome | biome: human gut; feature: human-associated habitat; material: faeces | place: China | collected 2012 | reverse complement strand
GGATTTCTTCATCTAAACCTACAGAGAAGAATTCTCAGTAACTTCTTCGGATGTGGGAAAAAAATGAATGAATTAGAATATTACAGTCTTGGTATTGACATCGGTTCTACCACAGTAAAAATTGCAATCCTTGACAAGAATAATGATGTTGTTTTTTCTGATTACAAAAGACATTATGCAAATATTCAGGAAACTTTGGCTTCTCTTCTTAAAGAAGCTAAAGACAAATTAGGAAATATAGAATTATCACCAATGATTACAGGTTCAGGTGGACTTGCCCTTTCAAATCACTTGAAAGTACCTTTCGTTCAGGAAGTTGTTGCCGTAGCTTCAGCCCTTGAAGATTATGCACCTCAGACTGACGTTGCCATCGAACTTGGTGGTGAAGATGCAAAGATTATTTATTTCACTAACGGTATTGAACAGCGTATGAATGGTATTTGTGCCGGTGGTACAGGTTCTTTCATAGATCAGATGGCTTCTCTTTTACAGACAGATGCCAGTGGTTTAAATGAATATGCCAAGAATTATCAGGCTATTTATCCTATTGCTGCCCGTTGTGGTGTTTTTGCAAAAACAGATATTCAGCCTTTAATTAACGAAGGTGCTACTAAAGAAGATTTAGCCGCTTCTATTTTTCAGGCCGTTGTTAACCAGACTATTTCAGGTCTTGCCTGTGGTAAACCTATCCGTGGAACAGTTGCTTTCCTTGGTGGACCACTTCACTTTTTACCTGAATTAAAGAATGCATTTATCAGAACTTTAAAATTAGATGATGAGCATATTGTTGCACCTGAACATTCTCATTTGTTTGCTGCAATCGGTTCTGCTCTTAACCATTCTGAAAATGTAAAAGTTAACATTTCTGATTTATATGAACAGTTATCTAAAGGTATAAAGATGTCTATGGAAATTAAACGTCTTGATCCTTTATTTAATAACGAAAGAGAATATAAGGAATTTACTGAAAGACACAATAAGGACTGTGTTAAAAAGGGAGATCTTGCTACATACAAAGGCAATTGCTATTTAGGTATTGATTCAGGTTCTACTACAACTAAAGCTGCTTTGGTTGCCGAGGATGGAACCCTTCTTTACTCATACTATAGTGGTAACAACGGTAATCCTTTGCAGACTATTATTGATGCCGTTAAGGATATTTATAAGAAACTTCCTTCTGACGCACACATTGTACGTTCATGTTCAACAGGTTATGGTGAAGCTCTTATTAAGAATGCCTTATTGCTTGATGAAGGTGAAGTTGAAACGGTAGCCCACTATCATGCAGCAGCTTTCTTTGAGCCACAGGTTGATTGTATTCTTGATATTGGCGGACAGGATATGAAATGTATTAAAATCAAAAACAACTCTGTAGACAGCGTTCAGCTTAATGAAGCCTGCTCTTCAGGTTGTGGTTCTTTCATTGAAACTTTTGCCAAATCATTAAATTACTCTGTTCAGGATTTTGCTAAGGAAGCCTTATTTGCAAGTAATCCTACTGACCTTGGTACAAGATGTACTGTATTTATGAACTCTAATGTTAAGCAGGCACAGAAAGAAGGCGCTACTGTTGCAGATATTTCTTCAGGTCTTGCTTATTCAGTTATAAAAAATGCTTTATACAAAGTTATTAAAATTTCTGACGCAAAAGATTTAGGACGTAAGGTTGTTGTTCAGGGTGGTACATTCTACAACGATGCAGTTCTTAGAAGTTTTGAAAAAATTGCAGGTTGCCAAGCTATTCGCCCGGATATTGCAGGTATTATGGGTGCTTTCGGTGCTGCTCTTATTGCAAAAGAAAGATATAAAGGACAGGAAACTACTATCCTTTCATTGGAACAGTTAGAATCTTTTGATTACACTACTTCAATGACAAGATGTAAGGGATGTACTAACGCATGTCTTCTTACAATTAATAAATTCTCTGACGGACGTAGATTTATTAGTGGTAACAGATGCGAAAAAGGTATTGGTGGTGTTAAGAACAAAGATCACATTCCAAACCTTTTTGAATATAAATATCATAGAATGTTTGATTATGAACCTTTGGCTCCTGAAAACGCTCCACGAGGTGTTGTTGGTATTCCAAGAGTTCTAAATATGTACGAAAACTTCCCATTTTGGGCAACATTCTTTAAAGAATTAGGATACAGTGTAATGCTTTCTCCTAAGTCATCACATAAGATTTACGAAATGGGTATTGAATCAATTCCTAGTGAATCTGAATGTTATCCTGCTAAGATTTCTCATGGACATATTGAGTGGTTATTACAAAACGGTGCAAAATTTATTTTCTATCCATGTATTCCATATGAGAGAAATGAAACACCTGATGCTAACAACCATTACAACTGTCCTATTGTTACATCTTATGCTGAAAATATTAAGAACAACGTTGAAGCTTTAGAAGATTCTTCAATTAATTTTATGAATCCTTTTATGGCATTTACAAATGAAGAAATTCTTACAAAACGACTTGTTGAAGAATTTACAGCTCTTGGCATTAAAGAAGATGAAATTAAGAGTGCTTCTCACAAAGCATGGGATGAACTTATTGCTTCACGTAATGACATGATGAAAAAGGGTGAAGAAACTCTTAAATATATGGAAGAAACAGGACGTAGAGGTATTGTTCTTGCCGGTCGTCCATACCACGTTGATCCTGAAATCAACCACGGTATTCCTGAAATGATTAACTCATATGGTCTTGCTGTTCTTACAGAAGATTCAGTTTCACATCTTGCTGATGTTGAAAGACCTTTAATTGTTTCTGACCAGTGGATGTATCACTCACGTCTTTACAAAGCCGCAAACTTTGTTAAAACAAGAGATGATCTTGATTTGATTCAGTTAAACTCTTTTGGTTGTGGTTTGGATGCAGTTACAACAGACTGTGTAAGTGATATTCTTACAAAATCAGGAAAGATTTACACAGTATTAAAGATTGATGAAGTTAACAACCTTGGTGCTGCAAGAATCAGAGTTCGTTCTTTACTTGCTGCAATTAGGGAACGTAGCGAAAATCATTTTGAACGTTACATTCAGCCTTCATCATTTAATAAAGTTGAATTTACTAAGCAGATGCGTGATGACAATTATACTATTCTTTGTCCTCAGATGAGTCCAATTCATTTCACAATGTTACAGGCTGCATTTAATGCTTGCGGATATAATTTTGAGGTAATGGAAAGTAACAAATCATGTATTGACACAGGTTTAAAATATGTTAACAATGATGCATGTTATCCTTCTCTTATAGTTGTTGGTCAGATAATGAATGCTCTTCTTTCCGGCAAATATGATTTGAACAAAACTGCCGTAGTTATTTCTCAGACAGGTGGTGGATGTCGTGCTACTAACTATATTGGATTTATAAGAAGAGCTTTGGAAAAAGCCGGTATGTCCCAAATTCCTGTATTGTCATTAAGTTTAAGTGGACTTGAACATCATAGCGGTTTCAAAATCACTCCAAAGCTTGCACTAAAAGCTGTTGAAGCCTGCCTCTATGGTGACTTATTTATGCGTGTTGTTTACAGAACAAGACCTTACGAAGTTAATCCTGGAGAAACTAATGCTTTACATAAAAAATGGGAATACAAGCTTTGCAAAGAGCTTTCAGATAATAGTTTTGGGATTCATCGTTTCAAGAAGAATATGAAGAAGATTGTTGAAGAATTCGATGCTATTCCTGTAAAAGATATTAAGAAACCTAGAGTTGGTATTGTAGGTGAAATTCTTGTTAAGTTCTCTCCTACAGCTAACAATAACTTAGTTGAATTGCTTGAATCAGAAGGTGCCGAGGCTGTTATGCCTGACCTTGTTGACTTCTTCCTTTATGGATTTAGAAATGCAACATTTAAGGTTGAAAAATTAGGTTTTGACAAGAGTATTATTAGAATGAATAACCTTGGAATTAAAGCTATTGAATGGATGAGAGGTTCTGCAAAGAAAGCTCTTATAGAAAGTAAGCACTTTACTCCTACTGCTGATATTTGGGAAATGAGTAAAATGGCTGAAGATGTTGTTTCAATAGGTAACCAGACTGGTGAAGGATGGTTCTTAACAGGTGAAATGCTTCACTTAATCCACGACGGTGTTCCAAACATTGTTTGTACACAGCCTTTCGCTTGTCTTCCTAACCACATCGTTGGTAAGGGTGTTATTAAGAAACTTCGTGCACAGCATCCTGAAGCAAACATCGTAGCCGTTGACTACGATCCTGGTGCCAGTGAAGTTAACCAGCTTAACCGTATCAAATTAATGCTTGCAACAGCAAACAAAAAGATTGGGAAGAAATAGGCTTTATAGGTTTAGAATTGAATAAATTGATATATTAGTATTTTAATATTTTATAAAAGGGCTACCGCGATGGATAGCCCTTTTATTTTTACATATCTATTTTTGTTGTCCACTTGCTTACATCCCAGATGTCTGTTGCCCATTCTTCATAGAAGTCCGGTTCGTGACACACCATTAAAACACTGCCTTTATATGTCATAAGAGCACGCTTTAATTCGTCCTTTGCATTTACGTCAAGGTGGTTTGTCGGCTCGTCAAGAAGAAGGATGTTGCTTTCTCTGTTTATTAGCTTGCACAAATAGTTTCTACTTATGCAATCATGATATTTATTTAATATCTTTTCAACTATATATTTTCAATCTGCCAGTCAATAGGTTCAACACCGTTAGCTTTTAAAAATTCGTTTGCCTTGCTGAAATGTTTGCAGCCAAAGAATCCCCTATATGCTGACAATGGACTTGGATGTGGTGCTTTCAAGACCAAATGCTTGGGATTAGTTAACATCTTAGCTTTTCTGCCGGCAGGTGCGCCCCACAAAAAGATAACTATAGGTCTGTCCTGAGCATTTACAGCTTCAATTACTGCATCTGTAAACTGTTCCCATCCTTTTCCCTGATGAGAGTTAGCCTGATGAGCTCTTACAGTAAGAACTGTGTTAAGCAACAACACTCCCTGGTCTGCCCATTTCTTTAAATATCCATTATTAGGAATATAACAACCTAAGTCATCATGCAATTCCTGATAAATATTTTTAAGTGAAGGAGGTATGTCGTTACCCGGCAAAACAGAAAAACTCAAACCATGAGCCTGATGCACATTATGATATGGATCCTGTCCCAAAAGCAAAACTTTTACATCTTTAAGAGGTGTAAAATGAAATGCATTAAAAATATCATCTGCAGGCGGATATACCACTGTAGTACTGTATTCATTTTTTACAAACTCGAATAAATCTTTATAATATGGCTTTGAAAACTCCTTCTTTAAAGGCACAAGCCAATCGTTATCTATCATTGACATTTCCTATTCCTCGTTTCAATATTACCTTCATTATTGATAATTTGTATTATTTTTCATATTATCCTTTGTTAAATTACACCCTAACCGGTGTATCTACATTAAAACTTTGTCCTGTTACTTTCCTATTATTCTTTCCACAAATTCCTTATTGCAGAAAACCTTTACGGCATGTTTTCTCATTTCTATTTCAAAATGAGTATCAGTAACCATTTCTCCATCAACGTTAAAAGTGTATCTGTGATTGCTGTCAATAATCACTTTTCTTCCTTGATATTTCTTAATCTGTGGTGACTTTTCGTGCTTTGCACTTAGAAGTTTCACAAACAATGGCAAAATCTTAATCTTTGGCATTTTTTCCACAAAATATACATCAAATAATCCATCGTCAAGTGTAGCGTGGGGTGCCATTCTAAAACCTCCACCATAATATTGACCATTGCATATGGCAAGTATTGTGCATTGGTTTTCGAAACTTTGATTATCGTCTATCTGTACTTTTACTTTTTTAAATTTATATTTAATAAAAGTATAAAAAATGCTGGCATTGTAGCGCTGGCTTACCGGAATCCATTTCTTCTTCCTAATCCATGAAATATTGTTAGCCACATCAGCATCAAGTCCTACACAGGCAACATTAATAAAATGTCTTCCATTAATAATTCCAAAATCAAAATCATGTATTCCGTCATCATATTGGTTAAGTGTTCTTTCAAAATCATTTCCACTGCCTGTTGGAATATTTCCAAGAATCTTGTTCTTAGAACCTGCCAACCCGTTTAGAACTGCATTTAAATTGCCATCTCCACCGACAGAAAAAACAACACATTCTTCATCAGGTATTTTTTTTGCAAACTTCTTTGCATCCCCTGCATTATGTGTATAGAATATTTTGTATTTAATTTTTTCTTTTGAACATTCCTTTAAAATCCTCTGTTCAAACTGATTTGTATCTATTTTTCCACTGTTAGGATTAATAATAAAATAATATTTCATCTTTAAGTATCTACGTTTCTACAAACGTACCGGCACTCCCTTACCATCTAAATAATGTTTTAAATCATTAATTTCCAATTCTTTGTAATGGAATAATGAAGCTGCAAGAGCTGCGTCAGCCTTTCCCTCTGTTAATGCATCATAAAAATGCTCCATAGTTCCAGCTCCACCTGAAGCAATAACAGGAACAGAAACATTTTCAGCTATAATCTTTGTAAGTTCAATGTCATAGCCATGCTTCACTCCGTCACAATCCATACTTGTAAGCAAAATCTCTCCTGCTCCAAGTTTATCAACCTTCATTGCCCATTCAACAGCATCAATGCCCATATCCACACGTCCACCGTTCTTGTATATATTCCAGCCGCTACCATCTTCACGTCTCTTAGCGTCAATGGCAACTACAACGCATTGACTTCCAAACTTGTCAGCCGCTTCACTTATAAGATTAGGATTCATAATAGCTGATGAATTAATTGAAATCTTGTCAGCGCCCTCTCTTAAAAGTTCCTTAAAATCGTCCACAGTTCTAATTCCTCCACCAACAGTAAACGGAATAAAAACCTGTTCTGCCACTCTTCTTACCAAATCCGTAACAGTATGTCTATGGTCAGAAGACGCAGTAATATCTAAAAATACAAGTTCATCCGCTCCTGCCTTGTTATAAGCTTTTGCAACTTCAACAGGATCACCTGCATCTTTTAAATTCACAAAATTAGTACCTTTTACAACTCTATTGTTATTTACATCCAAACATGGAATAATTCTCTTTGTATGCATATTTCTCTCCCAAATCTATATTATAATGCCGCAAAATTCTTTAAAATCTGAAGTCCTACATCACCACTCTTTTCAGGGTGAAACTGGCATGCAAAAACATTACCAATTTCAACAGATGCATGAATATGTGTAACATAATCTGTTGAAGCCTTAACTATCTGCTCATCTTCTGCTTCCAAATAATATGAATGTACAAAATAAACATAAGACTGTTCTTCAATGCCTTTAAATAATCTTCCGTTATTAGTAAGTTCCAAAGAGTTCCATCCAATATGTGGAATCTTAAATCCCGGCTTGTCAGGTATTCTAAGAATCTTTCCTTTTAAAATTCCAAGTCCTTCCACTCCCGGAGTTTCATCACTGCTTTCGAATAAAAGCTGAAGTCCTAAGCATATTCCAAGAAAAGGTGTGTTATTTTCCACAACCTTATTGATTGTATCAATAAGATCATAATCTCTCAATTTCTCCATTGCATCTCCAAAAGAACCAACTCCCGGAAGAACTACCTTATCTGCTGAAAGAATAACATCCTTGTCTCTTGATACTACAGTATCTTCTCCTATATACTGAAATGCCTTCTCCACGCTTTTAATGTTGCCTGCATCATAGTCAATAATTGCTATCATTTATTCAGTCCCTTTCTCTAATGAATTGCAATCAAGCTCAAACCAAAATTCAACACCATCCGGTCTGTTAATTGCTCCACATTTCTTTTCGTGTCTGTCCATAATGGCTTTAACTATAGATAATCCTATACCGTTGCCACCATAAGCTCTTGTTCTTGCTTTGTCAACTTTATAGAACTTGATCCAAATATTATCAAGCTCATTTTCAGGAATATTTTTTCCTGTGTTAAACACAGACACTCTTACTATACCATTTTTTTCCTGAATTTTCACTTGAATTATTCTATTTTCGTCAACATGATTTAAAGCATTACTTAAATAATTAGTAATAACCTCTTCAATCTGGAACTCATCTGCCCAAACGTAAATAGGTTCCATTTGATTAAATTCAATATTAACCTGCTTTTCATTAGCCTTAATTTGCATAGAATGAATTACTCCTGCAATCACAGATATAATATCAAATCTTTCCATATTTACACTTCCGTCACCGAACTCCAGCTGGTTTAATGTAAGAAGATTCTTAACCATCTTATTCATCTTGCCGGCTTCATCAATAATAACATCGCAGTAGTAATCCATATCCTCCGGATTATCACTTATACTTTCCTGAAGTCCCTCTGCATAACCCTGAATAAGTGCAATAGGTGTTTTTAATTCGTGAGAAACATTTGAAATAAATTCTTTTCTCATTTCATCTACTTCTTCTTTCTTTGCAATATCCTTATGAAGCTGTAAATTGGCAGATTTTAGCTCTGAAATTGCCGTTTCCAGCTTATCTGACATTTCGTTCATACTTTCTCCAAGTACACCTATTTCATCATCTCTCTCATCTGCATATTTTACATTAAAATCAAGTTCTGACATTCTTTTTGAAATATCAGCTAACTGCAAAAGAGGCTGTGTATACTTTCTTGTTATCCCAATAATAATAATTGTTGTTACAAGAATAAGTGATATTCCAACACCTAAATAAAACTTATTTGCAATAGCTATACTTTCCCTAAAGCTTTCCACTGACATTCTTATAACTACGTAGTTTCCCGAAGATACACCTCCTGAAAGCTCATAGTATTGATTGGCAGAAAATCTGTCTACTGTAGATTGAATAGTGTATTTGTCATTTTTTTCTATAATCTTTGGCTCTTCCTTCTGCTTAGTATTACTGCCAAAAATCATATCCTTCCAACGGTCCGCAAGCATTTTTCCGGCACCGTAATCATAAATAGATTCCCCGGCACTATCAACTACAATCATAGTAGCTCCGGCTTTTTCACATATATTGTTAAGTATGGAAACATCATCACTGTTTTCTATATCTGAATCATCCTGAGTTATTTTTATTAACTCATTATATACTTTCTTAATAGAATCTTGCTTTGTTTTCTTATAATACTTGCTTAAGAAAAAGTTGCTAAATATACTAGCAGCAATCAGGGATAATCCCATGATTGCCACTATAATTACGGTCATCTTGTAACCGATGGTATGTTTCATTTTATTCTTATCTATATCCTTCATTAGTTAACCTCGAATTTGTATCCCATGCCCCAAATTGTAACTATGTATTTGCCACATTCTCCAAGCTTATTTCTTAGTTTTTTAACGTGGGTATCAATAGTTCTTGCATCTCCAAAATAATCATAATTCCATACATTATTAAGAATATTCTCTCTTGATAAAGCAATTCCTTTATTTTGTATGAAATATGATAACAATTCAAATTCCTTAAAACTAAGTTCAATAGGTTCCCCCTTTACTGTAACAATATGAGCCGCCTTGTTTATTTCAATATCTCCAGCCTGTTCAATCTGATCCTGACCTATATTATTAGTTCTTCTAAGGATTGCATCAACTCTTGCCACAAGAATTCTCGGACTGAACGGTTTTGAAATGTACTCGTCAACTCCAAGTTCAAAACCAAGCAACTCATCACTTTCCTCGCTCTTTGCTGTCAGCATAATAATTGGAACCTTAGAAATCTTTCTAATCTCCCTGCAGGCTTCCCATCCATCCATCTTAGGCATCATAACATCCAAAATAATAAGGTCAATATCATTACTCTCCACGAACACATCTACGGCTTCTTCACCGTTGGATGCTTCCACTACTTCATATTGTTTTCTTACAAGAAAGTCTCTTACAAGCTTTCTCATTCTATCTTCATCATCTACAACAAGAATCTTTAACTGTTTCATAATATTCCTCCATAGCATTTTTAGATAATTGTATCTTTCCAATCATCCAGAGAAAATTTCATTGCAAACACGTTGATTTTTTCATTTTGCTCCGTCGTCTATTGTAAAGCGAAAACCTAAACTCGCCTACGGCTCAAACAGTAGGTTTATCGCTTTACACTATACTCGCAAAATTTCAAAAATCTGCCTATTGTTTGCTACTGAATTTTTCTCTGGCTGATTTATATTCAATTATCTTCTATTATTTATACTAATATTAAACCAGTAATCTGTGTATATTTAATGAACTACTCTGAATCTTTTTTGTTTTTGTTGGTTCCTGCTGCTCCTAAGCATAGCATTAATGATATTAGTTGTATATACTTCACTTTTAAAACAAATCAATCATATTATCCAGATATATTTCTTCCCTGACATTTATATGGTATTCAGGCTTTGTCATATAATACAATAAAAATTCTAATATCAACGCACTTCCAAGACTTCTGCCTTCAATTTTAAAGTTAGAAAATCCCATAGGAACATATTTATTTTCAATGTCACCTATGCTTATAAATCCCGGATTTTTCATTGCTTCTGAAAAGCGATACCCCTTTTCAGCGGTAGGTGACTTACATATATGCTCCTTTTGATTTTCTCCTAAGTTTTTTCGGCTTACAGCTTCGTAACAGTCCTTCCTATCCTTACATCCAAACCAACAACATTCGTTGCATAAAAACTCTACTTTACTTTTCTGAGTCTGAGTTAATCCTTCTAAATTTTCAAAGTCTTTATTTAATCGAAAATCAGGTACAACATAACTAAATTCTTCCCTGTTAACTTCTCTTTTAAACTCTTCAAAATCTGTTATTACCTTTGTGGTTGATGATACAAAATAAAAATTTGGATATTTATTTTTCAAATAATTCAAAAGTAAATCCGAATGTACAATTATGCCACTCTGCGCTTTACTTTCTTTATAAAACATTTCACATAAATCGTTGCACCTCTTGTCTGAAAGATGCTCTTCTCTTAACAATGAATTGCTAAATGTAAGCCTTGGAGAAATGTTGTATTCATTCATAAGTTTTAATACAACTTTAGCATTGCACTCTCCAAAACCTGCACGACCACCGCCCCAAAGACAGTCTGCCGGGGCACCGTATATCGAACCAATTTCACACCAATCATAAAAATATTCTGTATGTTCTCTAAACAAGGGCAAAAACGCACTATAAAAATCATAAAATTCAAACAAGCCCGGAAGATGAAAATATATCATTTTTCTATAACCTTCTTCACTAATTGCCATGCCACACTTCCTTCATCTCCGATTTCTTTTCCAATAAGTTTTGAGCCACAATACGGGCAATAACTAAAATGCAATTTATGTTGCCTCCATTCCTTAACTAAATTTACGTATATCATACCACACTTTCCACTAAACAACATATTTCCTTCGCTTAAATATATTACTTACAGCACTATCCTTAGTCTGCCAAGTAAAGCCTTATATAAAAGGAATATGGTTTGAAGAACTCAAAAACATTGATTACTTTTACAATGTAAAAACAGATGGGTTTACGGTAGTATGGGAACACGGACAAGATATATGTACCGATGATTTATACTATTTGAGTAAATAATAAGCAACGAACAGCAAATTAATGCTGTTCGTTTTTTTAGAAAGGAATTAGAAGAATGAGAGAAGAATTAATGTATGGTTGTTTAAGAACAATCGAAAATGATGATTTAAGAATTTTAGCAGAAGAAATGATTAAAACAATACCTGAATATTGGTATCACGTTGGAGCATCAAGCACAGGAAAGTATCATCCTGAATATTATTTAGGCGAAGGTGGATTAATGCGACACACTGTTGCTCTGGTAAGAATATTAAATTACATGCTTGAAGCAAGAATATTTTACTCACTATTTTCTACTCATGAATTTCCAGTGGAAGTCCATCCGGATCATGGAAAAATGTCATTTTCTTTCCGGTATAATCATCCAGACGGACCGGCTCAGTTTCAATTCCTTTCCCATTCAATTCTTTTACTGTATCATCTACACTCTCCACTTTAAATGCCAGATGGCGTAATCCCAATGCTTCTGGATAATTTACACGAGCTGGAGCATTTTTTATGATAAAAAGTTCTATTTCCTGCAGTCCACATGCCATATCAATCTTGTAATCATCACGTTCTTTTCGATAATTCTCTCTAATTACTTTAAATCCAAGCAGATCCACATAAAAATGTTTTGATTGTTCATAATCGCTTCCAATGATTGCAATATGATGAATGGTATCGAACATAACTCTCTTCCTCCGTTTTTTATATGTTGATATATTTTTTTCTCACATTTTATCACAGTAACGTATAGTGGTTCAGTTGTCAAGACAAAAACATAATGCCTTTCACGAACTTTTGATTTAAATTGCTTTAATTTTTTTATTACCTCTTCTTTTAAAACAAAGGATTCGATTAAAACTGAGTCACCTTCTAATTCAAGTATGACACCTTCCTTTATTTTTTTTTATGAAATTTCGCCAGTTTTCTTTCTTATCTCATAAAATAACATGTTGATTTCTTTCTGCATTTGACACTAAAATTTCATTTGTAAATTGTACAATTTTTTTGCTGTTGCAAAAAAAATAAGAGCATAAAGCTCTTTATTTATAGTGCTTTATGCTCTTAATTGTACAATTTACGTCTAATTTAAATCTTTTTTTTGCTTTTAGTAACTCTTTTTTTTGTGTCGCTAATCTCTCAAAAAATTCATACAAACCAACAATTAATCCTTCTACTTCTGCATGTATTATATAGTTTTTTTCTTCAATTATTTCTTTATATATGTTGTCAATTGATTTTGCAGATAGAATCTCTTTCATTTTAAGCTCCTCTTATTTCTTTGATGAAAATGGAATTCTTGCTATACACTTCCATTTTGCACCAACTTTAACCTCTATTTGAAAATGATAATAGTTATGTTTTCCAGCGTGTGGCCGATGTATCATAAATTTAATTTTGTTAAATAAAACAACCCCTACTATATTTCCTGATTTCTACAAATCGGAAGTTAGCGATTTCTTTTTCCGGTATTCTCTGTCCCACGGATTTCCTCATGATAGAAATAATCTACGATCACCGGATGTCCCTGCGGGACTCTGCCATAAGGCATTTCATTATCCACAAAGGCACAATCATACTTCTTAGCCATTTTATCAGCTTTTACTTCAAGTGCTTCAAAGTAGCTGCGGTTATTGCTCAATGCTCGAAGCAGAATCCATATCGTTCTTGAAATTTTCATCTAGTGTGGCTCGGCTGGGTTTGCTATTTTTGAATGGTAATTGCAGATTTAATTCTTGCGACTATATCCAATGGTGCTTATTATAAGGGAAATTACAAAAATCAAAATTGCCACTATCCCTGTGATTATCACATATGAATGAACAGAATTTACCATAGCAGCCATTCCCGGCCCATCCTCAAAATATTTTACAAAGTAAAACATTGGAATTACCACAATCAATCCCATAGTTTGCGCAGAACGAAAACCAAACCAATAAGTTAATGGCAAGCAAATTCCTGTCCATAATAATGGGATAATAATTGCTGCTACAATCGAAAATAACCAGATAAGCATATCAAAGTTTTGAAAAATTATGCTGGATAAACTATTGAACGCAATGCTTCCCAAAATGCTGATTACAACAGTATATATTACGGAAACATATTTACTTGCAACAACAGTAAAATTGCTTATCGGCATAGCTAATTGATATTTTTTCCAGCTTGCCTTTTCATCACTTGCGAAACTCATAATATTTTGCATACCGATTGTCATGGCAAACATAACGGAAGCAAATAAGCCTGCATAAATTCCAGCATTGAAAATAAGTAGAACAATAGCTACTGCTGCAATCAGAATAAGTTTCTTATCAATACTCTTGAAGAAAATGGATGTGTCTTTATATATCAATCCTCGCATGATGTACCTCCTTTAACATAGAAAAGCATAATATCTTCTAATGTGGCATTATCCACAATGATGTTTTTGTATTTTCGTTTGAATGCTTCCTTGTCATGAACAAGACACTCCACGCTCATATTTGTAGTTCGGTGTATGATATAATCATCAGAGGAAAGCTGTGCAAATTTTTCTTTTCCGCACTTTGCCACGCCATAATTATAAACAAGATTATCTTTCTGTTCCTCGAAAATGATTTTTCCCTGATGAATTAAAATCACATAGTCTGCAATTTTTTGTATGTCCGAAGTAATATGCGACGAAAAGAAGATAGAGCAATCTTCATCTTGGATAAATTCCCAAAATAGGTCTAATACTTCATCACGCACAACGGGGTCAAGACCTGTTGTTGCTTCGTCCAAAATCAACAGTTTAGGTCTATGTGCCATAGCACAAATGATAGACAACTTCATTTTCATGCCTTTAGAAAATGTGCCAATCGTTTTCTTGGTCGGGATTTTGAATTTTTTCAAGTATTGTAAAAAAAGGTTACTATCCCATGTCTTATAAACCCCTTTCAAGATTTTTTCAATATCTGCGGCTGTAAACACATCATGAAAATTACATTCATCAAAAACGACGCCAATATTTTCTTTTACAGTTGGAATTGTATGGTCTATTCCAAAGACTTGTATCTGTCCGCTATCTTTGCTTAGTTCATTTAATATCAGATTGATAGTAGTGCTTTTTCCTGCACCATTTTCGCCAATAAAACCTACAATCCTGCCTTTAGGGACTTTGAACGAAACATTGTCCAAAGAAAATCCCTCAAATTGCTTGCATAAATTCTGCACCAAAATGTTATTATCCATGCCTGTCACCTCTCGTTATTCCTCGTAAAATAGTTTTAGAATATTCGTCATTTGCCCAAGACTAATGCCATGTGCTCGACCAATTTCTGCGACCTTTTGTAAAAGTTCTTCAGCAATTCGTAACTGTTCCTCTTGAATAAATTCCTTATTCTGTGATGCTACAAAACTGCCTTTTCCAGATACAGTTTCTATAAATCCATCTCTCGTTAAATCTTCATATGCTCTCTGAACGGTAATAACACTGATATGTAAATCTTTTGCTAAAGCTCTCATAGAAGGGAGGGCTTCGCCAGCAGATAATGTGCCGTCCATAATAAAACTTTTTACTTGCATACAGATTTGTTCGTAAATAGGCTTATCACTGCTATTACTTATGATAATCTCCACTTTCTCACCTCACCATGCGTACTTATCGTAATAAGTGTACTTATTCGATAAGCACAGTATAGGCAATTTGTGTGAACCTGTCAAGAGAAAAGATGTAAATACATTCGGAAAAGTGAGTGGCTGTCTATCAAATTCTTGTGTGTTACTTTACCGCACATGAGCATTTGCGCCGGGATTATCATTTCCGTATCCTTCAAGAAGATTGATAACGCCCCATACACCCACACCTGCGCCGATTGCGGTTACTACTGTTTTAAGTCCTGTTACTGATGTTGTAAAAAAGCCCATTTGTTTGTCTCCTTTTTCCAAAAATAAAAAGGGAGCTTCTCTGAATTATAATTTTTAGAAAAGCTCCCATGTCATAAGTTCCATATTCAGTTGTAAAACAACTTCTGGTCATAATGTCCAGAAGTTAAGCTGCATGATACACTTGCTGCCATCCATGACTGCAATCTCGTCCTGGCTCATCAGTTTCTTTCCGGTCTTTTGGTAATTCAGACCGTAAGACTGGCTCGTACCCCTTGTATCCGAGGTATTGTAAAGATCAATCGTTTCTTTTCCAAGGATTTCTGCCAGATCTTTCAGAGTATCTTTCTCTTTTCCTCCCAAAAACAAGGTTGCACCACAGCTAATCAGAATAGATTTTGCTGTCTTTCCAGTAACAAAATGTCAATAGTTTTTTAATCACTTTTTTCAAAAAGGCAAAAAAAATAGAACGTATAGATTATTTCCATACGCTCTATCTCACATTTCATATTAAATTTTTGATTTCTACAAATCGGATTTTGATAAAATCTAAGCTGGATTCATTTCACTTCTTAATTTCAAAATATTTTGCCTAATTTGTTCAATGACTACCTTAAATTCGTCTTCGCTTTTCCCTGTTGGATCTTCAATCCCCCAGTTATCATCAAATGTTCTTCCTATAAATGGACACCCTACATTGCATCCCATTGATATTGCAATATCAGGCTTTGGAATATCACTAACCAGTTTACTGTACTGACCTTCACCTTCCATATCTATTCCATACAGTTCTTTCATAATACGGACCGCATCTTGGTTAATCCGTGGTTTAGTTTCTGTACCAGCCGAATAGCTTTCAAACACACCTGATGCCAAATGTCTTCCAAAAGCTTCTGCAATTTGACTTCGACATGAATTATGAACACAAATAAAAGCAACTTTTTTCTTATTCATGAAAAGGACACCTCTCTTTTATGCATTGCTCATTTCTTTCTGTAAATTCACATTTCATTTGTTCATATTGTAGTATCACATCATAATGGTCATTCACATAATCGATTCCATTCTTAAATGCTATCATTGCATCTCTTTTACAGCATCTCGGTCCGTTTATTGCACCTAATTCACCGATTGCTTTCGAGGTAAACTGCATATGATTTCCCCATGTCCCATCTGTCGAAAGCGGGCTCGTTCCATCAATAATTGCAAGTGCAGCACCAATAGATGTGATTGCTCCGCATATCCCCCATAAACCGCACATTGCTCCCGGCATTCTAAGTCCTTCTGATATTAGTCTGTCCAATGCCTGATCTATGTCTATTTCGCCACCTGCATTATTGTAAGCCACAAGCAAACTTGCACCATCTAATATATGGTGCTCCGGTCCATGAATACTGACGTATTCCTTCTCTGCAATATTCTTAAAAATAAGAACCGGATTTGTGCCCTGTTCTTTCTTTATATCCTTTGCAATCAGTTCTGCTTTTTCTCTTACTGTCATAGAAATTTTCCTTTCGTTTTTTGTCACAGCATAACACACATGTCAGACTGCCAATAAAATCCTTAAAATCTAATAAAGTTTCACAATTCAAGGAATAATGATGCCATTTGCCTTCTTTTCTGTCATTAACCAGCCCACACTCCACCAGTATTTTCATGTACAGCTTTACAAATTCCGATTTTAATGTCTCTATTATACCATAATGATACTATTATAAAAAAGAAAAAGAGCTCCTTCGAGCTCTTTTGGATCAGTTCTGCAAACTTGAAAGTTAGCGATTTCTTTTTCCGGTATTCTCTGTCCCACGGATTTCCTCATGA
>OGXV01001028.1_pt1 | contig 17248 bp, 19 predicted proteins | sample 1576391 | NCBI WGS metagenome assembly OGXV01 (sample SAMEA3541586, study PRJEB24748) | human gut metagenome | biome: human gut; feature: human-associated habitat; material: faeces | place: China | collected 2012 | reverse complement strand
CGGATGGACGCGAAGTGATAAAGCTCGGTGTGGAGTTCAGCGCCGAAGAACGCAACATTAGTCGTTGGCTCAATGAGATTCCTTGAATCTTGTCTGATAATTCTTTGTAGTATGATTTTGCCTCATTTTAAGCACCGGTTTAAAATGAAGTAAGTACATATGCCGCTTATGATAATGGCAATGATATCATATAAATCAAAAGTGCCATGTATATTCAGAAGACCCAACAGTTCATAGAATATATATGTTAGTGTGATTATAAGAGTAAGCTTTCCGATAGAGCATTTATCGCTAAATCCGTAAAATAATAAAGTAGCAGCAGGCACACAAACAATACTTCCGATAGTGTCAGCAATGTGGAAATCATATATGTGATTTTCATATATATAAGGACGATATGTATGTGATAAAATTAGCCCTGCTATTCCTATTGAACTACCTAATATTATATACTTTTTATTAATCATTCTATTATAATCTAATAATTTCTATATCAGCCAATCAGGCTGATATAGAAATTGTTATTACTAATTGTATAAATGAACAGGATTCATTCCATTCTGGCTTAATTCAGCAACGGAGGTAAAGGATTTGCCAACGAACCAACATACCCAATAGCTCAAAGAAGACCCTCCATTAATATTTCTCATTTCTGATAAAGATAATTCTTTTGTTTCTTTTTTCATAATAATATATTTTTTGTTTATTTGAAATTACTGTTAGCGCCATCTCGGAATCCATTAATACAATCACCCGGTTCAGAAATACAGTCATAAATAAACCCGCCGACTATTGCACCAATAAGGAATGCCAAAAGACCACCATTTACTTTTTTCATCTCTTGTAAATCCATTTCTTGCATCATTGCATTTTCTTTTACTTTTTTCATAATCTTCTTTTCTTTTAAATTGTTAATAATATAAATTTTACTGTGTTTTCTTTAAAATATAGCTCCTTGCGTTAGGATGCTGCTTTCTTGTTATTCATAATAGCGTCAAATGCTTTTTGTAGAACTTCTAAGGGCATAATCGGGAGAGGCAAGAATCCTATACCGCCACTTACACCTTTCATTTCACTGATACCCATTTCTTGTATCAATTCATTTTTCTTTGAATCTTTCATAATTTTTCATTTTTTAATTGTTACTAAAATAGTGTTTGTTATCAACAGAGCAGAGCTTTACCAGAATTTAGTGAAGTCCTCTCCATGACTGGGCTTCTTAAAAGGATTCAGCTTCTCTTCATTAAGAATATCAAGCGGACTACGGGTATCTACAAATCCTCCCGATACATTTCTCTGTTCTTTCTCATTCAATGGTTTTACCATGTACTTTTCATTCTTTTTCATAACTGTGTTTGATTTTTTATGTTAATACTTATAATACTTTTGGTAAGTATGGGGCGTTACAAATACACTGATTATACTCGTTTCTTCGCTGTAGTTGTAACAGCCACCATACGTATTGATGCATTCTTCTAATGTTAATGCTTTCATGGTTTACTATGTGTCTTGTGTTGTTATGTCATCTATATCCTCCTTTAGAAACAGGATATGAAGTCTTTTTTTATAAAGATTTGCTCAAAGATTCCTGGCTTTCCCGGACAATGACCATGTGGAGGGATGCCATTCGTCTCATCATATACGGTCATTCCGCAGATGCATATGCCACCGTTCACATTTTCTTGTTCTTTTTCATTCAATGGCTTTACCATGTACTTTTCATGCTTTTCCATAACTGTGTTTGTTTTCATAATTCTACTTATTAATTAATTGTTTGTAATATGTTTTTTGCATTTGTGTGATATTGCAAAGTTAAGTGCTTTATAACTGTGGTTGTGTTATTGTTTTGTTATCATTAGGTTAATAATTAAATGTGGTTGGAGAAATTTTTGCCCATATCCGTATGACAGGTATCGTCGGTAGGAAAGAAAGGATTGTTTTCTCCATATATTCCTTTAAAAAGTTTGTTCATTTGACAGTTGCTGCATCCGCCATTTACATTTCTCAGTTCATTTGCGCTGAGCGCTTTAATTGTGTTTGTCTTCATAATAATTGTTTTTTTTAGTTGTTAAATTGTTTATAAATATTTCTTTTGTTTCTTGTTGATGTTGCAAAGTTAAGCGGTTTCTTTCAGTGCTTATGTTATTGCTTTGTTATCGTTATGTTAATTAATTCTTGTTGTTTTGTTGAGGGTTTGCTTAGTACATTTAGTGATTCGGACAATCTCTCGAACGGGTATTAAAGTTTAAAAATTTCTTGCTCTTCATAACTCTCTTCTTTTTTTAGTTTATTACTTTGTTTCTTAATTGATGTTGCAAAGATAAGTGGTTTGTTTTTCTACTTATGTTATTGCTTTGTTATCGCTATGTTAATACTGTTTTGGTATGTCGTATCTTGTATATTATATAAGGTACAGACCTTAGCTTTTCCAAAGACTTGCCCAGTTTCCCGGACATCTAAATCGTTTAGATACTTCTTATTTCTCATAATTTACTTTTTAAATTTGTTCCCTTTGTTTTGATTGATGTTGCAAAGTTAAAGGGTTTGCTTTAGAAATTATGTTATAGTTCTGTTATCGGAAAGTTAATAATTAACTGTTTATTCTGACTAGTGTTTTTACTCCTTCTATATAAATCCAAACATATTCTGATCCACCATAAATTGCTTTTACTTCTTCTTGATTTAATTCAACGATAAGATTGTTCATAAGATTGTTTTTTATTGATTATACATTTTGTTTTATTTGATATTGCAAATTTATTGCGTTTTTTTCTTTTAATGTGTTATTAAAATGTTATTGCTAGGTTAAATATTGGAGATAATTGTATATCTTTGTAGCCAATATGAACAGTGTTAGAAAGATTAGATTATTTACAATATTGGGTTTGATAGCTATATTGTCTTTACAGATAGTGTGGCTATTTAATACTTATATGCTTGTGAAAAATAATCTAATTAAAGAAAGTTTTGAAGCTTTAGAAGAATCTTTGGATAGAGAAGTAGAATTGAGGATTGAACGTACTCCTAAAGAAACACAAATAATTGGGGGGTCAACGAATGATTCTGTACCTCATCTTACTTATTTCAGTGAAAGTTTGTCGAAGTTAGGTCTTGAGGTATCATTGGATGACATCGATTCTATTGCCTCTTCTATTTTATTGAGGAAATATGATATAGAAAGTACGTATATGATATGTATGATAAATATAGATACAAGAGAGGTACTGCAAAAAAGTAAATCGTTAGATCTTTCTTTTCAGAATATTGTTAAGTCTATGCCATTCCCTATACGAACAGATTTATCTCAAGGTGTTCAACTTATACTGCTGAATCCTTATTGGACTATCTTTAAGCGTATGGGCCTCTTAATGATAGCAACCGCCATCATGATGATAATGGTAATCACCTGTATCATCTACCAGATTAAGATTATCATCCGTCAGGATAAGATAGCCAAAGTTCGTGAAGACTTCTCTTATGCCATGATACATGATATGAAAACCCCTCTCAGCTCCATTTTGGCTTGTACAAGTCTTTTGCATAGTGGCAAGACGGAGAGCACCCCTCAACTAAAGGAACGATATTTTTGTATTATAGAGGATGAGACAGGACATTTGCTAAATTTGGCAAATAAGGTTCTGACCATTTCTAAGTTGGAGAGCCATAAACTGGAAATGGCTAAAATTACATTTCAGTTGAAGCCTATGGTAGAAGACTTAATAGAGAAGTTCTCCGCTAAGTGTGCCAAACCGCTACATTTCACTTTAAATTTGCAGGCAGAAGAGGTGCATGGTGATGAAGAGTACCTGAAAGAGGCTATCAGTAATCTGATAGATAACGCTATTAAATATTCATACCAGACGGTTGATATAAGTATAAGTTCGCTTAATAATGCTACCCATACTCTTATTAAAGTACATGATAACGGTATTGGTATCTCAGAAAAAGATGTGAAGCATATCTTTGAAAAGTTTGAGCGTGCTTCGGCTTTTAAACGTTCCAGACTTGGCAAAGTAGCAGGTTTCGGATTGGGGCTAAATTACGTTTATCAGGTGATGGAGGCTCATGAGGGAAGCGTGACGGTGAATAGCATAGAAAAGGAGTTTAGTGAATTTATTTTGTATATACCTATAAAAACGGAAAACTATGATTAAATTGTTAGTAGTAGAAGACGACCCTACTTTGCTTTATATTGTGCAAAGCGGATTGCAGGAAATTATTGGGGGATATGAAGTTTTTACGGCAACCAATGGCGCCGAAGGACTGAAGGCATGGAAAGAACATCATCCGGATATCATTATGTCCGATGTGGATATGCCGGTAATGGATGGTTATGAAATGGTGGCGCGTATCCGTGAAACGGATGGTGATACGCCTATTCTGTTCGCTTCGGCCATGAGCTCGCCGAAGGATGTGACGAAAGGTTACGATATAGGAGTGGACAACTATGTAAAGAAACCTTTTGTTCCTGATGAACTGGATGCTCATATTCGTTCATTGCTTAGAATGAAGGAAGGGGCAAAGTCGCGTAATGAAACCGACCATTGCAGGATGGGTAAATATTTGCTGGACACCAAGCATGCTAACTTGCGGAATGACGAAACCGGTTTCATAAAAGTATTGACCATCAGGGAAGCGAAGATTATACATCTGCTTTATGAAAATAGAGGCGAAACGGTGAATAGAAGTGCTATACTCAGCCGTTTCTGGGAAACGGAGGATGATTACTTTGCGTCACGCAGTCTGGATGTATTTATGAGTAAAATACGAAAGTATCTGGAAGATGAACCCTGTGTCGAAATAAAGACAGTGAGAGGGGTAGGATTTATGATGCTGTTGGATTGCATATAGCGTTTCCTTATTTGGCTATTCCGTCGACAAAACCTCCCCTTTCGTAGATTTTATTTTCAGCTCTTCTTTCTCTCCCTTACATTTGCATCGTAATAAAAAAAATGACGCAAAATGAAAAGTACCGGAAGATTATGGTTATTAGCTGTATGTCTGTTGTGTGGACTGGTCTGCATGCAAGCGCAGGAACAGGAAAAGAAGCAATTGCCTCGTGAAGTTCCCTCACCGGAAAAGGCCGCCCGTAAAATGACGGACCGGATGAAAGAAGAACTGCGACTGACAGACAAGCAATATGACAAGCTGTACAAACTGAATCTGAAGGAACAACAAGAACATTTTGCAACCATGGCTGAAAGAGGAAGCGGCCAGCGTCCTTCAATGGGAGGGCGTCCCGGAATGGGCGGCGGTCGTCCGCCGATGGATGGTGGAATGGGTCCCGGTATGGGAGGTGGTCGTCCGCCAATGGGAGTTCCGGGTGAACGTCCTGCAATGGAAAAGGACAATGTGGAGAAGATGCAGAAAGCTGCTGCCAAGAAGGAAAAGAAGATCAAGAAAATCCTGACGACGGAGCAATACGCCAAGTGGCAGGAAATGCGCTAGCCACAAGAACCACCCCGGCCACAGATCATCCTCACAAACCAAATTTGTAGAGACTCTCTCTAAATAGCGTTTTTTCATGTATTATTGACTGTGCCGTTCCACCCCCGTGAGGGGAGGGGACGGTTTTCTTTTTGCATAATTCGCCCCTACCGATTTGTGATTGTGCAAATTAGTAGGGGCGAAAGCCTTTCTCTTATTAAGAAGAGAAATATATTTTTATAGGGTCGAATGATTACTGCTTCTTGCTCAGCTTCTTTCTATATACAATCACCATTATCATAATACCTATCACCATCAGAGCCAGTGCTGCATAAGCGATACCTTCCGTTACATGCAGGCTCTTCGGATCGAAGCGCATTTCAATGGTATGCTTTCCGGCAGGGACGTACATAGAACGCAAGATATAGTCTGCGCGGGCAATGTCGGCAGGCTCTCCGTCAATGGTGGCTATCCAGCCGTCCGGGTAATAGATTTCGGAGAATACGATGACGCCGTCTTTAGAATTATTCGTTTCATAAACCAGACGGTTCGGTTCGTAACTTGTCAGACGCACGCTGGAAAGACTGTCTTTATGGGCAGTGGTAATACCTTTCAGAATATCTTTGAAACGAGCATCTACTACGGCAGTCTCTGTTGGCAATATGGTGTTCAGGGCATCAATTTCCTGGTTGGCATTGTCCACGTACTCCACATTGTTGACGAACCATGCATTGCCGTAAGCGTACGGATTCTTGATAGGAACTGTCTGTCCTTGTCCGGCAGGGAGGATGAAATACTTCGTGTTCAGCATATTCAGAACGCGGAACTTGGAAGCATCCACACTGTCCATCTCACCACCTGCGGTAGCAATATTCCGATAGGCTGCCTGCATTTCGGGTAAAATATGATGGTCAATCATTTCCTGATAACGTCTCAGTTTGGCTGCGTGATATCCACCTACGCTCTTGTGCCAGTAAGAAGTTTTATTCTCGCTGAATGCATCTCCGGAAAAGCTCAATACGCGGTAATTCGGGTCAGTGTCTTGGAGGATGATTTCATCAGCTTGCGTTTTCTTAAAGGTGTCAACCTGGGCAGAACGGGGGACGAATTGGTCATCGTGCAGATAACGCTTATTGACACTCCACATGTCTGCTACACAGAGAATAGCGATACCGGCAATTACGAATGACTTTCTTAGTTTTCCGCTGTAGTAAAGCCACAGCAACACGCAGCCAATTACAATGATAATGAAGCTACGCAGTGCGTCGGCGCTTACCATTGCAGCACGCATTTCTGCCAGGTTGGAAAGGATGCCGGACAGCTCATTTGCAGGAATCATCTGCTGATTGACTGCATTCTGCAACATCTGCGCTTCCTGTGCGGGGACGAAAGTTGAACTGAAAGCTCCTGGAATCACGGCTAATATCAAAGCTACACCGGCAGTCAGTGCCAGACTGATACCAACGAACTTTATCTTCTTTTTCAATACCTCCGGTTCGTCCAGAATCTTTTTCAGAGCAAAGATAGCCAGTAGTGGAATGGTAAATTCAGCAATAACGAGGATGGATGATACTGCACGGAATTTACTATACATGGGTATATAATCAATGAAGAAATCTGTCAGTGGCATGAAGTTCTTACCCCATGAAAGAACAATGGAGAAGAATGTGGCGCCGATCAATGCCCACTTCAATGGACCTTTGACGATGAAGCAGCCCAGGATGAAAAGGAATAGTACAAAAGCACCTACATATACAGGACCTGACGTCATAGGCTGGTTACCAAAGTATTGGGACAGTTGCTGGTAGAGGCCGGCATAGGTCGGATTGGCTTTTTCCATGGCTGTCTCATTCAGAGCGAGAGGAACGGAAGCACCACCTTTAAAGTTGGGCACTAATAAGGTCCAGGTTTCGCCGATACCATAACTCCATTGGGTGATATAGTCACGGTCCAGTCCGCTACTGGTCTGTTTGGCGGCGTCACCGGTTTCTATGAGCTCGCTTTTGCCGCGCATGGTTTCTTTGCTGTATTCATAAGTGTGATACAGGTTCGACAGATTGACGGATATGCCAATCAGTGCAGCTACCACAAGCACGCCGCTTGCCTTGAAGAATTGCGGTAAGGTCTTGTTACGCCATGCATCTTCAAAGTAGGCTCCTGCAATGAAGAGGATGACAAACAGGAAGTAATAACTCATCTGTACGTGGTTCGACAGAATTTGCAGGGCAATGAACAGTGCTGTAACAATGCCTCCTGCCAGATATTTGCCACGGTAAGCCAGTACGATACCTGCTATTGTAGGTGGTATATAAGCCAGCGTGATAAACTTCCAGATGTGTCCGGCAGATATCAGAATGAAGAAGTAGGATGAGAATGCCCACATTAATCCACCTAATCCTGCCAACCATGTAGGTATACCGAATGCACGCAACAAGATGAAAAAGCCTAGCATCAGGATAAATGTCAAGTTGACATACGTAGGCAAAAATAGTTGGTAGACCTTCTGTACCCAGGTCAACGGTTGGGTTGACTCGTAGCTGGGGGCTATCTGATAAGTCGGCATACCACCGAACAGAGAGTTAGTCCAGCGTGTATACTCACCGGTTTCTTCGCGATACTGAGTCGCTTCTTGTCCGGCACCTGCACCGGCAGCCGTGTCATGTTGAAAAAGAATGCGGTTTTCTATATCCGCCGGGAAGAAATAGGCGAATGAAAGTACTGCAAACATAAAGATGACCAGAAGGTCAGGGAGGAGCTTCTTCATAAAAACGGAGCTTTTATGAAATGAAGAATGAAGAATGAAGAATAAAGAATTGGCTGCGCTGTAATGCCGCATGGTAATTCTTTATTCTTCATTCTTCATTCTTCATTTCGTTATTAATAACGATAGTGTTCGGCCTTATACGGCCCGTCTACATTCACGCCTATATAGGCAGCTTGTTCGGGAGTAAGCTTCGTCAGCTTTACACCGATTTTCTCAAGGTGCAGGCGTGCTACTTCCTCATCGAGGTGTTTAGGCAGACGGTAAACACCGGTTTCGTATTTCTTGTTGAACAACTCGATCTGAGCCAATGTCTGGTTGGTGAATGAGTTGCTCATAACGAATGACGGGTGTCCGGTAGCACAACCCAAGTTCACCAGACGACCATCAGCTAACAGAATAATGCTGTGTCCGTCAGAGAAATAATAGCGGTCTACCTGTGGCTTGATGTTAACGCATTTGATACCGGGATAATGTTTAAGAGCATCCACCTGGATTTCATTGTCGAAGTGACCGATGTTGCAGACAATAGCCTGATCCTTCATCTGCGTCATGTGGTCGATACGGATAATGTCGATATTGCCTGTGGTGGTAACAAAAATATTGCCTTGTGTGCAGGCTTCTTCCATGGTTACTACTTCAAAGCCCTCCATAGCGGCTTGCAGAGCGCAAATCGGGTCTACTTCCGTAACCAGTACGCGGGCACCGTATGAACGCATGGAATGTGAACACCCCTTACCTACATCACCATATCCGCAGACTACCACTACCTTACCGGCAATCATTACATCCGTAGCGCGCTTGATGCCATCGGCTAAAGATTCGCGGCAGCCGTAGAGGTTATCGAATTTGGATTTCGTTACAGAGTCGTTTACATTGAATGCCGGGAACAGCAATTTACCTTCTTCCTGCATCTGATACAGACGATGTACGCCTGTCGTCGTTTCTTCGGAAACACCACGTACTTCGGCTGCTACACGTTGCCAGCGAGTAGGATCAGCGGCCAGTACGCACTTCAGAATTGCATTCAGTTCTATTTCATCTTCTGCATGGACTTCTTTGTCCAGGATAGAAGCAGTGCTTTCGGCTTCATATCCCACATGTATCATCATGGTAGCGTCACCGCCATCGTCAACGATTACCGTAGGGCCTTTACCACCGGGGAAGTTCAGTGCCTGAAGCGTACACCACCAGTAGTCGGCCAACGTTTCGCCTTTCCAGGCAAATACAGGTACTCCACTTGCGGCAATAGCAGCTGCGGCATGGTCTTGAGTCGAATATATGTTGCATGAGCACCAGCGTACTTCGGCACCCAGTGCCACGAGGGTTTCAATCAGTACCGCCGTCTGGATGGTCATGTGCAGGGAACCCATGATACGAGCACCTTTCAACGGTTTTGTTTCTCCATACTTTTCGCGAAGAGCCATAAGGCCGGGCATTTCTTGTTCTGCCAGATCGATTTCCTTGCGACCGAAGTCGGCAAGCGTAATGTCTGCCACCTTGTAGGGCAGAGTAGAGAATAATTCTTTAGACATATCTATCAATGATTTAAAATAAAAAGTGATGCAAAGATAGAACATTCTGATTAGTAGGGCAAAAGCTATTGGTTTTTTTTAAATAAAAGCTCGCAATATATGTTGATATAATTGAAAAGAATAGTATATTTGCTTCCCGAAAATAACACTCAGCAACATATCTACCTTGAAATGAGGGACTATAAGGATAAAACAAAAGAAGAACTACTGGAGATAATCCGGAATTTGGAAGGGCAACTGGAAAGTCGTTCTCTTCCGGAACTCCCATGCCAGGATGAAGATTCGGATCGTTTCCGTAAGCAATATGGTAAAGAAATACTGGAAGCTATCCCTGATATGTTGACCGTTTTTGATTATAATCTGGATTATATAGAACTACTGTCCTCTCCTGATACCAATCATGTGGAAGGCTTGTCCGGTGAGGATAAGTCTCATCCTAATCTGAAAGATATAGTACCGGAATCAGAATACCGCAAAATCCGTGCGAATATGGAGAAAGTGGTGCGTACCGGTTGTCCCAGTATAGGAGAACATTCATTGCAGTTTGAAGGGGAGACGCATCATTATGAAAATCTGGTATGTCCTTTGGGAGATAAATATTTGTTGTGCATGTGCCGGGATGTGACGAGCCGGGTGAATGCGCAGCGTGAACTGGCTGCTGCCCGTGTGAAAGCCGAAGAGTCCGACCGGTTGAAGTCTGCATTTCTTGCCAATATGAGTCATGAAATTCGTACGCCGCTGAATGCGATTGTTGGATTTTCAAGATTGGTTATTGATCCGGGGCACGAAGGAGACAAAGAGGATTATTGTAATATTATCGAGAAGAATTCGGAACTGTTGTTGTGCCTGTTTAATGATATTCTGGATTTGTCTGAAATGGAATCAGGTACTTTGCAATTTATCCGCGAGAAGGTCAGTCTTTATCATGCTTGTGTTGAAGAATATGAGAGTCACCGGTTGAAAGTGAACGAAGGTGTGACATTGATACTGGATGATGTGGATGAGAAGTTGTGTGTGATGGGAGACAGGATGCGTATTATGCAGGTTTTGATGAATCTGTTGAGCAATGCTGTTAAATTTACTCCTACAGGGGAAATACATTTCGGCTATCAGTTGCGGGGAAATATTGTACAATTCTATGTAAAAGATACAGGTATCGGTATTCCTGCTAACCGGGTGGCAAAGATTTTCGAACGTTTCGGCAAGATTAATAATTTTGCACAAGGCACCGGGCTGGGGCTGACTGTTTCCCGTATGTTGGTGGAACGAATGGGTGGACGCATTTGGGTACGTTCTGGCGTGGGAATAGGAACGACGTTCTACTTTACACTACCGCTGGGGTAATTGAAAACTGCGAAATTAAGTATAAGAAACAGGCAGCACAATTATGTTGCAGCCTGTTTCGTCATATTTAATTCTTTAGATTATCTCAATTCCTTGTTCTTTGCAAAGTTGTAATCCTACATCTTTCAACTTGAATTTCTGTATCTTACCACTTCCCGTCATTGGGAATTCGTCAATGAAGAATACATATTTCGGTATCTTGTAACGCGAGATCTTGCCTGTGCAGAAGTCGCGTACATCCGATTCGTGTATATCTGCTCCTTCTTTTAGGATGATGAAAGCGCCTACTTCTTCACCGTATTTCTTCGATGGAATGCCGGCAACTTGTACGTCCTTCACGCCTTCCAGTTTATAGAGGAATTCTTCTATTTCACGCGGGTAGATATTCTCACCACCACGAATAATCATATCTTTGATACGTCCTGTAATGCGATAGTTACCATTTTCATCTTTTACTCCGAGGTCTCCGGAATGGAGGAAGCCGTTCTTATCGATGACTTCGGCCGTAGCTTGCGGATTCTTGTAGTACCCCTTCATGTTGTTATATCCCCGGTTACACATTTCACCTTGTACACCTACCGGACATTCTTCTCCGGTTTCGGGATCGATCACCATGACTTCTGTGTGTTCAAAATCATGCCCTACGGTATTGCAACGTACATCGAACGGATCGTCAATACGTGAGGCGGTCATACCGGGTGACGTTTCAGTCAGACCGTATACACTGGTCACCTTCATGTACATTTTCTCTTCTACCTGTTTCATTAATTCTACGGGACAAAGAGAACCGGCCATGATGCCGGTGCGCAGGCTGGACATATCGAACATGTCGAACATGGGATGATGCAGCTCGGCAATGAACATGGTGGGGACACCGTACAGAGCCGTGCAGCGTTCCTTATGTATGGAAGCAAGCACTACCAGCGGGTTGAAGCGCTCTACCATGACTTCCGTGCAACCGTGCGTCAGGCAGTTCATTGTGGCAAGCACTACACCGAAACAGTGGAACAGAGGTACACAGACACATAGTTTGTCATCGGCTGTGAACTTCATGTGTTCTCCCGTCAGATAACCATTATTGGTAATGTTATAGTGGGTGAGCATAACTCCTTTCGGAAAACCGGTTGTACCTGATGTATATTGCATATTTACCACATCGTGGCAGGTTACCTGGTTTTTCAGATTGTTCAGACGTTCGTCTTCCACATTATTACCCAGCAACAGGATTTCGGATGTATTATACATGCCGCGATGTTTCTCTTGTCCTACATAAACGACGTTGCGCATGTGTGGGAAACGTTGGCTCTTCAGATGTCCACGTTCGCAGTTTTTCAATTCCGGCAGCATGGTATATGTCATTTGCACGAAGTCGCTGTCTTTTTCACCATTCACAATGCAAAGGGTGTGCATATCCGAGTTTTCGCACAAGTATTCCAGCTCGGCTTGTTTGTAGTTGGTGTTTACGGTTACATAAACGGCACCGATTTTGGCGCAGGCATACAGAAGGGTAAGCCAGTCGGGTACATTGGCAGCCCATATACCTACATGTGTGCCGCGTTCTACGCCAATAGAGATTAGTCCTTTCGCCATGTCGTCTACCCGGCGGTTGAACTGGCTCCAGGTGAAGCGCAGGTTACGGTCGGAATAAACAATATATTCTTTATCGGGCGTAGTCTCTGCCCAGTGCTCCAGCCATTGGCCGAGTGTTCTTTCGTATAACATGAAAAATAATGATTAGGTGTTTAGTGATAAGTGATTAGTACTGGGATAATTAGTGTCAGGTTAGTGATAAGTATTGCGCTTATCACTAACCTGACACTAATCATTTATCACTAAATGGGTGTATAGATTACTGCAAGAATTTTTGCCGCTTTGCCTTCGTAAGCATGTACGTGGTGCGGAACAATGGAGTCATAATAGATGCTGTCTCCTTCTTCAAGCAAGTATGTGTTTTTGCCATAACTGATTTCCATAATACCTTCCATAACCATAATAAACTCTTCACCTTCGTGTGAGGAGAGTACAAAGTCACTGTCTTCCGTGGCAGCCACGTCAATGATGAACGGTTCCATGTGACGGTCGGCCTTTGCTTTGGACAGGGAATGGTATTCCATGTGCTTGCGGCTTTGGATAGCGTTGTTGGAGAAACTGATGGTGTCTTTGGCTTCCGTCTTGCGGCAGATAGCCGGACCGGTTTCATCCTGATCGTCAAGGAAAGTCCCCAGTCGTACGCCTAGAACACGTGCTATTTTGATAAGTGGAGCCAGTGATGGCAAGTCGATGTTTTTCTCAATGCGTTCAATCTGTTCCACGGCTAAACCGGAACGTTCGGCCAGTTGCTCAATGCTGATTGACTGGCTTTCACGGAGCGACTTAATCTTTTCTCCGACAATCTTGCTTGTATCCATAATTGATAATGTTTTTCGCCTATTAGGTTATAAATTGTATTGTTAAACTGCAAAAATAAAACAAACTTTTACTTGTTGCAACAATCCGTGCGGAAAAAAAGAAGCTTTTATTGATTTTATCAGTTTACGATTCTATTGATTTCTTCTGCATTTGCTTTATTCTTCTGGAATACATTCTTGAAGTTATTCAAATTATATTTAATGGAAACCATTATACTCTGGCTATCAGGGTCTAAAAGTTTCTGTGACCAGACATTGTTGATATGGGTGGTGGAATTGGCTTGTGATTTGTGCAGAATGTCATTAGCGGAAATAACAATCTGCAATCGGTTATCTTTAAAGAATGTTTTCATGATTCCTAATGTAAGATTACAGGCGGATTTCATTTGGGTACCGAGTGAATGGTATTTTGATGACAGACTGCAATTGCAAAAGAGCATGGTTTGTCTGTATATATCAAACTGATTGACAGTGGACAGACTGAAGTGCGGATATAGATTACTGTTTTCTTTGCCCAGATAGGGAAGTTTGGTAACATCATACATGATAGAACCATTATAAGAAAAACGGTATATACCCCATTTATCCGAATAATTGGTTGTTAATAAATAATAGGATGCGTTTACGTTTATCGGAGTGTTTACAAGACTACCTTCTACCTGTGGATTCGTCTGGAATACATACATTGAAAGATTCTTTTTGTGGGTATAACTCGCTTCAATGGAAAATTTACGGTGTAGGATAAGAGCTAAATATGCGTTATGTGAATTCATCAGCTTTAGTTTCGGATTTCCTTTTTCGTATAGCATGGCGTTGATGTAGCGGATAATTGGAGATAACTGGCTGAAACTTGGGCGGCTGCTTTTATTCTCGTATCCGCCTGTTATAATAAGATTGGGATTGATTGTATATTCACATTCTATTGTCGGGTATAAAGTGAATCTTTTTTTGCTGTACAACTCTTCTCCGTCCTGATTATAATCGGAATTGATATATTCGCCACGTATACCTGCTGATACATAGAGTTTGTTGAACTGATGGCTGAGTGTTAAATAGCCGGCAAGCATACCGTCTTTCAGCAAGGTCTTGTTCTTGTAGAAGAAATTACCATCGGACGGATTATATGATTCCGAACTGCCGGAATTGCGGGTACTGACAAACTTTCCGCCTATTTGCAGTTCATAATCAGAGAATATGTTTCTCGTATAGTTGGCTTCCAGGGTTGTTACATGGTAATCGTTGTTTCCGCCAATCTGGTTTAGTTCTATCTTATCCGTATTTACAAGATTACTGAGATCGTCTTTGGAGTAAATATATCCGCCGGTCAATGAAAGAGATTCTCCTTGTGTACCTTTGTGAATAAACATTGCTTCGATATTGTGTAACTGGCTTTTATTCTTTATACTTTGGTCAGTGGTATGGGCAATAGTTTCTTTGTTCAGTGATGTAGCTTCATCCGTATTTGCATAATTGCGACTGTTGTCGAAATCCAATATGTATTGAACATTCAGAGTGTTTTGGGGATTAAACTTATAGTTGCTACTCATAATAAGATTGTGGATGTTTGAGTGTCCAGTAGCGCGATTGTCCGAACTGTTATTGCTAATCAGATTGTTTGTTGCAGGGTCATAGAGTTCGTATCTATTGTTTGCTTTGTCTTTAGATCGGTAATCTTTGATTTGGTAAGAAAGGAAATGCGACCATTTTCCATGCAGTATATTTATATTTGCTCCTTCTCTGTCACTGTATTTGCGGGCAAATGTAGAAGTATGGAAAAGCTGAGTGGAAACATAATCCTTTAGTTTGCCGATTGTTGTGATAAGAATGACACTGTTACATTGTGAACTGTATTCGGCAGAGGGGTGATTGTCTACGCTGACCTCTTTTATCTGATCAGGTTGCAACACTTCCAGCTCGGAAAGTGAGCGCACTTCACGTCCGTTCAATATAATTAGCGGAATACCTTTTCCGATGACGGAGATGCCATTGGCAGATGATAAAACACCTGGAAGGAATGAGAGTACATCGAATACTGTTGCTTGCTTTTTTAACTCAGACTTGTTTACGTGTAAAACATATTTTCCTTTGTTCACCGATAACGGATTCTGCTTGGCTTTGATAATGATTTCGTTTAATGTGACATTATCTTGCTTCAGTGTTATGTCTCCTAAGTTTATACTTTTTTTGTTAGATACTTGCAGCTCCATTGGATGTGGCTGATATCCTACAGCTGAGATTCTGAGTCTGTAGTTGCCTTGTGGAATGTCGTTAATGTGGAAGATTCCGTGTTCATCACTTATGGCTCCGGCAATCAGAGCGGAGTCTTTAGTTTGATATACTGCAACATTGATATAGGATAAGGCATCTTGGTTCTCGTCAATGATTCTTCCTTTCAATGATTGTGCACGAAGAGGGTAGGTCAGACAGGAAGAGCAGAATAAACATAAGATAAAAGAAAAGATTTTAGAATTCATGTTTGTACTTTTTAGAATTATGTAGTGCAAATCTATGCGTATTTTTAGGGAGAGGAGATAGTAAGTTATTACTGAAATATTATAGGTTCAATAATACCTGCCTTACGTGTACTTAAACTATATGTCGACGAGCCCTTACCTTATTATCTTTTTGACATTTTGTATTTTTTATCTGCTGAGAATGCCTTATATTCGTCCGGTAACTCATAAATACAAAAGCATTCAAATTAAAATCAGCAAGAGTCAGATTATTAGATTGATATCGAAATACTTACATTTTATTTAGATTGAAATGTCCTTTGAAATATGCACTTATAGGTGCGGAATCTGACGCAAATAAGTGCGTTGCTTGTAAGAAGCAAGTCTTTCACTCGTAAGAAGCAAGTCTTTCACCTGTAAGAAGCAAGTCTTTCACCCACAAGAAGCAACTCTTTTCTGCATAAGAAGTATAGATAAGTGAAAGAATATGCAGATATGGTGTATCCTTATTCTTTATCTATTCATAAAATATTCTGGATTGTGCCTTTTGAAAAAGGCGCCTGTCGCTGAAATGATAAAAATGGAATCATTTTGGTGATGAAGTTATCGTATATATGTGATTATGATACTAATTATTTCTGTGCAGGAACAACTTTCATCTTTAATTCGTCTTGCATAGAAGATATGGTTGTTGTGTGACATCTCTTTTATAGTCTTTCCATGTCCTTGTCCGATACATGCTTTCCTTTGTAGGCTTTGCTATTGGAATTAATGCGGTAGCTGACGGTCAGTGACAGTCGGCGTGAATCGGGACGCGTCCGTTTACTGTATGTCAATTTGGGGGGGCGAACAGCATGAAGGGATATTGGTAACTGATGCTGAATTGCAGCCAGCGGTATAAAGTGCTCAGTTGCAGATTGTGGTAAGTTGCGGGCGTCAGAAGCGGGTTGCCGACTTCATAAATGAAACGGTTGTTATAACTCATGGAACTATGTAGTTGGAAGAAGGAAAGCCGGTTATTCTTTACCGTATAGCTGAGGCTGGCTTCTCCCTTTCCGATAGGGAAGTCTATGGAGAAATTGGGATACCAGTCATTGTAAGTACGGCTTTGTTCCGGAATGTATTGGGGTGGAAGTCGGGGCGTACGGTAAAACTCGTAGGCGGTTCCGATATCTACAAAGTGTATCTTTTATACTAAATATGTCTTCCATGGAAGGCATATTTACCTGACGGATAGTAAGCAAACAAAAAAGGGAAGCTTTTTGACGGCTTCCCTTTTTAATGCTTTTGCTGCAAGTAACGGATTACTTACGCAGACCG
>OGXV01001005.1_pt1 | contig 17426 bp, 15 predicted proteins | sample 1576391 | NCBI WGS metagenome assembly OGXV01 (sample SAMEA3541586, study PRJEB24748) | human gut metagenome | biome: human gut; feature: human-associated habitat; material: faeces | place: China | collected 2012 | reverse complement strand
AGGTCTTGTCACGAAGAAATCTGAAGTGGCAGGTCATAGCAGCTGACAACTGCGGAAAGTCGCCCTCCTCGCGGAGGGCGTGGATAGAAATATAAAGACCTATGGTATCGCTGAACAGAAGCACGTCGCCCTCCTCGCGGAGGGCGTGGATAGAAATATCGACACCGGCGCAGGCAACAAGACTGGCCGCGGTCGCCCTCCTCGCGGAGGGCGTGGATAGAAATTATATGCAAGGCGAGGGCGTACTGCTGGGAAGCAGTCGCCCTCCTCGCGGAGGGCGTGGATAGAAATAAGTTTGGGCCGTACAGGAAACACTGGGTCAGTGGTCGCCCTCCTCGCGGAGGGCGTGGATAGAAATTGCGATCTCCGAAAAGTGGACGGCCATCCAGTCCGTCGCCCTCCTCGCGGAGGGCGTGGATAGAAATTCCTGCAATATGGCGTAGGAGAAAGCGATCACCTGTCGCCCTCCTCGCGGAGGGCGTGGATAGAAATAGCTTCCCGGTCAGCAGGTAGTCCCCGCCGTCTTGGTCGCCCTCCTCGCGGAGGGCGTGGATAGAAATCTTGAGCTCGTCAACATCAGCCTGCGCCTTTGAGGTCGCCCTCCTCGCGGAGGGCGTGGATAGAAATTCCCACTCGCCGTCGTCCTCCGCGATGGCCTGCGGTCGCCCTCCTCGCGGAGGGCGTGGATAGAAATTGGATGCAGTGCACCGAAAAGCAGCTGGCAAAAAGTCGCCCTCCTCGCGGAGGGCGTGGATAGAAATAGCTTCCACATCCACCCGCTGAGCGAGGAAGACGTCGCCCTCCTCGCGGAGGGCGTGGATAGAAATACCGATGTTTGCCAGTACCGGCCAGTAGTAGTCATACGTCGCCCTCCTCGCGGAGGGCGTGGATAGAAATATCTTGGTGGTATAGGGTTTTCAGTGTCGGAGATGTCGCCCTCCTCGCGGAGGGCGTGGATAGAAATAAACTTCGGGCTGCCATCCAGTTCGATGTAGATGCGTCGCCCTCCTCGCGGAGGGCGTGGATAGAAATTTTTCGTCGATCCGGCTGATTCCCTTGTCCGAGTGTCGCCCTCCTCGCGGAGGGCGTGGATAGAAATCTCATAGGCAAGGAACGTGTACAGCTTTCCCGTGTCGCCCTCCTCGCGGAGGGCGTGGATAGAAATCATGCCGCCCATTGGCTGACGAAGCTGTTCAGCCGTCGCCCTCCTCGCGGAGGGCGTGGATAGAAATAAGGTGCTGCCGAAAGATCTCGATGCCATTGACCGTCGCCCTCCTCGCGGAGGGCGTGGATAGAAATTGTCTACCCTCTTTAATCCAGTCGCTGGAGAGAGGTCGCCCTCCTCGCGGAGGGCGTGGATAGAAATCATTTGGCGGAGAAAATCGGAGAAATGGTTGACTGTCGCCCTCCTCACGGAGGGCGCAGGTAGAAATCGACACAAAAATATGGTAAACTCTTATTATCGCAAGGCAAGAAATTAGTGCAACATGAAAACAGCATATTTGCGATATGCAATTCAACGCTGTTGCTATTGCATTAAAAAGTTGAATTGCTATAAGTTGTTGCCATGCGCTCTCTAAGGAACCGAGTATTTTGACCTACAATTCCGTCTCTTAAAGACGTTGGTTGAAATCAGTTTGTGTTCCCCGGTGCATTCTTCGACTTGAAGTCGCTCCTATTTGAGGGGTGTGGATAGAATAACATAATAATCATATCGCGGTTCTCAAAGGCGTAACCAAGTCGTCCTCTTCACCGAGGGCGTAGATAGAAATCGTCACAACCACGCCGGTCTTTTCAGCATCAAGGTTGCCCTCCCCACAGAGGGTACGGATAGAAACCAGTTTTCACCTCGAATCGGGCATCGCCACAATTTTTCCAAAAAGGAGTTTTCCATGCATACCGTTCCCCTTACCCATCAGCTCGTCACCATCCAGGACGACTTTGACCTCGACAAGATCATCGAGAGCGGCCAGTGCTTCCGGCCACAGAAACTGGCCGACGGGCGATACCGTTTTCTTTCCGGCGGTGCACTCCTTTATCTGACCCCGCTAGGCGATGGGCAATACGACGCCGCGTGGCATGGCTCAAATCGGGAGTACTGGGCCAACTACTTTGATTTGGGCCGGAACTATGCCGCGCTGCGGTGCAGCTTGGCGGGACAGAGCAGCTATCTGGACAAATCTCTCGATTTCGGGCAGGGCATCCGAATCCTGCATCAGGACCCATGGGAAATGCTCATCACCTTTCTTATCTCCCAGCGCAAGAGCATTCCGGCCATCCGCACCGCCGTAGAACGCCTTGCCCGGTGCTGCGGCGAACCGCTCAATGCCGAAGACGATGAAGTTTTCCTCTTCCCCACCCCGCAGCAGCTCTGCGGCCTCTCTGGGGCGCAGCTGATGGGCTGTGGTCTAGGCTACCGCACCCGTTACATCCAGAACGCTGCCGCACAGGCTTCCAGCGGCACACTCGACCTCAGTGCTCTGGCGGCGCTGCCCGACGACGCTCTCTTTTCCCGCCTCCTCGAGCTGGACGGCGTCGGCAAAAAGGTAGCAAACTGCGTCTGCCTCTTTGGCTATGGCCGTACCGCGATGGCTCCCATTGATGTTTGGATACAGCGACTCATTGATGAGGAATTCGGCGGCCGTGACCCTTTTCCTTCCTATGGTCAGCAGGCTGGCATCGTACAGCAGTACCTGTTCTACTACAAGCGCAGCACCCGCCGCAGCGTCGCTCACAAAAAATAAAAAAGTTATTGACAACTCTCCTTTTGGCTGGTATAATGATACACGTCGTCAGGAATGATACGCCAGCTATGGGGGATTAGCTCAGCTGGGAGAGCGCTTGCATGGCATGCAAGAGGTCAGCGGTTCGATCCCGCTATTCTCCACCAAAAAAGCACTGTACTTCGTTTGAAGTACGGTGCTTTTCTTTTTGCTTCATCCAAAAACAGGCCCAAAATCAGCAGGCGGATGAATGGCACCCCCATTTTGCAGGTGCTTGAATGCAGCTGCCAATTTCTGATGCTGCGTTGTTTTTAAAAATGCTTGTTTCAATCCCGACTGCTTTGTAGGCGGACGCATCACTCCCCCTCAATGTAAGGAGTGAGATCGAAGTTGAACGAGATGTTGATCTGATAAATGGTAAACAGCAGCCATTTTGAATCCAGCAATTTTATTTTGAAAAAGAAAACCTGCCGTATGAAATGATACAGCAGGTTTTGAGAGAAAATAATCGTGAAACGCCAGAAAAATTTCTTTACTGGCCCAGATGCCAGATGTCGCGGTCATACTCGGCGATGGTGCGGTCGGAGGAGAACATTCCCGCTTTGGCAATGTTCACCAGACACTTGCGCCGCCAGCCCATGGGGTCGCAGGCGTAATCGCTGAGAGCCTGCCCCTTCCGCACGACATAGGCGTTGAAGTCCGGCAGGGTCTGGAACCAGTCCTTGTGGATCAGCTCGTCGTGGAGGCGGGTCAGGTTTTCGGCGTGACCGGCGGCCAGCATCTCGGCGCCGGTGAGGAAGTCGATGGCCCGGCGGATGTTGGCATCACCCTCGTACCACTGGGCTGCGCAGTAATCCCCGGCGGCGTAGCGGTGGATGACCTGATCGGAGGTCTGGCCGAAGATATAGATATTCTCATCGCCTACCTGCTGGCTGATCTCCACATTGGCACCGTCCATGGTGCCCAGCGTCAACGCACCGTTCAGCATGAACTTCATGTTGCCGGTGCCGGAGGCCTCCTTGGAGGCAAGGCTGATCTGCTCGGACAGGTCGCAGGCCGGAATGAGTTTTTCGGCGGCGGTGACGTTGTAATTTTCCACAAAGACCACCTGCAGCCACTTGGATACCTCCGGGTCGGCGGCGATGACCTTAGAGAGGGTCAGCAGGGCGTGGATGATGTCCTTGGCAATGGTATAGGCCGGAGCGGCTTTGGCACCGAAGATGCTCACCAGCGGGACAGCAGGCAGGTGCCCGGCCTTGATCTCGTAGTACTGGTGGATGAGGTACAGCAGATTCAGCTGCTGACGCTTGTACTCATGCAGACGTTTGGACTGGATATCGAACACGGCCTCCGTGTTCACGGTGACGTTCTGGGTGTGCAGCAGCCAGTCGGCAAGAGCCTGCTTGTTTGCCTTTTTCACGGTGGCCAGCTCGCTGAGCACGGTCTCGTCGTCGGCAAAGGCCAGCAGCTTTTCCAGCTCTTCGGCATCCTTGCGGAAGCCGGAGCCGATGCGCTTTTCCAACTCAGCGGTCAGGGCCGGGTCGCATTCCAGCAGCCAGCGGCGGAAGGTGATGCCGTTGGTCTTGTTGTTGAACTTTTCCGGGTACAGCTCGTAGAAGCCGTGCAGCTCGGAGTTTTTCAGGATCTCGGTGTGGAGCGCCGCCACGCCGTTGGTGGAATGGGTGAAGTGGATGTCCATGTGGGCCATGTGCACCCGGTCGTCCTTGTCGATGATGGCAAGGCTCTCGTCCTTGGTGCGGGTGCGGGCCAGTTTGTCCAGCTTTTCGATAATGGGCATCAGCTGGGGCACAACGGCATCCAGATAGGCGCGGGGCCACTTTTCCAGCGCCTCGGCCAGAATGGTGTGGTTGGTGTAGGCGCAGGTCTTGGTAACGATCTCCACGGCTTCGTCAAAGTCAATGCCTTTTTCACCCAGCAGGCGGATCAGCTCCGGGATGACCATGCTGGGATGGGTGTCGTTGATCTGGATGGCGGCATAGTCGGCCAGATCGTGGTAGTTGCAGCCCCGGGCGGCACATTCGGCCAGAATGAGCTGGGCACCGGCAGAGACCATCAGATACTGCTGGTAGACCCGCAGGCGGCGGCCTGCTTCGTCGGAGTCGTCCGGGTAGAGGAAGAGGGTCAGGTTTTTGTCGATGGCGGTCTTGTCGAATGCGATGCCGTCGTGGACGATGCTCTCGTCGATGGTGTCCAGATCGAACAGGTTCAGGGTATTGGTACGGCCCTCGTAGCCGGTGACGGCCAGCTTGTACAGCCGGGCGGTGTATTCTTTGCCTGCCAGCTCCACCGGATAGGTGACGTCGGTCTTTTCGGCCCAGCTGTGGGCGGTCAGCCACGGGTCGGGCTTTTCGTTCTGGACGCCGTCCTCAAAGGACTGGTGGAACAGTCCGAAGTGATACCGCAGACCCACACCGTCGCCGGGCAGGCCCAGCGTTGCGAGCGAGTCCAGAAAACAGGCCGCCAGACGGCCCAGACCGCCGTTGCCCAGAGAAGGTTCCGGCTCCACCTCTTCGATGTCCGACAGGCGCTTTCCGGCAGCAGCCAGTGCATCGCGGGCTTCCTTGTACAGACCCAGATTGATAAGGTTGTTGGACAGCAGCTTGCCGATGAGAAATTCGGCGCTGATATAGTACAGCTTGCGACCGGTGACGGGCTGTACACGGTCTGCGCTCTTCTGCCGGACAAGTTCCAGCAGAGCGAGGTACAGCTCCTGATCCGTGCAGTCGGCCAGCGGCTTGCCCGTAAGATTCTGTAAGGTCTCGGTGAAGTTCATAAACGGATCCTCCTTTGCTACGGAAAACAGGTTTGACATCTGCAATTCAAGATATACCACATAAAACAATCAAAATCTTGCCTTAAAAGTGCAAACTATGGTACAATCCTATCATCAGGAGGTGAGACGATGCAAAATTGGGCTTCTTTGCAGGAAACCAAGCAGCACGGTGCCGTGCGGTTCCCATTCAATCTGTATCCCTGCACCATCCCGGGGGATTTCCCGCAGGTGGCGCTCCACTGGCAGGAGAGCATGGAGCTGGTCTTTGTCAAGCGCGGTGCGGGGCTGGTGCAGGTGGGCGCTGTGTCTTATCTGGCCCGCATGGGGGACATCTTCGTTTTTACGCCCGGCACCCTCCACGCCCTGCGGCAGGCAGAAGGGCAGTCCATGGAATACGAGAATCTCATCTTTGAGCTGGAGCTTCTGGGTGGCGCAGAGGACCTTTGCGCCGAGAAATACCTGCTTCCGCTCCAGAGCGGGCGGCTGTCGCTGCCTGTCCGTCTGACCCCAAATGATTTGTGCTATCTTCAGGCTGCCACCTGTCTGCGGGAGGTGGAAGAGGCCAGCCGCTCGAAGCTCCCCGGCTATGAGCTACTGGTCAAGGGGGCGCTGCTGCGCTTTCTGGCCCTGCTCATTGCACAGGGAAAACAGCAGCCCCCCGCAGAGACTGCCGACACCCAGCGGCTGAAAACCGTTCTGCAATGGCTCTCGGCCCATTATGCCGAGGCGCTTCGGGTCGCCGATGCTGCCGGGGTCTGCTCCTTCAGCGCCAGCCACTTCATGCGGTGGTTCCGGCAGATGACGGGGCAGAGCTTCATCGCTTTTCTGAACGAATACCGCCTGAACGCCGCCGCCGAAGCGCTGCAAACCACGGATGAGACCATCCTGACCATCGCCTCCCGGTGCGGGTTTGAAAATCTCTCCTATTTCAATCGGGCCTTCAAGGCACACTTCGGTATGACACCACGGGAATATCGGAAAAAATAAAAAAATCGGAGAGAGCAGGCCAGCTGAAAAAAAATCATCCGCGATAAGATCTCACGAGGTCCAAACCGTTCATGAGAAACGATCGCGGATGATTTTTTTGCTATAAGATCAGACCTCCGGCGGCGGGCAGCAGCTCTCCCGCTGGATGAGCTGGTGCGGCACGATGATCTTTGTGGCCAGCAGGTTGGGGTTTTCGATGTGGTTGATGGTCTGGCTGGCCGCTTCGATGCCAAGCTGATAGGGATTGACGTCCACGGTTGTCAGCGGCGGATTGGTGATGCGGGAGAACAGCGAGTTGTTGAAGGATACGATGGACAGATCTTTCGGGATGCGCAGGCCCAGCTTGTTGCAGAACTGTTCCAATACCACCGCAAGAATGTCATCGCTGACCAGAACCGCTGTAGGACGGTCAGGAGCGGTAAGCAGCGCTTTCAGGGCAGGTTCATAGGAATCATTCAGGGTATCGATCTCCACGCACTCCCCTTCGCGCGGGGTGATGCCGTGCTTAAGCAGAGACATCTGATAGCCGCGTTTCCGCTCGGCAGAAAACAGCATGGCATTGCTGACCCCAAAATAGGCGATGCGGCGATGTCCCATCTCGTAGAGATAGTCGGTTGCTTCCTCGCCCGCCAGTGCGTTGTCGTTGTCGATATAGATGGTCTGGTTGGCCGACTGCGCTGCCTTGCCCACGATAACGTGAAGCAGACCCTCGCTGCGCAGATAGGCAGCCACCGGACAATCTTTTTTGGAGTAGAGCAGGATGAATCCATCGGCCTGTGTATTGGCTACCATGCTCTGGATGGCATCCAATACTTCGGCATCATCCTCGCCGGTGATGACGGTGTTTACATAACGGCGCTGGTTGCAGAACTGGCCGATGCCCCGGATGATCTCCAGATGAAAGGCATTTTCATATACGTCCCGCTGGGAAGAAGGCAGGATGATGCCGATGGTCTTGGAAAATGCTTCTGACGGTTCGGCCTCAAAATTTGGTTCATAGCCCATCTGCGCCATGATGCGGCGGATGCGTTCTTTTGTGTCCCGGCTGATGGATGGGCTGTCCTTGCAGGTGCGGGAGACCGTGGACGGCGAAACGCCCGCAGCGGCCGCAATATCTTTGATCGTAACTGCCATGCTCTGAATCCCCTTTCTGATATCTCTATTGTAAAGGGCTTTGCACGCAAAGTCAACGTTTGCGTGCTCGTTTGCGCAAATCGCGCAACGGTGTTGCTGCAAAGGTTCGACATTTTCAACAAAAATCGCTTACGACAATATACAAAATGCAGAAAATTGTTCTGCATCTCAAAAAAACTCTTGTAAAATTTGCGAAAACGAGTTATTCTTATTGCGCAATTTAACGCAATTTTAGCGAAACGCTTGCGTAACGCGATGCAAAGAGAAACCAAGGAGGAAAATCATGACAACAATAACACATTCTGCTGTTGTGACAGCACCTTTCAGCGGCAAGCTTGTACCGCTGAGCAGTGTCCCGGATGAGACATTCGCCAGCGGCGTTCTGGGCGAAGGCATCGCCATTGAACCGTCCGATGGACTGTTCTGCAGCCCTGTGAGCGGTACAGTGGAGAGCATCGCAGAGACCAGGCACGCTATCGGCTTTGCCGGGGACAACGGGCTGGAAATTCTGGTCCATGTGGGTCTGGAAACGGTCGGTCTGAAGGGCGAGGGCTTTGAGATCCTGGTCAAGGAGGGCGACACCGTCAAGGAGGGTCAGCCCGTGGCCAAGGTAGACCTTGACCTCATCCGGGCGCGCGGCCTGAACACCATCACGTCCATCGTCCTGACCGGCGGCGCAGACGATATGGAGCTGAACTGTGCCGAGGGGATCGCGGCGGCAGGCAAGACGTCGGTGCTGACCCTGACGTCCAAAGAGGCACAGCCCGCCGAGGCAGCGGAAGCGGCACCTGCGGCCAAAGAGGCCAGCGCAGAGAAGCCGAAAAAGAAGAGCTTCATCAACTTCGACTTTTTGCAGAAGCTGGGCAAAGTTCTGATGACCGTCATCGCCGTCATGCCCGCCGCCGGTCTGATGATCAGTCTGGGCAAGCTGGTGCAGATGGGCGGCGGCGACATTGCGGCGGTCATGACCATCGGCACCACCATGGAGAACATCGGCTGGGCTGTCATCAACAATCTGCACATCCTGTTCGCCGTGGCCATCGGCGGCAGCTGGGCAAAAGAACGCGCAGGCGGTGCCTTTGCGGCTGTGCTGGCCTTTGCGCTCATCAATGTCATCACCGGCAACATCTTCGGCGTCACCAGCGCCATGCTGGAAGACCCCAACGCCGTGACCCACACCCTGTTCGGGCAGGAGATCGCCGTCAACGGCTACTTTACCTCCGTGCTGGGTGCTCCGGCGCTGAACATGGGCGTGTTCGTGGGCATCATCGCCGGTTTTGTGGGCGGTGTGGCGTACAATAAATACTACAACTTCCGCAAGCTGCCGGATGCGCTGGCCTTCTTCAACGGCAAGCGCTTCGTGCCCATGGTGGTCATTGGCTACTCGGTGGTCATTTCCATCGTTCTGTCGCTGTTCTGGCCTGTGGTCCAGACCGGTATCAACAACTTCGGCATCTGGATTGCCAACTCTTCCGAGACGTCTCCGGTCCTGGCTCCGTTCATCTATGGCACGCTGGAACGTCTGCTGCTCCCCTTCGGCCTGCACCATATGCTGACCATCCCCATGAACTACACCTCCTTCGGCGGCACCTACACCATCGCTACCGGCGTCAACGCGGGCAGTCAGGTGTTCGGTCAGGACCCGCTGTGGCTGGCATGGGCCAATGAACCTCATCAACTTCAAGAAGGCCGGTGACATGGCCGCTTACAATAACCTGTTGGCTACCGTTACCCCCGCCCGCTTCAAGGTGGGCCAGATGATCGGTGCCACTGGTCTGCTGCTGGGCATTGCACTGGCCATGTTCCGCCGGGTGGATGCCGATAAGCGCGCAAACTATAAGTCCATGTTCATCTCCACCGCGCTGGCTGTTTTCCTTACCGGCGTCACCGAGCCGCTGGAATTCATGTTCATGTTCTGCGCCATGCCGCTGTACATCGTGTACGCACTGCTGCAGGGCTGCGCCTTCGCTATGGCGGGCATCATCCATCTGCGTCTGCACTCCTTCGGCAATCTGGAATTCATCACCCGCATCCCCATGTCCCTGCAGGCCGGTCTGGGCGGTGACATCATCAACTTTGTGCTCTGCGTCGCTGCGTTCTTTGCCATCGGCTACTTTGTTGCCTACTTCATGATCGGCAAGCTCAAGCTGGCAACGCCGGGCCGTCTGGGCAACTATACCGACGATAACGCAGACGATACCGCCGCCGCCAAGACCGAGAAGAAGTCCGATAACGGTCAGGCCGAGCGCATCATCGCCCTGCTGGGCGGTCGGGAGAACATCATGCTGGTAGACGCCTGCATGACCCGTCTGCGCGTTACCGTGAAGGATCCCACCAAGGTCGCTGACCTTGCCGCATGGAAGGCCGAGGGCGCTCTGAGCCTGCTGGTCAAGGGCGACGGCATTCAGGCCGTGTACGGCCCCAAGGCAGACGTCCTGAAATCTGACATCAACGATATTCTGTAAAGATCATGAAACTGTTGACTTTGAATACCCACAGCCTCATCGAGCCGGACTATGAGGCAAAGCGAGACGCTTTTGTAAATTTCATCGCAGCGGAACAGCCGGATGTGTTCGCTTTGCAGGAGGTGAACCAGACAGCCTCCGCTCCGCTGCTGGGGGATGTCCCGGCGGGATACACGCCCTGTCCGGGCAACGCCGTTCCGCTGAGAGCCGACAACCATGCGGCAGCCGTGGCCCGGATGTTAGAACAGAAGGGCGTTTGCTACCATTGGAGCTGGCTCCCGGCCAAGATCGGCTATGACAGATATGATGAGGGCATGGCCGTATTCAGCCGTGCGCCCATCACGCAGACCGAGAATCTGCTGCTGAGCCGGTCGAACGATTACAGTTACTGGAAGACCCGCCGCGTGCTGGGCATCTGTGCAGGAGATGTCTGGTATTATGCGGTGCACATGGGCTGGTGGAAGGACGAAGAAGAACCCTTCTCGGCCCAGTGGGAAAAGCTGTCGCAGGCGGCGGGTGCAAAGCAGACTGCCTTTCTGCTGGGCGACTTCAACAGCGAAGCCGATGTGCGGGGCGAGGGGTATGACCTTATCCTCTGCAGCGGCTGGCAGGATACCTACCGGCTGGCACAACAGCGGGATGACGGCTATACCGTTGTGCAGGCCATTGACGGTTGGCGGGATGCCCCGGATGCTTCCGCCAAAAAGCGCATCGACCAGATCTGGTGCTCCAAGGCTGTTCCGGTGCGCAGCAGCCGGGTGGTATTCCGTGGCACACAGGAACCTCAGGTCTCCGACCATGCGGGTATCCTGATCGAATTATAAAGGATAAGAAGGAACATGAAGATGCAGAGAAGTGCAGGCATTTTACTGCCCGTCAGCAGTCTGCCGTCCCCATATGGCATTGGCTGCTTTTCGCAGGAAGCATACGATTTTGTGGACTGGCTCAAAGAGGCCGGACAGACTTATTGGCAGATTCTGCCGCTGGGTGTGACCAGCTATGGTGACAGCCCCTACCAGAGCTTTTCAGCCTTTGCGGGCAACCCGTACTTTATCAGTCTGGATGAGCTGGTCAAAGAGGGCGTGCTCACGGCAGAGGAATGCAAAAAGGCAAAGTTTGGCCGCAAGGCAGATGACATCGACTACAGCCGCCTCTACACAGAGCGGGGCCGCCTGCTCCGGCTGGCCTACTCCCGCAGCGACATCGGCCACAACGAGGCATTTGCGGCGTTCTGCGAGAAAAACAAGTGGTGGCTGGACGATTTCGCCCTGTTCATGGCAGTGAAAGGCCGCTTTGAGGGCAAACCGTGGATCGAGTGGGCGGAGGATATCCGCCTGCGCTGGCAGAATGCCATGGACTACTACCGCCGGGAACTGTATTTTGAGGTGGAATATTACAAATATCTCCAGTTCAAATTCGACCAGCAGTGGCGTACACTAAAGGCTTACGCCAACGAAAAGGGCATCCGCATCATCGGCGATATCCCCATCTATGTGGCACTGGATTCCGCCGATGCATGGGCGAACCCACAGATGTTCCAGCTGGATGAGGACAACATTCCCACCGCTGTGGCAGGTGTTCCGCCGGATGGTTTTTCGCCCACCGGCCAACTCTGGGGCAATCCGCTCTACCGCTGGGAAAAGCACCGTGAAACGGGCTATCAGTGGTGGATCACCCGCTTGTGGTACTGCTTTGAACTGTACGACGTGGTTCGCATCGATCACTTCCGCGGCTTCGACGAGTATTTCTCCATTCCCTACGGCAGTGAAACCGCGGCACCCGGCCATTGGGAAAAAGGCCCTGGCATCGAGCTGTTCCGTGCGGTGGAGCAGGCACTTGGTAAGCGGGAGATCATTGCCGAAGATCTGGGTTATATGAGCGAGACCGTCCGGCAGCTGGTACAGGACAGCGGCTTCCCCGGTATGAAGGTGTTGGAATTTGCCTTCGACTCCCGTGACACTGGCAGCGCCAGCGATTACCTGCCCCATAATTACCCGGTGAACAGCGTGGCCTACACGGGCACCCATGACAACGAAACGCTGGTATCGTGGTATCAGACCATCACCTCTGCCGAACGTGCACTGGTGCGGGATTATCTGAACGTGCACTGGTGCGGGATTATCTGTATGATTACACCACGCCGGAAACACAGCTTTACAAGAGCATGATTGCCCTTATCTTCCGCAGTGCCGCTGCCACCTGTATCATCCCCATGCAGGATTGGCTGGGGCTGGACAATTCCGCCCGTATCAATAAGCCCTCCACCGTAGGCGAGAACTGGCGCTGGCGGCTGAAAAAGAGCCAGCTGACCCCAAAGCTGCAAAAAGAAATTTGCAGCATCACCACCCGCTATGGCCGGATGAACTGGGCATAAACAGATAAAAAAGAAAGCCTGAACGTCAGCTTTACGCAGACATTCAGGCTTTCTTCAAATTTTATCGTTTTACCGTGAATCACCATCCATCCCCACAGCTTTGTGTGTGTGGGGGGATGCATTGAGTTGCCTGCATGTCTTTTGGGCTTTTGCGGAAAACCGGGATGTTCCCTCAGATAAGCGGGTCTGCCTCATAACAAAAGAGACCGCAGTACAGCAAGCTGCTGCACCGCGGTCTCTTCTTCTTTTTTAGCTCCGCGGGATGGCCATTCGTCGCTCTGCTTTCTTTACGAGCCATGCTCCCGCCCATCCACAGGCAGCTCCCAAAATGACACCACCCAGAATATCCGTCGGGTAATGGACACAAAGGTACATCCGCGAGAATGCGATGAGAACGCCTACCGGCAGAGCCGCCATCGCCCACTGCTTTTTCCCGGCCAGCCAGAGGGCTGTCACCGAGGCGAAGGACGCCGCCGTATGGCCCGAAGGGAAGGAGAAATCGTCCGGGTGCGGGATAAGCAGCTGTACCTCCGTGAGGATGTCGCATGGACGGATGCGGGCCACCAGCGGCTTGAGAAGAAGATTGCAGAGGACAGCGTCGATGAGGAGCGCCGCTGCCAGCACGCAGCCGACCCGCCGCGTTTTGCGGAACACCAGCAGCAGCGCTGTCAGCGTCACCCAGAGAATACCGGAGTCTCCCAGACGGGTAATAAAACCCATGCTTCCATCCAGCATGGGGCTGTGCAGGGATTGCAGGAATTGCAGGAAAGTGAGTTCGGCGTTCATAAAGCTCCCTCTTTCTCGTTTCGTTGTGTACAGGATAAAAAGCGTCACGAAGGGATGCGCAGCCTGCATTGGGAAATGCAGATCAAAGGGGCTTGGGGCATTCCCCAACAAGCGTTTTGCAACGCAAAATAAGCAGATGTATATACGTCTGCACTGCTTGCTACAATGGTGTTGGTTCTGAGAAGTTCACAGCCAGTGAGCTATACAGATGCCCAAACCTAAGCTACAATGAAGATGTGCTGAGAGAACGAAGCATTGCTTGAGCTGAACGCTCGTACGCGCAAACTGTTCTCCGCCATCTCCATTGCAGCGTTCGATTGACGCAGGTTGAGTTATCGGCAGATATGTGGTACGAGGGCCACACCTTCGAGAGCAAGCTGTTCACCTTTAATATCCTCGACCGCGTGGGCGGCGGTGATGCCTTCGCCAGCGGCCTCATCTACGCCATGCTGCACGACTACAAGGCCATGGATATGATCAACTTTGCCGTGGCCAGCAGCGCCATCAAGCACACCATCCACGGCGATGCCAACATCACCGACGATGTAAGCTCCATCCGCAACCTGATGAACATGAACTACGACATCAAGCGTTGAGTTTCGCCTCAGCGTTTCCGTCTGCCGGGAACCGACCGCTGTACGTTGGTTTCCGGCTTTTTTATACCGTCAGCGTCACAAATTAACACCAATTTATCCTTCTTTACGAAGTAGGTGCTAAAATCTCTTGACAGAACCTTACAAAATATGTTATCTTTTGTAAACATCCTTGAAAAGGTATGACCTTTTCTGGGGGCCGAACAGAAACCGATTTTTCTCTGGAGGAAAGACCCATGAAACAGGAGATCATCCGCAAACTGAGCGCTGCCGTGGCCATGAGCCTCGTTGTTGGCGTCTCTCTGGCCGCCTGCGGCGGCAGCAGCAGCTCCACCGCAGCCGGTGTGACTAAGACCGGCTCTGCAGAAGGCTTTGGCGGTGCTGTCACCGCCACCCTGACCGTGGATGCCAACGGCACCGTTACCGACTGCAAGCTGGAAGGTGCACAGGAGACCGAGAGCATCGGCGGCGCTGCACTGGAAGAGCTGTCCAAGCAGGTCGTGGCCGCCAACGGCCCCGCCATCGACGGCGTTGCAGGTGTCTGCGTGGTCGCACGCGAAACGCTTGATGCCGCAGATGTTGACCGCATCGTCCACCATGCTGCGGCGGCAGTGTGCCTCGCACGGGTGCTCGCAGACATAGCCGCATACGGTCGGGAAGGGGTTGTCCTTGCGGATCAGGCGCACGGCGTCATTGTAACGGCCGGCACGCACGAGTGCAATGTAGCCCGGGATATCCACTCCGGCCGGGCACAGTGCCACACACGGCACCGGATGATCCCAGCCGAACAGGCAGCGGCCGCTCTCCACATGGGAGAGATAGTCATCGCGAAAGCCCTGCACGCCCTGCAGAACCATGCGGGCAGCCTCATAGCCGATGGCGCAGTCCGCCGTATCCTGAATAACACGGGCGGTTTTCTCGATCAGGTCAATGGTCTCCGGTGTTGCGGTGGAGTCCAGCACCTGCTCGAGCAGAGTGGTCAGCTGCCCCAGACCGATGCGGCACGGAACACATTTGCCGCAGGTCTGTGCATGGCACAGACGCAGGAACGACAGCGACATATCCACCGGACACAGACCCGGAGGACTGGCGCTGATGCGCCGCTCGATATCGCGGTACAAGCCGGCAATGACGGTCTCAGCCTTGCCCGGCGTTTCAATGGATAAACGACTCAAAAAAGTCCCCTCCCTTTCTTGTAAAAACATATAAAAAATAATAGAACTTTTGGGCGGATAAGTCAATTGCAACTCAGTGATTTTGGAGAAAATACCAATAAAAAGCTGCTTGCAGTAGCAGCTGGAGGATGGATATGCTATACTGACAGAAAAGAGAAGGAGAGCGAAGCTATGCGTATCATCAATTTCGGTTCGCTGAATATAGATAAGGTATATCGGGTGGAGCAGTTTGTCCGGCCGGGACAGACCATCACCGCAAAGGACTGCGCCGTAGCTGCGGGCGGCTTCGGCGGCATCTGCCATCGCTGTCTCGCGCGCAGGAACGCATAAATCATCGGAAACGGGGCAAACTGAATCTCCGAAAGGAGTGTATCGGTATGCACATCACAATCGAACGAGACGGCTGTATTTCCTGCGGTCTGTGTGAAGGAACCTGTCCTTCCGTGTTCCGCATTGCGGAGGACGGCCTTGCCGAAGTCCATCATCAGCCGGAGACCGCAGAGGAGCAGGCGGGCGCGCAGGAGGCCGCAGGAGGCTGTCCGGTGGCCGTCATTCATGTCAGCTGAACAACGTAAGCGTAAAGGCAGACCGTCGGGTCTGCCTTTTTGCATCGACCGCAAGAATTTGAAAGTTTGCCTGAGAGCCCCGCTCATATCCCGCGAATAGGGGCGTTCTTTTCGCAAGAATGCTCTGTTTTTTCAGCCCCCGAAACGCTACAATAGAATCATCAAATGGAGAGCGGCAAAACCGCCGCGTAAGAGTGAGAGTTACATATAAAAGGAGAGAATATACCATGAAAACTGTTAAGGTTGGTTCGGTAGGTCTGGGTCGTCTGGGTTATGAGCACGCAAAGAATCTTGCAACGCAGGTTCCGGGCTGTGAGCTGGCAGCCATCTGCGACGTAGATGCAAACCGCGTAAAGGAAGTTGCGGCAGAGCTCGGCGTGCCGAATACTTACACCGATTTTGAGGAAATGTGCAAGAATCCGGAGCTGGACGCGATCGTTATCGTTTCCCCGTCCTTCTTGCACTGCCAGCAGATTGAAATTGCCATGAACCACGGCAAGCATGTGTTCTGCGAGAAGCCGCTCGGCACGGATGTTGCACAGTGCAAGGCTGCCGAGAAGGTCATCGAAGCACATCCCGACCTGATCTTCCAGCTTGGCTTCATGCGCCGCTTTGACAAGTCCTACGCCGAGGCAAAGCGCAAGATTGACAACGGCGATATCGGCAAGGTTGTTCTGGTTCGCTCCTACACGCAGGACCCGCGTTCCACTATCGAGTCTACCCTCAAGTTTGCACCGCACTCCGGCGGTCAGTACCTCGATATGTGCGTACATGATATCGACCTCATCCGCTGGTTCACCGGCTCGGATGTCAAGAATGTATGGGCAATCGGCGGCGTATTCGAGTTCGATCTGTACAAGGAGCTGAACGATGCGGACAACGCAGCAGCTACCATCCAGATGGAGAACGGCGCAATGGGCTTTATGTTCACCAACCGCACCCATGCCGCAGGCTGCAATGTCGAGACCGAGATTATCGGCACCCACGGCACGCTGCGCATTGCAAACGTCGGCGCAAAGAACCTGCTGAATATCGTGGATGAGCACGGCTCCCGCGAGGAGTATTATCCGGACTTCATGAGCCGCTGGCACGAGGCTTTCGTAGCCGAGATGGTTGCCTTCACCGGCCATGTCCGCGACAACACCAAGCCGGCTGACCTCACCGTTTATGACGGCACCGCCGTTTCCGAGGCTGCTTACCGCTGCAAGGAATCCTTCGAGACCGGCAAGATGCTGCCGATTCGATAAAATCAGCATAGAGAAAGCCTGTCACCATAGGTGGCAGGCTTTCTGTTATGCAGCCCTGCCGGACCGCAGCGGGCGAAGCGCTGCATTGAGTTTTCATCGCAGGAGCGCTATAATAAGTTTATCTGATTATATGTACCGCGCTCTGACAAAAGGCAGTATCGCCAAAGGTTTGATCTGGTTTGCACTGGCAGGGCCGGTCGGTGAGGTTGGTATCCGGATTGCTATCCCGACTGGCTGGTTTTTCGCGGATACTATCTCTGCCGCAGAAAGGCGCTTTTGCCGCAGAATTGAGGAAAAAAGGAGCGTTTTTATGATTCAATGCTTTGTGAAAAAGGAATATGAAGCGCCATTCGGCCTGACGCAGATGCCGCGTCTGTTTTCGGTCAGCCGCACAGATGAGAAGGCATCGGCGCATCCGCGTGTTATGCACGCGCATGACGATTTAGTGGAAATTGTACTCGTGCGAGGCGGCGAGAGCCGCTATTTTGTCGGCGGCACGCCGTATGAGGCACGCCGCGGCGATCTGTTCATCTTCAACAGCCGCGTCGTGCACGATGGTTCTGTGCCAATGCGCCCATAGGC
>OGXV01000983.1_pt1 | contig 17668 bp, 16 predicted proteins | sample 1576391 | NCBI WGS metagenome assembly OGXV01 (sample SAMEA3541586, study PRJEB24748) | human gut metagenome | biome: human gut; feature: human-associated habitat; material: faeces | place: China | collected 2012 | reverse complement strand
GTCGAAGTCGGGAAAGATAAGCTGCGGATGGCAAGCCAGTTGACTGACAGACAGCTCATCTGCCACTTCGCGGGTAGTAACCGCCTTGCCCCAGGTTACTGATTGAGGATACCACAAATTGTTAATTGGTTTTTTGATTCTTCTAAAAAAAGCCATAATCGTAATGTTTTTAAATGATTAATTTAATAATGTATATTCTATCTCTTTTATCTCATCCGAGAAGCGGAAGTTTTCAGCGTGAGGCCTCAACGATTCAGCTATCCGCTTTTCTCAAATTCGATGTTGCAAAGTTAGGGCGAGAAACAAGAGAAAACAAGAAAATGGCATCTACAACCGATTTACATAAACCGCTCAAAAACAGAATATTACAAAAACAACATCTCTACAAGGAAATGTAGAATAGAGGCATAAAACAGGAAGAATAGAACGACAATCTCTACAAGTAAAAGACGTAAGTTACTGATAATTAAGTCACCTATTTATTCCGATCTCTACAACAACAGTCACCATAGACTAACCTTTACAATATGACATCATTTATATTTTAACAGGGTCAAATGATAAATTCAAAACAGTTTCTTACCAGACTTATCAAATATCATTTTGAATACAAAATAGTGTTAGAAGCTGGATAGCTGCATTTACATCTCTAATATCACACATTTCCACAGGCGTATGCATATAACGGCAAGGAATACCAAGTGATATTGTACGAATTCCTTCATGTACAAGCTGTATTCGAGATATGTTAGTTCCTCCTGTGGCATGAGGTCTTGCAGACATCTGGTAAGGTATATTATATTCCTTGGCAAGCATTTCCAACTTTCTACTTAAAGCAATATCACAATCTACATTTAATGGAATAACAACGCCAGTCCCTAAAAGAATCTTCCCGTATTTACTTTGAGAGCAGTCCGGCACATCTGTAGCAAAATCAAGATCTACAGTAACAGCAATATCCGGTTTTATACGATAGCCTGCCACAGCAGCTCCTCTACTTCCAACTTCTTCTTGTACAGTTGCAACACCAATAATAGTATTGGGTAATGTATGTTCTTGCGCAAGTTGTTTCATTACTTTTATAATGGTATACACACCAAGCTTATTATCCAATCCCCTACCAGATATTCTGTTTTTCCCAAGCCATCGCAGATTAGGCATTAAAACAACTGTATCGCCAACTGAGATTTTTAATTTCACCTCATCAACATCCAGCCCTGTGTCTATCCATAGCTGATTTAGTTCCAATGTACGTTTTCGATCATCAAAAGACATCAAGTGAATAGGTTTTTTGCCGATTACTCCCAGCACATGTTCACCACTACGAGTAACAATCTCCACTTGTGACCCTGGCACACATTGCTCGTCAATACCACCGTTACATCGCACATACAAGAAACCGCTTTCACCAATGTGTATTACCTGAAAGCCTATTTCATCGGCATGTGCCTCAACCATAATTTTTTTACCATTCTCACTGCCAGACAACACGCCATAAGCATTACCCATCACATCTGTATACAGGTTATCTACATTTTTTTCTATTTGATTAAGGTAGCATTCGCATACTTCTTTTTCAAATCCGGAGACTCCGGATGCTTTACATAATGAATTTAATAATGAAATATCATTGAATATTTTATCCTGTAACATAACTCTTTGAATTTAATGAAGTTGAAAATACTTTTTAATAACACATTCTTTCAATATCTTTGCCATTTCACAAAATCGAGAACACACGCTAAACACATCACCATTTTCGTTAAAATTATAGACAGCGCACATATCACAAAAGTTGTATAGATTACAACTCTTGCATGTGGCAAATTCATCCATATTAATTGCACGTAACTTATTAGCCTGTTCACTCAACCATATATTTTTAATGGAAGATGAAGCAATGTTCCCCATTTTCATGCCATTCCATCCCGGACAAGGATATACGGTTCCATCCGAGTCTACACAAAGTGAAGCCGAGAGAATATCACACATTGTCCGACGACGGGCATATCTCTTCGACAAAGCTTCCGCGAGCGTATTTGATTTAGCTATAGCTTCAATAAGCTTAGGTTGGGAATCAATACGAAATTGAAGCATATCCTCTGCTTGTTCTAAATTGATTCTAACAGACAAGTTATCATTTTTTCCATTGCACTCAGCCATCATCATAAAGTCAAAATACACATCTACACCTAAACTTTGAGCATATTTATGGAGGCTACGTACTGTAGAAACATTTTGAGACATCACCGGACAAGAAATCATGGCAGGAATATCATTTTTTACCAACATTTCTATATTCCGTTTTGTCCTTTCAAATGAGCCTTTACGTCGTGTTATTGATTCATGAATTTGTTCATCCGTTGAATAGAGTGAAACTTGTACATTAAATACATCAAGTTCCTTTATCTTCTTTAAATTGGCTTCGGTTAAGGAAAGCAGATTGCTTTGTAGCAAAATCATTAAATTTAGTCGTTTACATTCCTCTAAAATATCGAAGAGATTGGCATGCAACAAGATTTCACCTCCTGAGAATACCACTTTAAGCCCATTCATTGCACGAAATTGCTGAAGGATTTCAATAACTTGTTCAACACTCAAGGCCTTTCCCTTATTTTTTTTCTCATTGGGAAGGTAGCAATGGATGCAACGTTCGTTACAAACATCCGTCAATTCTATTTGCAGATTAATTAAACAAGGGACTTCGCTTTCATTTTTTATTCCGATTAATGGGTAATCGCCAAACCTATGTTCTATTTCTGCTTTATGAGCATAAGAAAAACGTCTTTCCAAAGCCATAGGAACGCCTATAATATCTATCAGCCATGCTTCATGTAACCGAAGCATAGTTTTCTCTATTTCTACAGAATCAACCAGAATCTCATATTTAGAGGATAGAGTATTGTTGATTCCGATGCTTCCCAGCCACCCAAATTTATCTTTTGACAAAAAAGCCCGCACATGATTCACCTGATTCTCCAAATAATAGCCATCTGAATAATTACGTACAAAGGTGTAGGAATTCAATCTAAAACTTAGTTCTTTCATAATTATTGGAATAACTCACTTAAGGAATCTTGTGAAGGCATATACTCAGCCATAGCTGTTTGACAAGCAGCTTCTATTTCTTGCAACAAAGGATAAAGACAACCTATAGATAAATGACAACGTTCACAATTGAAGCACGTGGGTGTATCAATTGCCTCCAAAGCCTTTTCCGGATGTGCTAAAAATGATGATGCAATTTTATAACTATCGGCTGTTTTATCTGCCACATATTCCCCTCGCAAGATGTGTATCATCTGTTCATAATAGGGACGTATTTCTCGTTTTTGTGACAGGCAGTAACTTTTATAGGTTTCCAAGCATTCTACAGCCTCTTCTTTATGTCCCAATCTTACATGAAGAAGCATAAGTATAATGTGGCGGTTAACCGTATTGTTGGGGTGATTGTTTCGAGTGAATAACTCTATTGCTTCCTTGTCAAGTTGACTCAGATATTCAATGGTCTCACGACACTCGGAATCATTAAGCCACCTGAACCGAAAGAGAGGATTAACCCTGTTCTCGGTAAGTTGCATGTGACAGACACGTCTATTGAGATTGCAAAATGTATGGTCAATCTCCGACAATCCCGGTACCACCAAATGAAGGGCGGGAAACCCGAGATATGAATTGTCACGTATATATATATCGTATCCTTTCTTCATCAGCCACTGACATATATTATGCAGGTCTTCACGAAAATTCTTGCCAACGGGTATAGTAGTATGTCCCAAATACGAATAAGAAGGGAGGTCGGTAAAGAAATTATCATGCTGTCGCCCCCTTCCATACATTAGACTTCGTTTAAATTCATTGAAAGCATCTAATCGTTCACAGGCATTGACATCATTCTCAAAAGTCAAGGTATCTGCTGTATATCCTTGAAATATTTCAGTGAAACATCGTTCAAGAGCAATTTCGGGATTGAGGTCGGCTCCCAAATGAAGTATGTACTTTGATTTGTCTTTATTATAGAGTAAAAGTCCAATTACAGGAAATCCTTCTCCCAATGAATAATCCTTAATAGAATAATCCATTCCATAAATATTCCGTAGATTCTCTAATCGCTCAATCACCTTTGTTCCATCAAATGCAGACCTTGGAACCTCAGGAGGAACAATTTTTCTTTTATACATTTCCTGTATGCAATACCGTTCGAAGATTTCACAAAACCCTTGAATAAGTGCCTCTTCACGGATATTGCCGGCACACATGCCATTCGAACCGTTTATCCAGCGTATGAGAGAATAAGGTATTTCTTGAACTCTACCACTGTTTACATGATAGAAAGGAAGTGATACTCCTTCTAAAGTGGCTGAACATAATCCTGCAGATGAGAGTACTCTTGGTACATATTTTTTAATCACCGCTATTGCATCATCATGGTTTAATTCGTAAGTTTTTTCATCAGGGAAAAAGCGACAAGAAGAATTGATGTTTGCGGGATTCGGGTAAACGATTACTCTGTTCTGAAGACGCTCCATAAATTCAGCATAACCGCTCGCTAAAGCATATTCTTGATTCATTCCTTTCCCATTAGTGCCTATCGAAGAATCTTCCCCATGCGAAAGATAAATTCGGCACGAGAAGAAATCACGGCCATCACCTAAGCTTTTTTCCTTTACGGGGAGAACATGTGTTGCAATAATATTTTTAATGCGGTTCACCGTGCTTGCCGGTGTATCAGCTTTATAAGGTTTCTTTATCATCTTGTTCTTTAATCAGTGAAATTATTTGTCTTTGATAATTGGATTTCCAATCTGGGCAACAGGTATCTGTTCCATGCTTTTTATCAGCAAACAGCGCATTATGGGGACAGCCGCCATTGCACAGTGGCACAAGAACACAGTCATTACAACTATCAGATTGCAGTGGAGTCCACAGTTGCCACCGGGTGTACCATAAAGGCTTAAATACAGATTGCTCTTCTATATGCCCCATTGCCCATTGCCGATTACCCACAGTGTCAAGACATTTATAAATCTCTCCGCCCGCACCAATCACTATATCCCCCTCACGCAAACAGCCACCCAAAGGAGCTGCATGCGGAAATCGGTATTGCCATAAGCCTAAACTATGAGCATGTTGGATGAGCCGCCATTCAACTTCGGCAAACTCCGCTTCAGTATAAAGTGTATGCGATATGGTGCCTGGAGTATAGTTGTAGTCTATTGTTCTACAAAACGACAACCCTACCCGCCCGCATAGCTTGCTTTTCGCAATAAAGTCAAGCAACTTCGGTATTTCCTCAGCATTATTTTTATCTATAGTCATGCGTATAGTAACCCATGCTCCAGTATCTACCAACAATTCCATATTGTGCCAAATGGTCGAGAATGAAGATTCTCCATTCTTTAAGGGTCGGCGTACATCATGAGTTGCAGCTAAACCATCTATTGTAATAATGTATCTTTTCACTTGCAATTGAGATACCATTTCATGGCAACGCGCTTCATTCAACGCAAAACCATTTGTCGTTATATCTGCCTTATATTCAATCTGATGACTGTTACAAAATTCCATCAATGCGAGCGACAACTCTTTCAATCTGTAATAAACGAGCAATGGTTCACCGCCAAACCAAGTTACACGTAACTTCTTGCATGTCCCTACTTGTGTCCTCAAAAAGTCTATGATATGATTCATTGTGGCTTTTTGCATATTGTTTTTCATTTTTGTGCCCTCAAAACAATATACGCAACACATTTGACAGTTATTTGTCAGCAGTATTGTCAAATCCAGATAAGAGAGGTCTTTTTTACCTTGAGCAAAGAGTTTTTCCCATTCTGCTTTCTCATTAATATGGTCTGTGACTAAAAATCCTAATTCAAACAATTGCCTCGCGATATTCCTCTCTAATAGATGTGGCTGTTTCACTTCTCCACATTCCGCTAAAATCGCATTACGTGATGAAGTGTTAAAGATAACCATTCGATTCGTGTCTATCCTTATTCTATCATTCCATACCGACCATTTTAGGTTCTGTAAATGGGAGTCACCAATAGAAACAGGCCGATTAGTTTGCAATAGTATTTTTTTCATTATTTATGCACAAGGATTTTATTAATTATATCACGTTTCTCTTCAAGGCTTTTCCCTTTCAACATATATAGACAGCCTCCTTTTGATTCAATCCATTTTACAATATGTTCCCAATACATCATATTGCTTTTGCATCTATACGGATAACCAAGCATAAACCTCTCTCGAAGACAACCTCCATGGCATGTAGGTTCAAATTTGCAGAGATGGCATTTTTCAGGAACAGGAGCTTTTGAAGCAAGTAATTCCCGGGCATCAGATGCCGCAAATTCTCCGGGTGTTTGAGTGAGAAAGTTCCCTATTACAGACTCCGGCACGTCGAACTCAGCACATGAGAAAACATCGCCACCAGGACTAAGTGCCATATAGCGCTGATGGCAGTTTCCTTCTCGCAAGCAGAGCGAAGGAACCCCTAAGAGTAAATCAGCCACCAATTTTATTATATCTGTATTATTAGCTGGTTTTGAATCATTTGCCCAACAATCAAAGAATCGCATCATAGCTCCAGCAAATTCTTCATCACTTACATACATGGGTGACGAAAGTGTGTCAGAATCGTTAATTGGGAAAACACGCGCCAGCCTGACATTCATGTTTCGCTGTTTGTAAAAATCGTATATATCATGGATTCTATGCAAATTATCCTTAGTGATTAAATTTATGGCACCACACCTAATACCTGCCGCCAAAGCATCATTGATATTCTTTACGACAATTTCTGTAGACATCTTCCCTGACGGAAAAGTGCGATAACCGCTGAATAAATCTACACTTACACCAACAAAACCATCAAAGTACTTCTGAATCAATGGATAAGTATCAGATTTAAGTAATATTGCATTCGTCTGTGTACCGTGGGACACTTTTATTCCTTTATCTGCAAATAGCCTATTTGCATATTCTATTATAACAGGCAATCTTTTAGCAAAAAGTAAAGGTTCACCGCCATGCCAACATATTGTAAGGCTTTTAGCGCCTACAATTAAAGCGTATTTGCATACGAATAAAAGCCCACGATAAATTTCTTCATCCGACATCTCGCCTCCTTGGGCATAATTATCGCGTCCATAGCAATATTGGCACGCCAAATTGCATTTCAGTGTGACTTTAAACGTCACATATATGTTTTTTAAAGTTAGCATAACGATGAACCTTTTTTTAATCTTTAGTCGAGTGGTGCAGGGTGACCTTCATCACAATGATCACACCATTCTGCTTGAGCTTCGCTTGCATCGAGACGTACTTCGAGTTCAGCGTAAAGACTTTCATTCTGTGCCATAATGGTAAAAAATAAAATGTTATTCCTACTCTTTTCCGGTTTTTCGGATTCCACCTATCTTTACATAATGTTTAATATTACATTTAAAATACCAAAGTTAACGCCGCCTGGCATAGCCATTGCCGTCCATATCCCACGGATGACCGCTTTCATCCTGCCAATCACCTGTAGTAGGGTTGCGCGTCAAGAATGTAGGATGGCCGTTACTGCCATATATCACCCTATCACCTCCGGCTGTTTCTTGCGACATACCCGAAGTGGGCGATAACGGTGTTTGCGAGGTATCCTGTACCGAAGCAGGTTTTTCTCCATTGACCACTGCACCTACCAGCAGCAAGATGAGAAAACCTCCTATCAGCACACCTGCCGTTTCCCATACCGTAGCCAAAAAGCCGCCACACACAAGTATCACCAACAAGACAGAACGTAATGCTCCCAGCACTCCTCGCGAGGTGCGTACCGCCATCGCTATCCACAATATACCGATTATTCCCAAAACAATGAACCATAATTTGAAACTAAGTAGCAGCGAAGCAACGGACAATCCCGCAACAAGCATCAATGGATAGCCCAGCAGTGTACCCCAACAGCCGGGAAATAATTCGGACATGATAGGACGGAAAGCCGCAAACTGTATGCCCAGTATTGCTATCAGTAACACAAAACCTAAAGCGGCATAAAGCCAGCCCACTTCGTTAGGATCACCAAACCAAACCATTTCACCGTGCCCAGGTGCCATTATTCCAGCCACAAACAACAATTCGGCCACACCCATAAGCACCAATAGCGTGCCACATAAAGGAGTACGTGCCAACAACAGCAATAGTATACTTAATCCCAAAATAACATAAGGCATTTTCTCATACAGGAATATATAAGTCTGATAACCGAACAGTTTGTCGTCGTCAATGTCTGGTACGGTATACTCGTCAGATGGAATGTAGGCCTTAAGATAGCGGGCACTGACATAACCTTTCCGGCCATTATACGTTACCTCAGCCCAATTATTCGTACAGGAAAGTACCTCAACCAAGTCACCGTTCATAATTGAACCGACCTGTAGGGCCTGAGAAGATGGAGCTTCACGTAAAACAAGACTGGTGTTTACAGTTACTTCGTATGAGCCCGGAGTGAGAGGCACCTGTGAGGCATTTGCTGCCTGCAACAAAGCGATGGAAAAAAGTGCTGACACCGTAACCCATATCTTGAATAGATGCGGGAGAAATTCAAGTCGAATAGCCATATTCTATTAAAATAAAGCCCTGCAGATTCCCGAACCGGACGGTTCTTAAATTAGATATAAGCCTGATTCATATAAAAAGAAAAAGCGCGGGAATCTGTACCTGTTACTCGTCCCGCGCATAGAGGCCTTCGCATTGCCCATCGTAGCTGAACGAGCAACGCAGAAGCCCACGCCGATATGTATAAGAACCCGATGTACACCTATTTGTTTAACAAGGTACACTAAGAATATATAAACATATCCCGTAGACATCCACTGTTGCTCCATCCCGGCTACGATTCAGAAGTTGCGAAGTTCCTATGCGCCAAAGACAAAACGTCAAGTAAACGTCTTTCTTTATATATGTCATTTCCTCACCCCCGTTCATCCTCATTTGAGGTATCGGCGTAGGAAACATTGCAAAACTACAAAAAAAGATTTATAAATGACAATGAATGGCAAAGTTTTTTTTTGCAAACAGCGTGGACTTGTTTTCACGGACAAAGCCAAATCCTTGCACCTGCTACGCAATATCAGTTAAACCACCTCTGTAAAGAAATCGTCAAAACCAAAAACATTCTGTTTCCACTACCGATCGACCACAAGTCATACCCCTCTCAGAACACCTTCTACAGTGGGGGTATCTCAGTATCATACTGAGGTACCCTAAGTATCATACTGAGACTACCTAAGTATGATACTTAGATACCCTCGATATAAGACCGAAACAGGTTTACTCTTGGGAAACACCCCAAAAAAGAAAATGAGCAGTCACATTTTGTTAAAATAAATACACGAATCTTCCTTTACTTCCGCAGAAAGTTGGTGACTTCCAACCGCAGTCTGCTCACCATGATCTCCGAAACGCCCCATTTGCGTAAAATTGATGCGTTGCGGTATAATCAGATAGAGAAGAAGTCTATTTTATGGTTCATCCGACAAATGCGTAGTTAAATGATAATTTAGGGGCGAGGCGCCCCGGCCAGGTTTCCTTTCGGCGTGCAAGTAATTTTTCAGATGCGGATGACACGGATGACGCTGATTTTTTTCTTCGGTGTGATATGCGGGTATGTATAGCGCAGCCTTAAAAATCCGCGTCATTCTTTAACCTTTTTGTTCAAAATCTTTATATTATCCAAATAGGCTTGCTCTACGGGAGAGAGTGTACGGACATCAAACTGCCTATATTCCCTTTCTACTTTTTCTATAGCTTGCTCATGACTGACAGTTCCACTACCATTCAAGAGTTGCTCTCCTGTAGAAGAGAGAATTGCATCAAGATGTTGAATATAGTCTTTCATATACATAGGCCGATGTTTCATGGCTTGCACTTCAGCAAAATCAAAATATCCGGAAACTAAATTATTCAGAACTTTCAATTCTTCTTCGCTCAGGTAATTCTTCGCTATTTTTGCATCGCGCAATGTAGGATGATCTCCCTTAAATGAGGTTAATCCCATCATATATTGGTCTGCATCTGCCCGTTCATAAATCACTTCGGCAGCAGTATGACCATGAGCGGCAAAGTGCAGCTTGTTTTGCACTATTTTAAAGAACTCGATTGATACATCAGAACGTGGGTCATAGTCAACCGCCGTAGCATAAATGTCGAGCACCTGCCGGTACATCACTTTTTCTGACGAACGAATGTCGCGTATGCGGTCGAGCAGTTCTTTCCAATAGCCGCCACCACCCGTTTGTTTCAATCGTTCATCATCCATGGTGAAGCCTTTGATGATATATTCTTTAAGACGCGCCGTTGCCCATATTCTAAAATGGGTGCCTTGTATGGATTTCACTCTATATCCAACAGATATGATTACGTCCAGATTGTAATACAACGTTTCGTATGATTTCCCATCTGCAGCAGTTGTTCGGATTTTCCGAACAACTGAATCACGCTGTAGCTCTCCTTCTTCAAATACGTTTTTAATATGTTCGCTAATGGTAGATTTCGACTTATCAAACAATTCGCAAATTTGCTGTTGTGTGAGCCATACAGTATCTTCATCCATCCGCACTTCTATGTGTGTCTGTCCGTCCGCACTCTGATAGATGATAATATTGCTCTTATCCTTTTCTTCCATTTTAGTAATTTGTTTCGTAAGACAAATATCTTTTATTTCCTATAACTCATTATCAATTATATACGTACAAAATTAACAATTTATTCCCATATTTTTTACCGATTTAAGCAATATTGCTCCCAAATAGATGGAAATATATTTGTTCAGGCAACAATTAGAGGCAAGCGCAAGAATTATCTCCGCACTTTTTACCACTTCCACTTTAGATCTGCCAGGTATCAGCAGGCATCAAGCGGACGCGCTTTCCACCAGAAAGCTCCTTTATCCGATCATATTCCCGGTGCAAATCCGCCAACAAACGTACGGCATGAGCACTGTCAGCCGCACCGATATTCGCCAGCGAGTCGGCACGGACAAGGGATTGTTCATAATTCAACAGGGTTGGATTGGCAGGAGCAGAACAGGCTGTCAAAATCAACAGGAAAAACAAGAAGATTTCTTTATTGGGAGCCGGACTCTTGTGTGCCGCCCATAGAACATCAAAAGAATAACACGATCCTGGCAAGATGTAATATAATTTCCCAATCAGCAATTATACTTCCTGTAAGAGCGGCACGTATTATTCTTATTCCTCTCAGAACATCTTTTGAAAGGAGGTATAATCAGTATACGAGTGAATGCCATTCAGTATACGACTGAATGCCATTCATGTACGGAGGCTAAAGATATGGTGTGGTCATTCTTAATAAGAGTAAACACTTATCAAAATCCTGATAATTATGCGGTAAAATTATTTCTTTATCTCCCAATATCCATTGCGTCGTCCTCCCCTGCGTTCAATCACCCCGCGCGAACTTAAATCCACAGTCATCCTCTTGACTGTTCTTTCCGACTTTCCGATGTGTGCCGCTATTTCCTTTTGTGTTACAGTAGGATTCTCTTTCAGATATTGAATCACAGCAATCTCTTCTAAAGTGCAATCTAAAGTGCCAACTTGGCACTTTGAGCTATCTCCCCTGGCACTTTGGAAGTCATCAGAAGATTGTGTTCCGATAAGCAACTGCCGGTTCCGCAAATCATTATTCTCTCCCAGCAGCAGATTGCGGAAAAAGCGCTCAAGATATTCGGTAGTCGAGAAAACACCCTGTTGAATATTGTTGTAGTTGGCACGGACCAAAGCATTGCGAAAATACCACGAATGGCGGGCAAAGGCATCATTGTTGATGTCGAAGCCAAATGTACGCAGATATTTGATGGTAAACACTGCTGTTGTACGGGTATTGCCTTCACCAAAAGCATGTATTTGCCACAAACCGGACACAAATTGAGCGATATGGCTGACAGCTTCAGTAAGTGGGAGATTCTGATAACTGAACTTCTTTTCCTGGGCAAAGTCGTAATCCAAAGTTTCACGAATACTTCCGGCACTTGCATAAAGCACTGTTTCACCTTTAAGCACCCATTCCCTTTTGGTTATATTGTAGTCTCTGACACGGCCAGCATGGCTGAAAACGCCCTCAAACAACCGGCGGTGGATACTGATATATTCCACCGGTGAGAAGCCAAATGTCTTTTCCGATAGAATTTCGGCAATACGTGCAGAAACTTTGTCCGCCTCTTCCGTGCGGTCTTCCACATTGGTTCTGACGCTCCTCGACTGATAATAGCTATCGACGAGTTTCTTGGCTTCTTCAATCGTGATATCACCCTCGATATGCTGACGCGCGGTCTGAATCAGGTAATCGGATGTTTTCAGTCCATCTACTGCCTGTAACCCTATCGCGGTTTGCCACGCATATCCTTTTTCACGTTTATGCGGCTCGCTCTGGCGGATGTATTCTTCAAAATCATTCATATCACAAAGTTAGCAATTATTCAGCAACAAAGAGATAAAAAGAATATCATTTCCTTCGCCATAACCTATTATTTATCAGCACTCCCCAATAACCGCATCCACCGTCTCCCCCTCCTTGAACAGCCTCTCATCCTCCTGCATCATCCTCTTCTTCAGCCGGAACTTCTGTTGCGAAACCGAAGCGGGCGACACGGCAATAAGCGTAGCCACCTGTGCATTCGTGAAACGCAGGCGCATCAGCAGGCAAAGTTGCAGGTCGGCAGGGGTCAACGAAGGGAAACGCTCAGTGAGCCGCCAGGTGAAACCATCATACACACGGTCGGCAAGTTGAGACAGGTGTTCCCAATCTTTATCGGAAAGAAATTTGGGTTGTCGGTGCAAGCGTTCCACCACGTCGTCGCAGTCTATCAATGTGGAGGTAAGAGTCTGTACCTGGCTATCAAGCAGACTGATGCGCTCGTTCCGTTCCTTCAGCAACTCCGCCTCACGGGGTAGCGGGCGATTTTCATAATCCTTAAGACGTGTACGAAGGGACTCGTTTTCATCACACAACAAGTTGCCATGCACCATGAGATTGGTCAACGACCGGTGTACTTCCTCCCGCTCGTCATCCGTCAGCGACATTTCCTTCAGGCACTCCTGCAATTCATTTTTTTCAAGTTCGTTGTTGCGCAGACGCTGTTCATTCTCGCTCAGTTCAATAAGATAGCGGCGGTGCTTACGGTCGGTCGAAAACTTTATATCTCTTATGGAAAGCCATACGTTCAAACCTATCATCAGTGCGGTGAACGCTTCCCAGAAGAATCGCTTCCGTTTGTCGGCAGGCATCAGGCGGACGAGCTTTCCATCGGAGAGTTCTTTTACCCGGTCATATTCCCGGTGCAGGTCCGCCAACAAACGTACGGTATGAGCACTGTCGGCTGCACCGGTATTCGCCAAAGAGTCGGCACGGACAAGGGATTGTTCATAATTCAACAAGGTTGGATTGGCAGGGGCGGAACAGGCCGTCAGTCCCAGTAGAAAAACCAGGAGAAAGAATGCATGCATAGGTTTCATCATCAGATGTGTTTACTTAATTCGGAGCGCAAAGATAGGGCATTCTCTCCACAATAAAGGTACAAAACGGGAAAAAGGCCACGAATAATTCGGACTGTCCTCTCCTTTCCTTTGTTCTTTCAATAATAATGAGCTACTTTTGTGACATACGCGTGCAATCTCCTCCTCCCGCAGGTGTAAACTATAAACTGGATACAAAATATCCCGCATAGCCTTTCGCCATGCGGGATATTTATTTAATCTCTTCCAAAGTTACGAATCAAGAACCCGCTCGTGAAGAATCAAACCCCATGATAAATCAGAACTCGCTTGTAAAGTGGAATTTTATATTCTTGAAGTCCATCTGAGCCATTTGCAGCACATAACCGCTATCAGCCAGGAATACATCTCTACCCTCACGGTCTTTCGCCATATACTGATACTTACGCTTCTTGAATGCTTCCAGTTCTTCAAGATTATCGCTCTCTATCCAGCAAGCCTTATAAAGGCTCAACGGCTCCCAACGACACTTTGCGCTGTATTCATTCTCCAGGCGATACTGGATAACCTCAAACTGCAACTGCCCTACCGTACCGATAATCTTCCGGCCGTTGAACTGGTTGACAAACAGCTGTGCCACACCTTCGTCCATCAACTGATCGATACCTTTGGCAAGCTGTTTCTGTTTCATCGGGTCAGCATTCTCGATATACTTGAACATCTCCGGTGAGAAACTCGGCAGACCACGGAAATGAAGCATTTCCCCTTCTGTCAGCGTATCACCGATCTTAAAAGTACCGTTATCCGGCAAGCCGATGATATCACCCGCCCAAGCCTCGTCAACAGTCGTCTTACGCTGTGCCATGAACTGTGTGGGCGAAGAAAAACGCATCGTCTTTCCATGACGCACATGCAGATACGGTGCATTACGTGTAAATTTACCTGAGCAAATCTTACAGAATGCGATACAAGAACGATGATTCGGGTCGATATTCGCCGTAATCTTAAAGACAAATCCGGTGAATTTAGGCTCTTCCGGTTCCACTTCACGTTCTTCAGCCTGTACAGGACGAGGACTTGGAGCGATCTCTACAAAGCAATCCAGCAATTCTTGTACACCAAAGTTATTCAGAGCCGAGCCAAAGAATACAGGTGCCAGTTCACCTTTCAGATATTCTTCTTTATCAAATTCAGGATAAACTCCATCTATCAATTCCAACTCACCACGCAACTTATCAGCCAATTGCGCACCGATTTGCTTATCCAGTTCTTCGGTATTGATATCGACCTCCACCTTCTCCGTCACTACCTGCTTGGAGGGCTGGAAAAGATTCAGATTGTTTTCATAGATGTTATAAACCCCCTTAAAGCGCACACCACTTTCGATTGGCCAAGTTAACGGACGTACATGAATAGCAAGCTCTTCTTCCAGCTCGTCCAACAAATCGAAAGGATCTTTGGCCTCACGGTCCATCTTATTGATAAATATAATGACCGGCGTATTACGCATACGGCACACTTCCATCAGCTTACGCGTCTGCGTTTCCACACCCTTTGCACCATCCACTACGATGATAACGCTATCTACAGCGGTCAGCGTGCGGTAAGTATCTTCGGCAAAGTCCTGATGACCGGGAGTATCGAGAATATTAATCTTATAGTCTTTGTAATCAAACTCCATCACAGAGGTGGTTACAGAGATACCACGCTGCTTCTCTATATCCATCCAGTCCGATGTAGCCGTTTTCTTTATCTTATTACTCTTTACGGCACCAGCCACCTGAATCTGCCCACCGAAAAGCAATAGCTTTTCAGTCAAAGATGTTTTACCGGCATCCGGATGCGCGATAATCGCAAAGGTTCTTCTCCTCTCAATTTCGTTATTATTGGCCATATATAAAATTTGGTATAATATTATTATTGGGCATTCAGTTTTTCAATACATACTTTCAGACTCTCTTCCCAATGAGGTACTTCAATGCCGAAAGTCTTTTTAATCTTCGCCTTATCCAATACGGAATAATGCGGACGAGGCGCCTTTGCCGGATATTCATCCGTATGCAACGGACTAACCTTACATGTCGTAATGCCTGCAATGCGGTGAATGGCAACCGTAAAGTCATACCATGAACATACGCCTTCATCACTGAAATGATAAATACCCGGTACAATTCCCTGATTGATGGCTGCATAGATGGCAACCGCCAGATCCTTCGCATACGTCGGCGTACCAATCTGATCAAAAACAACTCCCAAAGATTCACGTTCACGTCCCAGACGAATCATCGTTTTCACAAAGTTGTTTCCATAAATAGAGTATAACCATGCTGTACGAATCACCATCGCTTTCTCACAATTCTGCATAACCTCCTTTTCTCCACCCAGCTTGGTAAAGCCGTAAACTGAATTAGGACAGGGTTCGCAATCTTCTTTATAAGGTATATGCGCTGTTCCATCAAAAACATAATCCGTAGAAACCTGTATCATAGCAGCACCATGGGCCTGTGCAGCACGTGCCAGTATTCCCGGAGCTTCCTGATTCAGTTTGCGGCACAATTCTTCATTATCTTCCGCCTTGTCAACTGCTGTGTAAGCAGCACAATTCACTACAACATCAATCTGATTCTCTGCAATGCAAGCCTGCACAGCTTGTTCGTCACAGATATCCAATTCCTGTACATCAGTAAAAAAATAAGTGTGTTGCGGATTCTCTTTTGCAAGAACTTGCATCTCGTTGCCAAGTTGTCCGTTGGCTCCGGTTACTAATACTCTCATGCTTTATCTATTATTTACAATTTACTATCTTCGAAAGTTATTCCGGTTATTCATCCAGTTTCAACTCCCCTTTCTTGTCCTTTTCGTAATAATTGGCAAGCAAAGAAATGAAACTGCTGATGGCCTCTATCGCCTTTGCGGTTCCCTCCGTGATTTCTTTCTTCTGCAAACGCAGCAATAAAACGCCATACAAAGCCTCAAAACAGGTTTCCAGTTCCGGTTCCTCCTGCTTCCCACTCTTCTGACGAAGTTCTACGATGAAGGGCAATGCTTTGAAATAAGCCGCACTATAATAAGGATACTTCGGTGACGTCAACAGTTCTACGTGCAATTCCGTCAAATTCACTATTACATTACGATTAATTTGCAGATGTCCCTTTTCCTTCACCCCTTCTGTACGCATCATGTCTATCAGATTACCGTACCATTCTTCAAGCACCGGATGTTCTTCTTCCGGATAACGGGAGATAATGCTTTCGCGGATCTTATCAATATCGCACCCGTTGGCACGTATCAAATCTTCCACTTGCCACATATATATAAGGTATTCCGCGATATTCTTCGCTTTCAATTGTTGCGCTATCTTCATGATTCTATAGTTTCTTCTCAGTAAAGTGACTCACCCATCAACGTAAACACCAACCCAAACACAGACACAACAATGACAATGCCTCCAATGATACGATTCAATATCCAGATGCCGCGCAGGTTGAATTGCGTACGGACTTTATTAACAAAGAAAGTAATGCCGAACCACCATGCTAATGCTCCCAGTGCAATAGCCAGATATCCGGTAACCGCTTCGAACACCAATACCCCTTCACTGACGAAGGCAAAGCGTGCAAAGAGTCCGATAAAGAGGAATATAATAAGTGGATTGGATAATGTGACGGCAAAGGCGGTAATGAAGTTATGAAAATAAGAGCCTTTGTTGGTTGAGACGGGACGGATGGACTGGACGGGATTACTGCGAAACGTATAAATACCAAACGCTAACAGCATGATGCTTCCGAACAACTGCAAATAAAAGATATTTTTATTTACGTAATCGAATACGAAGCTCATTCCGTACCCTGTCAGCAAGGCGTAAGCAATGTCACTCAACGAGGCTCCCAGTCCTGTTATGAAACCATACCAACGCCCCTTATTCAACGTACGCTGGATGCACAACACACCCACGGGTCCTAATGGCGCAGACACAACTACCCCAATAATAAAACCCTTCCATAATATATCGAATATGGTCCTTATCTCAATCATGGCTGCAAATATCGTACTTTTTTATGAGACGAGCCAATTGTGTTAACGTTTTTTCGACTGATTATTATAAAACGCTCAATACTTTACTTTTGACATCCCTCTATTTTTTATTCCTTTTCTTTCTCTGC
>OGXV01000976.1_pt1 | contig 17817 bp, 19 predicted proteins | sample 1576391 | NCBI WGS metagenome assembly OGXV01 (sample SAMEA3541586, study PRJEB24748) | human gut metagenome | biome: human gut; feature: human-associated habitat; material: faeces | place: China | collected 2012 | reverse complement strand
GATTTAAAGAAATATGCTATCTTACAGGATATAGAAATTGTGAATATATTCCAGGAGCATATTTCAGGTGCAAAGAGAATTGAGGAAAGACGGATTTTAGGGGAATGCCTGGAATACTGTAAACGTGAATCTGTGAATATCCTACTTTTATCTGAATTGTCAAGGCTAGGAAGAAGTACATTACAGGTTCTTCGCTCTTTAGATATATTGCATGAATCGAAAGTATCGGTTTACATACAGAACTTGGGCTTATATACTTTGCAACCAAATGGGGAAGTTAACCCAATAGCTTCTATCATGGTGACAGTACTTGCAGAAATGGCAAATATCGAAAGAAGCAATATTCAATACCGTTTGAATAGTGGTAGGGCAAATTATATTGCCAAAGGTGGTAAACTTGGCAGAAAGACAGGTTCAACCAAAACGGATGATAAGAAAAAAGAGGAATATAAAGAAGTCATTGCTTTACTAAGAAAAGGCTATTCGATTAGAAATATAGCTAAGCTACAAAGTATTGGTATTTCCACCGTTCAACGGATAAAAAATCAGTTTATAAAGCCATAAGCATGAAATATCGGTGGGGTGGAAAAATTCAGAGATTTAGTTTTTATACGGGTGGTCTTGAATTTTTCCACTACCATGGATTTATAAAGAAGGGATAGCTCTCAACTTTTAATAAACAATAGTTCTTGCTATTACAAACGCTTTTCGTAACTTTGTGGCAATTTCAGATACCTAATGTGTTAGGGCTGAAAGGACATATTACGAAAGGTGTTATTGAAATTATCTTCCATTCTCAAATCTCGCAAATTTGAACAAAGGTACGAAGATGATAGCAATAGCACCACACCATTTGATATATACCTACCTTATATCTTTAAGGCTTTAGATATTGTCAATATTGGTGTGGGCTATTGTTTTATCCGTACCAAAGGCAATGCGAGAGCCAGAGAATGAGATAAGACAATACGTTCCACACCTTTTTTATTGTATAACAGTATCTAAAGGGAACAAGATACCTAAAGTGAAATAACTACGAATCAGACATTAAGAAACAACTTTTGCTACTATCTTTCAAGTAGCCAACTCAATTTTTGAGCAACTTATACTACAAATTAATTTATTAATCAAAAAAAAGAAATAATGGCATATACTGTAAGAGATTTATCAAATGCTCAAAGGTTTGAGTATAAAGGATATGAAGTTTTTATGTATTGTGTTGAGGATAGTTTTTGGAGTGGAGAAAGAACTTATAAAGTTGATATAAGTATTAGTAACCATGTTTATTATAGAATAGCAGAAGATATACAGATAGCTCGTTATCAACAGCAGAGACAAAGTTATTTTCCAATGACTTATAATAATGGGTACAATGGAACTTATGACATAATGAAGAAACTAAAAGAACGCATATTGTTTAGTTCCTCTTTTAATGTTATTGTAAAACGTAAATTTACTATACTGAAAGATAATGAGCCTTATGTTAGAGATGCAATGGGACAAATAAAATCTATCATTGATAGTAAGTTTGGTAATGTGAATGATAAATTTAAAAATATTCAAAATATTATTTGACATGACAAGGATTGGTTGGATTATTGTAGGAATACTTGTTTATTTCCTGTTGGGTTGGATTTTAAAGGATATAGTTTTTTCTATTATCACAATCGAAGGTGATACTACAATGGGAGATATTTTGAAGTATGAGCAAATTGTTTACTCTGCCTTAACAGCTATTTATATCATTATAATGAATATTGTGCAAGGAGATGATAATGGAGACTCATCATCTCCTATTATGTTAGTTATTGCTACCTATTTAGGAGCAAGGTTTCTCCCTCTTTCAATGGGAAGCGTTATATTGTACAGTGTATTAAACATTGTGGCTATAATTTGGGGAGCTTGCGAGTTGAAAAAAGGCTAAATAAAAAGAAGGCTAATGGAAGAGTTTTTAATGATAATATTAGCAGGAGCAGTAGGTGGTTTTATCTTTTCACTCATAGTTAAATCTGAAAACAAAAGAAAACATAACTGATAAAATAAAGATTTATGGGAGCAGTAATAGGAATTATAATTTATGCGATAATAGCATATATTACCTGTCCACGTAAAGAAAATGGGAGTTTTGAGGAAGGAGCAATAGCATTGTATATCATCGTTCCTGTTGTGGTTTTGGCGATTTATCTTATATGTAATAATTGATTATTTTATAGAGAATAGTATTATTCATGAAGAATATATATGCGATTTACATATTACTATTAATGCTATTACTATCTTGTACTAGTAAAAAGGATAGTAATATACAGGCTACTATTGACAGTTTATTTATATATGACAATCATCCTACTTTGGAAATATCAGAAGCTAAATATTTGCAATGGGTAGATTCGGTATTAGGAGTAAAAGGTGTGAAACTGATTGATTATAGAAATGGGATATACCAATATGATGATACAAGGTTTTATTGGAATAGAACTTTTGATTATTTCTTAGTATATCCCTCTAGCTTTACACATGGAGAAGAATCAGATTTAGGCAATGGAAATCATTTCGTAAATGAAGATAGTACAATCTGTTTGAATGTGTATGCTACTTACTTCGATGTTTTTAAAGATGATTATTCGCTTCATGAATGGTTTGATATAATGATTGATACAGAAGTAGAACAAGGCAATAGAATTGTCAAGAAAGATATTACAGACCATAGTTATACTATTGAAGGTAATACTAAGGGTGGTAGATGTTTTTATAGTAAAGCTACTCATAAAAAAGCTTATGAACGTGAGATTATTGTAACAGTGAAATTGAAGTATACAGATTCAAGAAGAAAAGAGGTAGAGAAACTTTTACCAAATATATTCAAATATGTCTCAACAAATGAGTTATAAAAAACAATGGTGCTACGAATTGAAGATATATCTTTCATTGGTGTATATGTAAATGATAGCTTTAGAGACTTTAAAGATATAAATGATTATGCCAATTATCATGTATCATTACTAAACAATAAAAGATATCAAGCTTTTAGTGGTGGAGATTTTATTGATAGAGTAGTTAAAGGTGGATATGCTACTGACCCTAATTATAAGAGAGCATTATCTAATGTATATAATCAGATAGCTAAAGCCCAAGAAGGAATGAAGATTCCTAAATTAAAGGGTGTAGGAGAACTTAGAAATAGAATATTAAGACAGTTCAATAGAGAAAAAGCTGCCAACAGAAATGAAGAACAATTAATTGGCTTCGATTGGAGTAGATATAAATCTAATAAACCTAAGCCAGAAACTACACCTACTCAAAGTGAGCAGTTAGAGAATGGCGGTGTTATTAAAGCACAAGACGGAATAGTAACTCAAGCTATTAATAAAGTTAAGAGTTTTCTTCCTAAAGAAGAACCAAAAGAGCCTGTTGATGTTGTAGATGTTATTAAAGAATATGCTCCTAGTGCTGTTGCTTCCATGCTTCTTGGTAATGTAAATCCAATTATAGGACAAATACTAGGATTAAATCAGAATATAGATTTAACTAAAGCTCCTCCTAGTTTAGAAAAAGTTAATACTAATATGTGGAAGTTTGAAAATCCTAAAAATAAAGGATTAAGAGGTAATTTATATTATCCATTTAAAACTGCAAACGGAAACACTGATATAGGTCCAGGATATGACTTAGATATGCAAACAGCAGAGTTTAAAAAGAAAGCAGCAAATGGAATGACTAAAGAAGAACTTGATGCAATAATGCTTGAGAGGCTTAGAAAAGAAATTCCACACTTAGATGCAAAATTAAACAGTGTAACCAATAATAATGCTGATACTATTAGTCCACAAATTAAAGAAGGATTATTAGATATGTATTGGCAATTGAAGAATGGATTATACGATTATGATAACTTATTTGAAGGTATAGCTAAAGGAGATATTGATAAGATTAGAGAAGAATCTAAAGTTACATATAAATCTAAAAATACAGGTAAAAGGTATTTTGATTCTGGAAGATATAAACATAGGATAGATAACTATTTTCACTATTAAAGATTATGAGAACTATTATACTACTTATATTGCTTGTTTCCTCATGTCAAAACGAGCAAAAGATTTCAATACTAGAGAAGGAATTGAACATTCTATTCGATGCCAAGAATAATGAAAGGGATGAAAAATATAAAGAAAGATTTGATTCTTTATTACAGGTCTGTTTAAATGATTCTAACTCATTCACATATCCCTTTCATGATTTAAAAAGAAATGGAAAGTTTAATATAATACAATCTCCTGATAAAAAACTACGGGTATATAGTTATGAAGATTTTGGAGGAACTATGAAGTTCTATAAAAGTTATATTCAGTATAAAAGAAATGGTAAAATTATAGTAGAACAATTGGGTGATAGTATATATCCATTTAAAGGCAGATATACCTCATTGTATTATCAAATAGAAATGGGAAAGAATGAATATAAACTGTATGGGTATTGGCAAATAAGTAGTAATGAGATAGAATGTGATACAATAATTATAAATAAAATGAACTATGGAAAATGAATTAAATAAATGGGTTAGATGTGAAGAGGGCTTGACCTATTCACGATATACATTAAAAGGGCACGAAGATTTAGGTCTAGTAATTGCAACAACTAAATTTATAAATGGAGATAAACAATTGTATGTTTATAAGTCAATAGAAAATAAATCCTTCTTGTTTATGGTAAAGGAGGGAGATACATGGAGTACTCTCTCCTATATTCCAGAAGAAGTTATTAATAACATGGTTGGTACTATAATAATTGGAGATAAGGTTTATTAGGGAGCAGATGAATAATGCTTACGGTGAAATCTTGGAAATGAATTAATATGGATAATAAATGGATTAAACAAAAATGTGCCCACTTTACTATGATTCCCTTTGGGTTAGAAGATTTGGGCGAAATGACAGAAGTATCTAAGTTTAAAAAAGGAGAAGATATTATTACACAATACATGATAGAATCAGACCATTCTTACATATTTGCAGAAATAGACGAGGGAGAGACAACATGGAAATTGCTCTCCCGTATTCCAGATGAGATTATTCGTCAGATTGATTATCTTGCTTGGGAGGAAGAGGGCATAGCCATTCCCTAAATGCCATAAATTCTCCTTCAAATATATGTGATTCTTTATATGTGTCATTGCAAATATTACAGGTTGGATAAATATAGACCGTGCCCAGATAAACGACGTGAGCACCTACAAAGTCTTTAATGTTACGATTCTCCTTGCAACAATGACATTTAAAATACCCTGACTTAGGAATGTCAACTTCTAGTGTTTCACTCCAATATTGTAACCAAGAATCGCATGGAGGAACAGAATCCGATTCGGGAGCATGATAAACAAGGACTTTAGTTGGAATTATTTTCATGACTATAGATTTTAAATTAATAATATGCAAATATAATGAAAACAACTGATTATATAAATTGTAAGATAATTAAATATCAAAGAGGTGACAATATCCAGAGGAAAGATGCCATTAAAGATTATAGACCTCAAATTCAAGAGCCTATAAAGCAACAATATACTCCAACTTATTCTGAAATAAGTCAAGATAATAGAAGTGAATGGGAGAAAGAAGTATCAAGACAAATCAAAGCTGATAGAGCTAAGAATGAAAATCTTTATGGTAATCAGCATACTTGGAACTGGTCTGCACCATTTACCAATGCTAAAATTACTAAAGATAATGCTAGTGCTATGTTTGACTTTAATAAGTCAGCAGCAATGAGTACCTTTGCAACTGGAATAGGTGTTGCTAATCCTGTTGCTACTGCAACATCTATGGCAGGTTCACTAGTTGGAGCTGGTATCGGTAAGCAAGTAGCAGGGAATAAAGGAGCTTTGATAGGTGGATTTGTTGGTGGAATGGTTAATCCCAATATTAGATTTGGGAAGAGCAGTTCTACAAGACATCAAAAATATGGTAGTCTCAACGACATCAATATACATAGTAAGATAAATTTCGATAATTATAATCAGATTATGAATAGGATAAAAGAAGAGGAGAATTTATATCGACTCTACTTACAAAATAAGACTGTGGCTGATAGAATTAATAAGGTCGCTCCGTCTTACAGAGACGCAGTAGATGAATTTATTAAGAACGGAATAAAGACTAAATTAGGTCAGCCTGACAAAAATTTTAATGCAGTTAATAAAGTTGCAGATGATGTTGAGCCGTCTTTAGGTGGAGTTCCATTTAAGCACCAGGAGAATGTTTATAACTTAAAACCTGGAGAAACAATAATAGATTTAGAGCCTGTTGCTCACGAAAATAGTCATGGTATAGATAGAGCCATGAGTTCTCTTATGAGTACTGATTATTTAAAAACACTATTAAATCCGAATGATAAACTTCCGTTTCATAAGTGGATTCAGAGAGCAACAGACAATAAGTCGATAGTTGACTATGTAAAGCAAATTAGAGGATTAGATATGAATAATCCCGCTGATTATCCACAGATAGAAAAGCAAATTTATAATTATTTCTCTAAGCCTACAGAAATTAAGGCTTATTTTAGTAGGATTCCATTTGAGAAATATAAGAAGTCTGTAGATAGAAGTTTTGACGGAAAAATAATTAACAATCCTGTATCAGAGGATATATTTCAAATTACTGATGTCGATATACTAAATGATGTCAGATTACAGCTTATAGCTTCTATCTATGGACGAAATAAGGCGGCGTCTTATGAAGCATTGAAGAGCAATCTTACTAATAAAATATGGGGAATATCTGCGTTAGGTATTCCTACAATTAATACTTTGATTAATGGCTATGAATGAAACAAATAAATGGACTAGAGTGCAAAAGCATCCTATATTAAAATGTGGAGCAATAACTATAGAAAATAAGCAGGTTAATGTTATGGCACTGTTTAGGAACGGGAACAGTACTATAATGGTATGTTACGATAAGGAAAGCGAATACGCTTTTAGAAGAGAGAATGATAGGTCTGATTGGGAGCTTATTAAGTATATTCCGAGAGAAATATTGAATGAGTTAGGTGGAGGACCAATAATAGATGACTTTCCAAGAATATAAGAAATGAATCAATAAGACTAAAAGATTGGTATTATACAATAGTAAACAAATGAATTATTTGCAAGTATTGAGCAAAACAGCATTTGAAGGAATTCAAATAGTGTACAATCTAACTAACGATACGGAATTAGAACATAATTATATGTTTAAGTGGTTTCATAGAAGAAAGGATAATCATAGTAAGCATCTTTCAGAGTTTAAAGAAAGGTTGGTTATGCAAGAGTTAGCTTCTTTAGATATAGAAGCAATCAAACAATTTGCTTTAAAAGGTTGGGAGCTTGGGGAAACTCATGGTTTACCACATTGGCAAAGAGTGGAACGTAACGGAATAATACTTGCCACATCAGAAGTAAATATTACGGTTGTTAGGTTGTTTGCTTATCTGCATGATAAATGCAGAATAGATAATGGTTGTGACATTGAACATGGAAAAAAAGCCGCTATTATGATTAATGGAATTAGGCACACATTACTAAAAGAACTAACCGATAATGAATTTGAGTTATTGTCTAAGGCTTGTGAACTTCATACTACAACATTGCGAACAGGTAACTTAACTATTGATACTTGCTTTGATGCAGACAGATTAGATTTAGAACGAGTTGGTATAATACCATATCCCAATAAAATGGCTACTTCAAAAGGGCAATATTATGCGAAGAATCTTGGTGAATTTTACGATTTAGCAGTTTTATTAACTATGGAATAATGAAAAGGTATCTTAGAACATTAAAGAACAGCATTTGAAGAAATTCATTTGCTGTTTTTTATTATTTCCCATTTAATCACATCCAAACAAACGAGCTGATAATTCATTACCACTTGCTTGTATCAGGCTTTCATTCTTGGCGCAACAATTTTTTAAGGGCATCGACTAAATATCCATGTATCTTTTTTTTATGCAAGCACCAAATAAGTAATTATAATTTTCTGAAAGAAGTCTGTAAAAAAACGGCGAATAAGTTTGCTGTTTAGTCCTAAAATAATTACTTTTGGTATCGTTTAAATTACATAAGATATGGAAGTTAATGAAGCGGTATTAACAGCGTTTATAGCTGGTGGAGTCTCAATTATTGTAGCTATAATAACATATATTTCTACAGTTAGAAAAGTAAAAGCTGAAAATACAATGTTAGAGAAACAAATTCAAACAAAGTTCTTGGAAAAATTGTATGAATTACGTTTGAAGAATTATCCAAAAGCATTTGAATTAACAGATACACTGGGAAAAAAGAAAGGAATAAATATGCAGGAGGTGGAAATTCCATTTCAGTACAAAAAGTTAGAGAAAGAGCTTCGAGCATGGAAATCAGGAGTGAGTAGTTTAATTCTGTCAGAAAGGAGTTTGGATGCTTACTATGAATTAATTAATTCTTTCAAAGCACAACTTGCACTAGGCGATAAATATAATGACGAACAATTACAAAGGTTCTATAAAGCTCGTACGAAGTTTAGAAATGAATTAAGAAAAGATATAGGTTTAATGTTTAAATCAGATAATTAATTATGTTAAAATTAAAAGAAGTACGCGTACAAAAATACAAATGCTATAGTGATTTACAAACTGTTTCTATCGAAAATGATATAACAACAATTGTTGGGAAAAATGAGTCAGGAAAAACTGCTTTTCTAGAAGCTATAGCAAAAGTTAACTATTTTCAAGATGATGAAGATTTTAAGTTGAATGTTATCACTGATTACCCAAGAAAAGATTTAACTGAATATAAACGAAAACAACAAGCAGAAACAGCTGTATGGTGTAGATTTGAAATTCCACAAGAATTATTCATAGAAATACAGAAAGATTTAGGAGAAAATGTTTTCACAATACAGCAGTTTGAATATTCTATAGGGTATAATGCAAACAACACTTTTATAGGGCTTAGTACTAATCAAAAGAATTACCTACACAATTTATATGATAAATTCAAACTTGGCGATGAAGTTAGAGAACGAGTTTGTTCATATAATACTATTGAGGAATTTTTGAATTCTCCTACAGTAGACATTGATAAAGATGATACAATAGATGCTATCAAATCATTTCTTGAAAATCAGATTATATCGAAGTCTGACAAAGATTGGGATGATAAATTAGCGTCATATATTGCATTTCATTATTTAAGACCTAATATGCCAAAGTTTTGGTATTATGATGAATATTATGCTCTACCTTCACGGATAAACCTAAATCATCTACGAAGCAAGAATTTTGTTGGCTCATTGAATCCAGAGACTTATAAAACAACAATGGCATTATTTGATTTGGCAAATATTGATTTGGAAGAATTGTTAAATGCGACAAACTTTGAATCTTATCTAGCAGAATTAGAGGCTACATCGAACTATATAACAGACAAGATGTTTGATTATTGGACTACCAATAATAATATTGAGATAAAGTTTGAGATTGATACTTTGAAAAGTTCTGGTGAGAAGGTTTTAGATATCCGTATAAGAAACCAAAAACATCGAGTTAGTTTACCACTAAGTAATAGAAGTAAAGGCTTTAATTGGTTCTTCTCCTTTATAGTTTGGTTTAGTAAAATTCAGAATTCTACAACAGACTTAATTTTGTTATTAGATGAACCTGGATTAAATTTACACGCATCTGCCCAAGCTGATTTATTGAGATTTATAAAAGATTTGTCTAAGGAATACCAAATAATTTACACAACACATTCTCCGTTTATGATTGATTCGAATAATCTGCAAAGAACGAGAACTGTATTGGATACTGATAAGGGAACGTATATTTCAGATGCTATAAAAGAACGAGATACTGATACTTTATTTCCTTTACAAGCAGCTTTAGGATATGATATTGCACAAAATCTATTTATATCAAAGAATAATCTACTGGTTGAAGGACCAGCGGATTTATTATATTTGACCGTTTTGTCAAATATATTAGAAGACGATAAAAGACAAGGATTAAGTAGTAAATTTACAATAATCCCAACAGGAGGATTAGATAAGGTTGCCAGTTTTATTTCATTAATGAGAGGTAACAAACTTAATGTTATTTGCTTGCTGGATTCTTTTAACAATAAAGGAAAACAAAGACTTGATAATTTAATTCAAAATAAGATAATCAAAGAAAGTAATGTGCATTTTTTTGATGAATTTACTAGTCTGGGTAAAGCTGATATTGAAGATATGTTTACAAAAGAAGAATATCTAAAAATATTTAATAACGCTTTTAATGAATATGACAATATTGAGATATCACAAATAGAAATGAACAATTCTAGAATCATTTCTCAAATTAATACAATTATCAATGGAGAATTTAACCACTATAAACCTGCGTACCAATTAGCCCAAATGGGAGTTGGTAAGAACTTCTTTTCGGAAGAGACTCTTACTAGATTTGAAAACATGTTTAATACAATAAACCAATTAATAAGTTAAATTATAATGTAATGTCTATATGACACAAGGAATAATGATAAATATATCACACAAAATGGAGGGCTATTAAAATGCTTGTACAATTCTCATCTCAATATTTAGAAGAGGAATATGCATTGTTAGAATATATATATCCAGTGACACAAGAATATTTCCCTGATTTTGATTATGACGAAGAAACAGGACAGGCATATATGTTGCCGTCACAAACGCCAGACACTTTTAAAGGAAGATACAACAGAGGAATATTGAAAGGTAGATTCTCGTTTAATTCATACATAAAGAATAACGAACTTCAAGAATTGCTTGCTGTATTGGGCTTAGACGCTGAAAAGTTCTGGTATCTATTGCTTTTCTGTTATGATTGCAGTTGGGGTAAATGTATGGAAGGTATAGAAATAAAAGAATCCCCTAAAGAACAGATAGAAAAATTTGTTAATGCTATCAGTGAGGATTATAAAAGAGATACTCCGTTTGGTGCAGTCTTTAAAAGCCCAATTTGTATTACCTTGAAAATAGGTAGAAAGAATATCGTGATAGATAATAAGACGGCTATTGCTAGTATAGCAAAGTTTTGTGTAGACGGATTGGAAACAGTAAATTCAGACCAAATGAATACTGGTAACGTTGATTTGAGTAATCCACATACTGAATCATTCTCCGTATTCGCTTATTATTTCTCACAAATGATTATCACTGCCTTGAATTATCAAGAACAGGTAAAAGAAAAGAGAAAGAAGGGAGCTAATATGTCTGACAAGGAAAAGACGCTGATTTCTCATCTACTATACTTCACTGGTATCGTGAGCAACGAAAGTGTGTTGGTTGACTATGACTACTTGAAGTCCCTATTGAAACAATATAAGGATAAGGACATAAGGAGTTTGAACGCATTTTATTATTGATTGAAACTTATTTTATTGTTTATTTCTGCTTTCTTATTCTCTAAATACTTCATTCTACAGCTTGTGAAGTAGGGGAATAAGAAAGCTGTGTTTTTTTATTCCCGTTAGCTTCTAAAGAAAAGGGCAATCTTTGTGGTATAAAATAATCGGTGAGCCAGATACCAAAATAAGTCCGCAGGGCAGCGGCAAGATTGACATGAAAAAAAATGAAGTAACAACATTAACCTCGTTAGTAAATGAAGGCAAAAAGATTGCACGTTTAAGCGGTAATCGTGATTTGAATGAAAAGATTGTGAAGGCTAAAATGGAAACACTTGAAGAGTGCGGACAGTTAATTCCTGCCATAGTGGTAGATGCTACTGATGTTATAAATCAAGGGCTGGAAGTTGTTGATTTTACTACAGGTGATATTATAAGAGAAGAAGAAGCTGTGGATTATTTGGTGTTGGTGGAAGGTAATCATCGCTATGAAGCGCACCTTAGACTTATGGCGAGTAATGAAGAACGGGATGAGCAAAAACGTTATAAGAGAGAATTTAAGTTATTGTATGCTTTGAATACGGAACTACCAATAGCTAAAATGTTATCAGAAATCAATATTGCTACTAATCCGTGGAAGGGCAGCGACTATGTGAAAGGAGCAAAAATAAACAATCAGCAAAAAAAACTACCTTTGTTGGATGCTATGAATAATTTAGTAAATAAAGGTTATTCTTTAACTTCAGCATCGAAGTGGCTGACCTTCACCTCAAGGATTAATAAAAAAGTTATGGATTGTGCCATAGACGGTAACATTGTTGACGAGTTGAATAATACCAGTGGCTTGGAAAGGGGGATAAGACTTTTACAAGCAGCAGAAGGTGTTTTTAAAGAAACGACAATACAGGCACGAACAGTAATCGACTGGATAATATCCAAGTATGAAAAAACCAGTGATAATCTCAAACCTGAATTTACAGACAAAATGGAACGCTTTTTGCAAAATATTAGTAAAGAAGATGCTGATTATATTGAAACAGCCAAGGGAACTAGAGGAGGTGATACGAAAGAAAATATTATCAATAATAAATTGAGTGGATTATGGGAAGGATTTGAATAATAATCCATGGAGACAAGAAGCCAGTGGGTACTGTCTGCTGGCTTTCCAACAAGAATAATAACTAATAAAGATATATCATGATTAAAGAGAGTAAAGGCAATATGTATGAATTTGTAACACACACATGGAATCCTATTAAGGGTAAATGTTCTCATGGCTGTACCTATTGCTATATGAAAAAAATGTGTTCTCGTTTGAATCCCCCCAGATTGGATGCGGCAGAATTGACCTGCTATCTTGAGTGCTCGAATTTTATTTTTGTAGGAAGTAGTATTGATATGTGGGCAGAAGATATACCCAGCCATTGGATTAAAATGGTTTTGGACTATTGTGATAGGTCTGCCAACAAATATTTGTTTCAAAGCAAAAATCCTTCCAGAATATTAGATTTTATAACTCATCCTGTATTTCATCATTCAGTGATTTGTACAACCATAGAAACCAATAGGTTTTATCCAGAAATAATGCGTAATTCACCAAAGATAGAAGAAAGGGTAAGAGCAATTGAAAAAATTGCAAATTTGGGTATAAATACCTATGTTACGACAGAACCTTTAATGCAGTTTGATTTGGATAAAATGGTGGAGTACATAAAACGATGTAAACCTCTACAAGTAAATATAGGGCGGAATACGAACAGAAAAGTACAGTTGCCAGAGCCAACAGCAAACGAAGTGAAAGTACTTGTAACGGAACTGAAAAAGTTTACAAAGGTGGAGATAAAGAAAAATGCAAGAATATGGTTTAAGTGAAAACCAGAGTCAAAACAGAAAATCCAACTATCAGAAATGGTAGTTGGATTTTTTTATGTTCAATTCACTAAAACAAAAAATCATTTCAACGCAGCGTCATAATTTACTGATTTTTAGATAAATAAATTCGTCTATCAATTGTTTGCGGCAATTCTGATTCGTAGTGAGTCACCATAATCATCGTCTTGTCTTTGCGATGGCAGAAAGCTTCAATAATCTTCTTTACCATACGACGGTTGTAAGTATCCAGACCGTGAAGCGGTTCATCCAGAATCAGCAGCTCCGGGTCCTTCACAAAAGCACGTGCCAGCAATGCCAGCCGTTGTTCTCCACTGGAAAGTTGCAAAAAAGGTTTGTCTTTCAATTCCGCAATACCAAATATATCCATCCACCATTCGCAGATGGCCATTTGTTCCGGCTGGGGACGTTTGTACAGCCCGATGCTGTCATGAAGCCCACTGGCCACGATTTCAATAGCCGGCAGATTTTTGAGATAAGCACGATGCATCTCCGGACTTACATAGCCAATATGCTTTTTAATTTCCCAAATACTCTCCCCTGTACCCCGCTTCCGCCCGAAAAGGCTGATGTCACAAGCATATGATTGTGGATTATCCGCACAGACAAGGCTTAACAAAGTAGATTTTCCGGCTCCGTTTTCACCGCTCAATGCCCATTTCTCACCACGTCGCACCGTCCAGTCGAGCTCTTTCAGAATAGTGCGGTCATCATACCGGATGCTGACTTTATTCAATTTGACCACTTCATCAGAATCGTAATTATTGCCACCATAGGGCAAATCAACGATACGTTGCTGTAACTCATCAAAAGAAACAGCTACATCCCTAGAACGAAAAGCTTCCAGATAGGCCTCACGTTCCATTTTGGAGTACACCGTCATTTTATCCACAGGAATTACGTGGGTAATAAATGAAGGAATATCATCCAGCATTGACAATACCAGAATAATCTGTACGGACGACATCTTTGTCAAGCGATCGAGTAAAGAGAACAACAACTCGCGGGTAGGTGCATCCAGCCCGATAAACGGATTATCCATAATCAATACGCGGGGAGCTGTCAACAGAGTTTTGGCCAGCTGGAACTTACGCAGTTCGCCACTGGAGAGAAGAATTATTTTCTTATCAAGCATCGGTTCTATGCGAAAAAGTTCAAATAGTTCTTGTTTCAGTTGTTCATCCTTAATTTCTCCCAGCATTTCACGAACATCGGGCGCTTCGTCCTGATCGTGGGCGTTCCAGCGTTGCTGATAGTAATAATTAGCATCCGCAGCCCCATAAGTGTCACGGAAAGCGATATACTTCACATTATCATAGACGGTCTGGGTGGCAGAAGGAGAAAAGTCATATTGCAGCGTCCCTTCACGCAATGGGTATTTACCGATCAGCGTATCGACAAAAAGACTTTTTCCTCCCCCGTTGGGCCCTACAATTGCAATGTGTTCTCCGGCTGAAATCGTTGCCGTGATGGGTGCAGCTAAACGCACAAGCGGGTTGCGTGCCACGCCACCCGCTATATTGAATGTGTATTGTTCCATAATCCTATTTCATTATTGGGCGGGGCAAAATTATACCAAAATCCGCACAAAGAGACAAAATAATGCTAAAAAAACAATCTGAACAACCTATTATGTACTTTTATCATCGGATACTCAAACTGTTTTAGACCTATGGTCCCATCAGAACCTGAATTTGGGATTCTCCGGCTCGGTATGTGACTTTTCCATCAACCTCGTCAGTTTCCGGACGATATCGGGATGTTCGGCAGCCACATCATGTTCTTCCCTAAGATCACTCTCCAAGTCATAAAGCTCCATTGTAGAGTTGCCCTTACGGATGTTGTTGACAATTCCTTTCCACTTACCCATGCGAATGGCTTTGAGGCCGATTGTGGGATCGGGATATTCCCAATACAAATATTCGTGTTCTTTCTGGCGTTCCGTTTCGCCAAGCAAAGCAGGCAAGAAACTGATGCCATCGGTCTCCGGACAAGCAATGTTTGCGATATCCGCCAAGGTAGGCATCACATCCTGAAATCCGCAGATATGATCGCTCTGGGTAGACGGTTTGATTTTCCCGGGCCAGGTGACAATAGCAGGGATACGTATTCCTCCTTCGTGAACAAAACATTTTCCCCAACCATACTCAGACCTGAAAGGACCTCCGCTGTCGAACCACGGAGAATCGCTACCGCCATTAAAAGTCGGTCCATTATCGGAAGTAAACATGATAACCGTATTGTCGTACAGACGTTCCTTCTTCAGCTTCTCTATCAGCTTGCCTATTTGCTCGTCAAAATAACTGATCATAGCAGCATAAGTCGCATGCGGATAGCGACAAGGCATATATCCGGCTTTTCCGATGTAGGGGGCTTCGTCTCCAAACTTCCCGACATAATACTTCACCCATTTCTCCGGTGCCTGCAACGACACGTGCGGTAGCGGAGTAGTCCACATCAGGAAAAACGGTTTCTTTCTGTTCTGCCCGACAAACGAAATCAGTTCATCGAAAATAAGATCATTGGCATACTCTTTCTGCGAGAACTTGGCATAGGCGGCTTCATCACGGGGGTCGGCTCCTGCATCCAGCTTGGTCGTGTGAGGATCGAGCACTTTATTGGCCAAGTATACCCGGTCTTCATTCTTATACAAAAAGGCGGGGTAATAACTGTGTGCCTGCCGCTGGCAGTTGTATCCGTAGAAACTGTCGAATCCCTGTTTGTTGGGAGTACCTTCCGTGCCCGGAGCCCCCAGTCCCCATTTTCCAAAGCATCCGGTGACGTATCCGGCTTGCTGCATCATTCTTCCGAGAGTCATGGTATGGGCTTTCAAAGGATACTGCCCCTCCAAACCGGGATGTACATACATGGAGTCGTAATTCATGATAGCGCCCCGATAAGCCATTTCATCATTAGCCCGGATTTGCGCATGTCCCGAGTGCATACCTGTCATCAACACACAGCGGGCGGGTGCCGAAACGGGTGAACCTGTGTAATGCTGTGTGAAACTGATGCCATCCTTATACAACCGATCGATGTTCGGTGTTTCTATTTTCTCCGAACCATAACAACCGATATCCCCGTAGCCCAGATCATCCATTATGATATATATGACATTGGGTCGAGATTCTTTCACCTGGCTTTTGGCCGATAAAGCGAAAACGGACAGTCCGATATAGATTTCTATTCTTTTCATGATTAGTTTCTTTTTTTAGTCCCATTTATAATTTGTACCCGCATCTTCCTTCAATGCAGGCCCGAATGAATACCCCTGCTGTTCAAACCACAGTTGCTTAGAGAGTACTTTGCCATAAAACTCATCAAAATTTTCCGGATTGCCGGAATGCCACATCTGCTCGGCAAGTGCGAGAATACGCGGAAAGACCCGACGATCGATCATGCTTTCCGTCACCCCGTCGTCCGTCCACAAGGCAGAGCTCATTCCGAGAATAAGCGGATTTTCCTCCCGGGGCCTATAAGAAGGATTACGCAAATACACATCTTCCAGATCGAAAGTGCGAGCTTGAGTATATCCCTTCCAGGGGGTAAGCGGGAAGTTCAGATACGTATAATAGTTTGTACCGCAAATCACCGGATAATTATGTCTGACGGCATTCTTCAAGGCCAGATCCCGGTGTCCTCTCCAGTTCCACCACTGTATCACCACATTGTCCGGCAAGGAATAGCCGTCTTTGTAAATCACATCTCCCCAAAAGATGGCCTTCCTCCCTTTTTGTTTCAGATAATCGGCCATCCGGGCCGAAAACCACAATTGTAGGTCATGACTGTCTTTTAGTTTTTCTTTTTCAATCCGTGACCGGCAATCGGGACATTTATCCCAATTCCCTTTAGGTGCTTCGTCGCCTCCGAGATGAATATAAGCGGACGGAAACATCCGGCATACTTCGTCCAACACATTCTTCAGGAAGATGAGTGTACTGTCTTTTCCCGCACAAAATATATTCTGCGTAAATCCGCTTTGGGGAACCTTTACCGCAACATTGAAACATCCCAGCCGGGGATATGCATTAAGTGCCGCTTCGGCATGTCCGGGCATGTCAATCTCGGGAACAACCGTAATGCCCCGGTCCGCCGCATAGCCGATGATCTCTTTCACCTCTTCTTGAGAGTAGAAGCCCTGCTGTTCCGGCCCCTGCCCTACAAAAGCTCCTATACGGGTCAGGAACGGATAGCGTTTTATTTCGATGCGCCAGCCAAGTCCTTCGGTCAGATGCCAATGAAAGTAATTCATCTTCAGCATCGAAGCCATGTCGATATATTTCTTGATCGTAGACACTTTCTGATACTGGCGTCCGGAATCCAGCATAAAGCTGCGCCATTTCACCCGTGGAAAATCGGTGATCTCGACACAAGGAAATATCAGTCCTCTTTCCTCACCCGTGTTCCATTGCCTCAGACTTTGAATGGCATAGATAAAGCCGGCATCATCCGCTGCCTCGACAATTATTCGCTCAGGCGTCACACGGATGCGATAACCTTCTGTCGGCAAAGTAACATCTTTTTTCCAGGAGATGTGGCTGTTTACC
>OGXV01000972.1_pt1 | contig 17920 bp, 17 predicted proteins | sample 1576391 | NCBI WGS metagenome assembly OGXV01 (sample SAMEA3541586, study PRJEB24748) | human gut metagenome | biome: human gut; feature: human-associated habitat; material: faeces | place: China | collected 2012 | reverse complement strand
TGATATGTACTTATCAGATGTTTACGCTCCTTTTCCACGACTTCCGCTCCAATAGCTTTATGTTTTCATCGAAGCTGCCAAACAGGTTCGCTGCCTGTTCCATCGCTTCAAAGGTGATTACCTGTTCTGTCATACTTTAACTTCTGCCTTTATCCGTTCAATTCTGCGCTCCTCTACCCCGCAAACGGTAAAGTGCACATTCTCATAATCCACCGTTACCGGCTGGGTCTCCTTGCCGGTGGGAAGATAGCCCAGGCGGCTGATCAAAAAGCCTGCCAGCGTGTCATAATCCCCCTCCGGCAAGGGCACGCCCAGTGCCTTTTCTGCGTCCTCCATATCTACCGAGCCATCAAAGGTGAAGGCGTGCTCCCCGGTTTGGATTACATCCGCCTCTTCCTCATCGTACTCGTCCATAATATTGCCCACAATACTTTCCAGAATATCCTCCATGGTCACCAGCCCGGCAGTGCCGCCGTACTCATCTACCACAATGGCCATCTGGATACGCTTGTCCGTCATGGTGGCGAACAGCTTGCCGCAGGGAATACTCTCCGGTACAAACAGCGGCTCCCGCACATAGTCCGTCAGCCGGGTGCCCACCGGCACAGGCTTACCCACAAAGGGCAGCAGGTCTTTTACATAGAGAATGCCCTGCACATTGTCCAGATCCTCGTGAAATACAGGGATCCGGGAGCACCCTGCCTCCAATGCAAAGGCGGCGGCATAACCGATGGTGGCCGTCTCCTCCACTGCCTCGATCTCTGTGCGGTGGGTCATAATATCCTCCGCACAAAGTCGGTCAAAATCAAAGATATTGTGAATCATCTCCCGCTGAGACGCTTCCAGTTCTCCTTTGGCCTGGTCCTCGTCCACCAGCTGGCGAATTTCCTCTTTCGTTGTGCTCTCGCGCTTAAATAATCGGTCAATCAGGCTGTTCCCGCCCATAATGGCCCCTGCCTCCTGTGCAATACAAATTTTTCCGTTTATTTATTATATACACTTTATTTTAGATTGTCAAATATGTTAAAATATAAAGCAGAAAGGCAGGTAGCTATGATAGACGATTTGCTGACGGAAGAGAATGTTTGGGACCGACTGCGCCGGGAGGGCAAGCCCCTGGTGCTCTATGGCATGGGCGACGGGGCGGAGAAAATCAATGCCGTGTTAGAAAGCAAGGGAATGCACATCACTGCGGTCTTTGCCAGTGATGATTTTGTGCGAGGCCAGTCTTTTTTAGGCCACACGGTGCAGCGCTACCGGGAGGTGTGCGCGCAATTTACGGACTTGAATGTGGTACTGGCCTTTGCCAGCCAGCGCCCGGAGGTACTGGAAAACATCGCCCGGATCCATCAGGAGCACCCGGTGTATGCACCGGATATTCCGGTGGCCGGCGTAGGGCTGTTTACCCGGGAATACGCCGCTGCCCACCGGGCGGAAATAGAGACCGTTTACGCCAAATTGGCCGATGAGGAGAGCCGCCGGGTGTACAATTCCGTATTGCGTTACAAAATCAGTGGTAAAGTTGATTACCTTTACAATTCATTTGCAAATATGGACGAGATTTTTACCGAAATTTTGCAAGTGAACCAACAGGAGATTTTGGTGGATATGGGCGCTTATAACGGCGACACAATTCGCCAATTTTTGCAGTATTCGTGCGGAAAATACAAATCCATTTACGCCTTGGAGCCGGATGGCAAAAACTTCAAAAAGCTGTGCCGCTCTACCGAGGGTATGCAAGGTGTTCACCTTTACAATAAAAGCGCCTGGGACCGGCAGACCACTTTGCATTTTAATGCCTGCGCCGGGCGCAATTCCCACCTGTCACCCACCGGTACGGCGGTGGAAGCCACGGATCTGGACAGCCTGCTACAAGGCGCGCCGGTGACCCTGCTGAAAATGGACATTGAGGGCAGTGAAAGCAAGGCGCTGACCGGCGCCGCCCACACCATTATCACCTGGCGACCCAAACTATATGTATGCGCCTACCATCGCAACGAAGATTTGTTCTCCCTACCGCTGCAAATTCTAAACCTTTGCCCGGACTACAAGCTGTACTTCCGCCACAGTCCGTACATTCCGGCGTGGGAAAGCAATTTTTACTGTATTCCGACCCATTTGGACGACAACGACCATTAACGCCTCGCTGCATTGACAAGGTCCTTTACAAATTATATAATAGATTTTACGGCTTATGAAAAGAAGCGTCCTCTTTGGAGGGCAGTTAGGAATGTCTATGCTGACCATCGCAATACCGCAGTTCGTAGAGAACCTGCGCAAAAACATACAAGGAGTAGAAACCACTGAAGAACTGCTGATCCGCACGCTGATCGCTGTGGGGAGCGTTGTGGTGCTGCTTCTGTTACGAAATATCATTTCCGGGGGAATACTCACCGTCATTGGCAAGACCTTTTGCCGCCGCAAACCCCGGGTGCAATCGCTGATTAAAGACGGACTGAAAAAGCCCCTGGCCTTTTTCTTGGTACTGGCCGGCATTGCCCTGGGTCTGCAAATCATTGCCCCCTCCGGAGAGTTACATAAGATCGGCCTGTTTCTCATTAAGGCCGGCGGCATTGTGTGTGCCTGCTGGGGCGGCGTGCGCCTACTGAACGGCGAGCTGGACAATTATACTTTTGACACGGCAACCGGTGGGGACAAAACCCGACTGACCGCCTTTCGCTTTATCTCCAATGTAGCCAAGATCGTGATCATCTGCATCGGCGCATTGCTGGTGCTGGAACTGCTGGGCTACTCCGCCACACGCATTTTTGCCGCTTTAGGCATCGGCGGCGTGGCTGTGGCCTTTGCCTGTAAAGATGCGGTGGAGAACCTGATCTCCGGCTTTATCATTGTATTTAACAAGCCGTTTCGCGTGGGGGACTTTATCACCGTTGGAGAATTAAGCGGTACGGTGGAGGACATTGCCGTGCGCTCCACCACCCTGCGAGCGCTGGACGGCAGCCGTTATGTGCTGCCCAATACAGCCCTAACCAATCAAAGCATTATCAACTATGCGGATATGGAAAAGCGACTGATCGACCAGACTTTCACTTTGCATTATAAACACAGCCGCACGGACTTAGAGCGGTTTGAACAGGATCTGCGAGCACTGTTGCAGGCCGATCCGGCAGTCGTACAGGACGATATTCGAACAGATTTTGTGAATTACGGCGCCCACGGCATGGATGTGCAGGTGTACTATTATGTGATCGCCCCCACCGTAGTGGAGCTGGGGCAAATCAAAAATCGTTTGAATCTGCAAATCAAAGAGCTTCTCGACAAAGAGGGCTTTGAACTGGCATACAATTCTGCCACTGTTTACTTGGAGCAAGAGACGGAGGGCAAGGATCAATGATGTTTGTTGTTTACGGCGTAATTATCTTTCTCGCTTCCGGCATCGGCGCCTTTTTAGGCGGTGGCTCCGGGGTGATTATCAAACCGCTGCTGACCCTGCTGGTAGACGACACCACCGAGGTCATCAACTTTATCTCCTCCGTGTCCGTCTTTGCCATGAGTTGCAGTTCCACCGTAAAGCACTTGCGTGCCAAGACGAAGGTGGACTTTAAGACCGTGCTGCTGATCTCTGCCGGGTCTATTTTAGGCGGCTTTGCAGGCAAGCACATTTTTGATCTGTTTAACCGACTGCTCAGCGACAACCTGGCTATGGCTTACCAGGCTGTACTGTTGGCCTGTCTGCTGGCAGTGGCTCTATGGTATGTGAACAAGGGCAAAAAAAGTTTTCACTTAAAGAACCCAATCACCATTCTTCTGGGTGGTGTCGTGCTGGGCATTCTGTCCAGCTTCTTGGGCATTGGCGGCGGGCCCATCAACATTATGTTCTTCCTGCTGTTCTTCTCTATGAGCATGAAGGAAGCCACGGTGTACAGCGTGGCCGTCATCTTCTTTAGCCAGCTGTCCAAGCTGGTAACCTATGTAGCCACCGCCACGGTGCCCAAGTTCGACTACCGCATTCTGCTGATTGCGGCCCCGGCAGCTGTGATCGCCGGTATCATTGGCGCAGCACTGAATAAAAAGGCCAACAACAAGATCGTCACCCGGGTATTTTCCGCGGTGCTGGGCGTATTTATCTGCCTGAATATCTATAATGCAATCACCGGCTTTATGGCCGGATAAATAAAAAGACAATACGCTGCGCCCACGGGTGCAGTTCAGGAACAGGAGTTGAACATGGCAAAGCGTAAGAACATCATCTTCTACTTCAGCGATCAGCAGCGGTGGGATACCGTCAATGAAACGGTGACCCCTAACCTGATGCAGCTGGCCAAAGAGGGCGCCCTCTTTGAGAACAACTTTACCTGCCAGCCGGTGTGCGGCCCGGCCCGTGCCTGCCTGCAAACCGGTGTGTATGCTACCCAGTGCGGCTGCTACTGGAACGGCATTCCCTTGCCGGAAAGCATTACCCCGCTGGCCCATTACTTTAACGAAGCCGGGTATGACACTGCTTATGTGGGCAAGTGGCACTTGGCCTCTGACCGGCTGCCGGGGATCGGCACCCACTGCGAGGCCACGCCGGTACCGAAAGAGAAGCAGGGCGAGTACCGCTACTGGCGGGCAGCGGATGTGCTGGAATTCACCAGCCACGGCTACGACGGCTACATCTTTGACGGCGACGGCAACAAGCTGGACTTTACCGGCTACCGGGCTGACTGTATCAACGACTTTGCCCTGGAATACCTGGAGAGCGGACGGGAGGCAGACAAACCCTTCTTCCTATTTATCAGCCAGCTGGAGCCTCACCACCAAAACGACCACCATCATTACGAGGGCTATAAAGAGACCGTCAATCAATACAAGGACTATCCTCTGCCCCCGGACCTCACCTTCCTAAAGGGCGACTATAAAGAGATGTACCCGGACTATATCTCCGCCATCAATCGGTTGGACTATAATGTGGGCCGCCTGGTGCAAAAGCTCAAGGATCTGGGCATTTATGACGACACGGTTATCATCTACTCCTCAGACCACGGCAGCCACTTTAAGACCCGCAATTTGGAGTACAAGCGCTCCTGCCACGACAGCGCCACCCACACCCCGCTGATCATCAAAGGCGGCGGCTTTGACGGCGGCAAGGCAGAGAACCGGCTCACCTCCCTCATCGACCTGCCTCCCACTTTCCTGAGTCTGGCGGGCATTCCCATACCGCCCAGTTACATGGGCAAGGATCTGTGTCAAATGCAGCAGACGACACAGCCGCTTCACGACTGTGTGTTTATGCAGATCAGCGAAAGCCAGTGCGGCCGCGCCATTCGTACGGACCGGTTCAAATACGCGGTGCGTACCTTAGCGCCTACCGGCTATCTAAAGTACAATGCCGGTGTATACTTTGAGGATTATCTTTATGATTTGGAGAAGGATCCCATTGAGCGCTGCAACCTGATCCGTGATCCCCGTTACAGCCATGTGCGCCAGGAGCTGAAATACCTGCTGCTGCGTGAAATGAAAAATGCCGGAGAAGCCGCACCTGTGATTCTCCCCGCCCTGAAAGTGAGGAAAAAATAATGAACGAACCACAAAAGAAATACCTAACCACCAGGGAGCGGATATGCTTTACCGTAGGTGCCTTCGGCCGCTCCGGTATTTATACGCTGATGTCCATGTTTACCTTGGTATTCTTCCAAAACGGCGCCGGACTGTCCCTGTCCCAGGGCACCACCATCATCCTGATCGGCCGTATCTTTGACGCTCTCAATGACCCGGTGATGGGCATGATCGTAGATCGCACCAAGTCCAAGTGGGGCAAAATGCGGCCCTATCTGCTGTTTGCACCGGTGCCCATTGCTATCTGCACCATATTGCTGTTTACTGCGCCCTTTAAGGAGGGTTCCACCGCCGCTTTTGTGTGGGCGCTGATCACCTACATTCTGTGGGGTGTGGCCTTTACCGTGCAGGATGTGCCTTTCTGGGGTCTGTCCTCTGTGATTACCCCACTGGAGAGTGAGCGTACATCCTTTATTTCCACCGCCCGCCTGGGCTCCACCTTCGGTGGCATTCTGCCGGCGCTGCTGGTGCCCATTCTGTACCAGAGCAACATGGGCTATAACAAAGGTTTCTTTGTAGGCGCCCTGATCTTTGCCCTGCTGGGCTGCGGGCTGTCCATTCTCATCTTCTTTGTATCCAAAGAGCGCGTGCCCAAGATGGACCACACCCCCTCCTTCAAGGAGACTTTTGTGGTACTGGGCAAGAACAAGCTGCTTCTGATCGTTATTGCCGCTTCCGTTCTGGGCTCCACTATGGTTACCGCCAACCAATGCGCGGACTATATCGGCAATTACATTATTATTCAGAATTATACAGACTTCCGCCAGATCTTTATGGACTTCCTGCCCGGCGCACAAAGCACCCTGGTACCCAATGTGGACGCTGCGGCAGCCTATGACTTCTGGATTCCCCGCGGCACCATTGTGACCACCCTGACCGTAGCCATCGGCGTGGGCATGGTGCCTGCCATGGCCATCTTCCCCCTACTGCGCAAGAAGTTCAGCTTAAAGCAGATCTACATCGGCTCCGCCTTGTTCGGCTTTGCCGTGCACGGCCTTTGCTATGTGATTTTGGCACAAGATGTAACCAAGATCAACATCTTTATCCTGTGGATTTTCCTGTTCCTGATGGGTCTGCCCCTTGGCATTTACAATGTAATTACCTACGCGCTGATTGCCGACTCCATCGACTATTTGGAGTGGAAGACCGGCGAGCGCCAGGAGGGCGTGTGCTTTGCATTCCAAACCTTCCTGTCTAAGGTAAACGCCGCGATTGCCACTTTCGTGTTCGGTCAGCTGCTGGCGCAAACGGACTTTAAGGCCGTAGACAAATCCCTGGTGGATAACGCCGGGCGTCAAATCTTCTTTGAGCAGTCTGCCAGCGCCCAAAAAATGCTGCTGGCGCTGGTGACCATTGTACCGGCTGTGGGCTTTATCCTGACCATCATTCCTATGTTCTTTAACAAGTACACCGGCAAGGTGAAGGCCCAGGCCCAGGCCGAGCTGGAGGCTAAGCGCGAAAAGCTGATGGAAAGCGAAGAAGCCTAAATACCCTGAAAATCATAAAAAGCGCTTCCTGCGGGAAGCGCTTTTTATTAACTCTTCTTATATTCCCTTTTTGCAGTAGCGCACGCTGTTCTTGTTCTTTAGAGCAGTCCGAGAGCGCCTGTATTCACGCTTTTTGTCTTTTGCACATCCGGGTATCAACGATCGGTAAAAAGCGCACAGAGGGATTGTTGTGCCGTCCTTGCGCAGTTTTGAAAGCATCTTTTCTAAAGGGCAAGGCATAGAGCGCACAAAAAAGCACCGCCGCAGCGGTGCTTTTGTTTTTGTTGGTTGATCTTATTCAGCGCTGTCCTCGCCCTTAGCGGCGCGCTTAGCCACCAACTCACTCAGGATACGGCTATGCTCTTTATCGGACATTGCATACTTAATGGTGGGCAATGCGGAGAGAACCATACCGATGGCAGGCGGAATGGAGATCAGGAAGAACATGGTGGCGGCGTACTTACCGGCGCCGGAACCACCGTCATAGCTCAGGAAATCTGCGCCGCTCTTCAGGGCTTCATTCAGCTTCAAAATATTGGCGTCACTATAACCTACAAAGTGGTACACCACAGCAGACAGGATAGAGGCGATACCGCCGGACAGCTTGGTGATAAAGGACTGGCCGGAGAAGAATACACCGTCGGTACGCACGCCGTTGTGGTACTCCTCGTAGTCCACGCAGTCGGCGATCATCACGGACTGAAGCACATTGATACCACCCATGGCAGCGCCTGCAAAGAAGAAGCACAGCCCGGTAAGGACCACCCATACCATAGAGGTCTTTACATCGCCGTGGGCGATCTTAAAGAACACATACAGCAGAGCAAAAGGCACAGCGCCTGCAACGGAATAGAAGTTATAAACGCTCTTTTTCTCGTGCTTGCGGATCAGTGCCGGGGTAATGCCCATAGCGATAAACTGACCCAGGAACACGGCAGCGGCGATCACAGCCAGGCGCACCAAAATGCTCCAGTTCAGACCAGCCGGCTTGCCGTTGGCACCCGTCTGCAACACATTCATAAAGTCGCCGTTGGCGTAATAATAGGTAATCAGCGTCATGGCAATGAGCATGAGCAGCTGAATGGGACTTCTGAGAATACCGGAGATCAAAATCTGGCGGAACGGCTTGTTCTGGAACATAATTTTGAAGTTCTCGGTAAAGGTATATTTTTTCTCTGCCTGCTCCACCCGCTCTCTGGTGCCGATGCCGGCAAACTCAAAGAGAACAGTGGCGATCACGGTCATTATAATCACCGTCAGGATAAAGCCGTACTGAGAGGCCTTTGCCTGAGAGTAACCCTTGTTTACAAAAATCTCAGCGACAACCTGGGCAATCTGCACCACCAGCACGCCAACGCCGCCGATACCGGCAACGATACGAGCCAAGCCCAGCAGCTTGCTGCGGTCGTCCTCGTCCTCCGTCATCAGGGAAGTAATGCCCCACAGCGGAATATCACACACGGTAAAGCACATACCCCAAGCAATGTAAGACACGGCAGCCCAAGCCACGATCAGCACCTTTTGGGTGTTTGAAGTGGCAGTGGCATAGTTGCCGTTGAGGAATGCCAAAACGGTGACCACGCCGATAATGGCAGGAAAAATAATTAAGTACGGACGGCATTTGCCCCACTTGGTACGGGTGCGGTCCACAATGGTGCCCATCATCGGGTCATTGATGGCGTCCCACACACGGGCCAGGGCAAAAATCCAGCCCAAAGCCATTGCCGGCAGGCAAATTACATTTTGGAAATAGAAATACAGACCTGTGGCTACAATGTTGTAGATCAGGTTTTGACCCAGCATACCGGTGAGGTACATATTACGCTCTTTTTTGGTATAGGTCCTTGTTTGGTTTGACACTTTATCGAGTCCCCCTATATTTTTTCTTCTATTTTACCAGTATGTGTGGCAAATAGCAAGTATTATTTGTGCAAAAACGACAGTGTGCGCCAAAATGTAAGACGTTTGTCCACTTTGCAATTTCACTTACAGCCGCAGGGACAAAGATACGGTGTTATGGCCGTAATCGTAACTCTCTGTAAAACCGTATTTGCGATACATTTTGTACCCGGCGGAGTCTCGGCTGACCCCGCAGCAGGAAAGGTAGTCTACGCCCAGCTCCCGCAAATGACAGCACAGGGTGTCCATTAGCCGTGTACCCCACCCCTGCCGCTGATAGGGCGGCAATATATCCAGGTGGAAATGCACCGACCGGTTCTTGATTTTGCCCAGGCACCACAAATAGCCCAGCAAGCCCGCCGCCTGATCTGGCGCTGTGCGCAACACCCGGCGCAGATAAGTGGTGCGGTAGCGATGCGCAAAGCCCCGGTAGTCCGCAGCACAGAGAATGTACCCCACCGCCTGATCGCTTTCGTCCGCCAGCACAAAAATATGATCCGGCTCGTAAGCAGTAAAATAGTCGTTATAAATCAGCGTTACCGCCTCTAAGGTGCGCCCGGTTCTTTGAAACGGCTTGGCCGCCGTCTCCCGGCAAATTTGGCGCAGCCGGTCCCGGTCCGCCGGGCGATAGGGTCGAATGGTCATAATGCCTCCAAATATAGCAAAAGCCTGAGAGCCGCACAGCCCTCAGGCTTTATTGGTTTTATCAGTTATCTGCGGTTTCTTCTGCCTGGGCATTACGGCGCTGCACCAGCGCTTCCAAAATGGTGCGGTGCTCTTCGTCTGTCATACCGTAGTGACGCAGCGGAATGATGGACAAAAACAGACCGATAGCCGGCGGGATAGAACACAGGAAGAACATCATCCCCGCATACTGGGGAAACTGATCCTTAAAGGACGCACCGGCACGCAGAGCCTCGTTGCAGGCGCTTACATTGTCGCCGCTAAAGCCCACGATGGAGTAGCCGACGCCCTGAATAATGGAGCTGATCCCGGCGGACAGCTTGGTAATAAAAGACTGGCCGGAGAAGAACACACCGTCCGGCCGATAGCCCTTGTGGTACTCCTCATAGTCCACCGCGTCGGCGATCATCACGGACTGGAGCACATTCAAAGCGCCCATGCCGCCGCCTGCCAGGGCAAAGACCACAAACAGGATTGCCACCCACAGCGGCTGATCCAGATCCCGGGGCGCCAGCAGGTACACCGGGTAGATCAGGGCAAAGGGAACGGCGCCCATAATGGTAGAGCCGATGAGCATACGGGTCTTGTCGTGTTTCTCCGTCAGCTTGGGCACCAGCGCCATGGCGATAAACTGACCGCCAAAAATAGCGCCGCCGAAAATGATCATATAGAGCATATAATCGCCAAAGTAGTTGCCGTAATAATAAGACATCAGGGTCATGGCAACAGACAGCAAAATCTGAATGGGCGAGCGCAGCACACCGCTAATCAGCTGGTTGCGGAAGGGCTTGTTGCCCCACATGATCTTAAAGTTCTCCTTAAACCCGAATTTTTGCTCCGCAGAGGGCACGCGCTCCCGCACAAAAACACCGGTCAACTGGAACATACCACAGCCAATCACCGTTAAGATCACTGCCACGATGATAAAGCCCATTTGCTGGCCCTTCAGTGCAGAACCGGCAGCGGACTCCAACTTTTGCCCCAGCGCCTGAGACAGCGGATTGATGGTCAGCAGCACCACGCCGCCGCCCAGGCCCGCTGCAATACGAGCAAGGGAGAGAATGGACGCCCGGTCCTTCTCCACCTCTGTCATACGGGAGGTCACACCCCACAAGGGAATGTCCCCTACCGTGTAGCACATACCCCACAGGATATAAGATACGGCAGCCCAGCCCACGATCAGGGCATTTTTGCCCGGGGTGTTGGCAGAGCTATACATACCGTTACAGAAGGTCAGTATGGTGATCACCATAATAACGGCCGGTGAAAACAGCAAATACGGTCGGCACTTGCCCCACTTGGTGTTGGTGCGGTCCACAAAGGTACCCATCATCGGGTCGTTAATGGCGTCCCACACCCGCGCCACGGCCATAAAGATACTGATGGCCATTGCCGGAATAAAAATCACCGACTGGAAGTAGAAATACAACCCGGTGCCGATGATGTTGTAGATCATATTCTGACCCATCATACCCACCAGGTACATATTTCGTTCCTTAGCCGTATATGTACGCACTTGACTGGACATAGAAATCCCCCTTTACCTTTCTATATTACCAGTTTTATCATCGCAGCGCAAGCATTATTTGTCAATTTTGCACAAAAGCGACAAAAGGGGACAACCGTCGTTTTAGATGTAATAATACCAGTAGCTGCCGCTGCACAGGGCGTAAGACTTACCGGTGGCTTTTTCCTTGAGCACATACCGGGCAATATAACGATAGCCACAGTCGCTGTCTCCCGGCTTTTTGGGTACAGTACAGGTGATCTCTATGGAATAATTTTGATAATCCGCCACAGTCACCGGTTTTTCCGAGGGTTCGGCATTTTCCTCCCGCGGCTCTGTTTTGGGCCGGTGGTTGGTGGGAGTCATTTTGCCCTTGTAGTCTAGATGATAGCACGAATCCGTACCGCCGTTGTTGGTCAGCAGGTACGCCGCGCTGTCCGACCAATCATAGAAGTAGGCACGATCCGTCTCCAGACCGGATTGCAGCACCTTGTCCTCTGCGGCTGTGCAGGCGTGCAGCTCACCTTTGCCGCTTTCGTCTGCGCTCATACCGTCCTGGTTCCGCGTGTTGCACAGGTAGAACAGCGTGTACCCGCAAGGGGCCAACGCCACCCCGTCACTGGTATTGGGCGTGGCGTAAATGCATGCTGGCCAATCCTTGTTTATATCGTAAGCATACAGACAAAAGCCCCACTGGGTTCTGTCCGTGTCAGTATAAGCATAGCAGGTAAAATACAGGGTGTTGCCTATGCGGCACATCTGCGCAATATCACTCACCCCGTCCAGCACCGTGCGGGTCTTGCCGGTCAGCAGGTCATAGGCCATCAGCTTTTGGGGCGTGCCAAAGGTGTTCCGCTCATCGGTATCCTCCGTGGCATAATAGAATGTATCCGCCGTCAGGTAAATATTGCTTTGGGGCTGGAGTTGGGAAGGTCTCTAAGAATTTGCCTTATGAATCTGGTTGCTTGGAGAGTTAGCTCAAACCGAGCGCCTGCCGGTTGGGCAGTATTTGCCTTGCTGCAAGCGCACAGTGCCAATACCGATACCACACAAAGTAAGAGAGCTAAAATCCGTTTCATACCATCATCCTTTCTGCCCGGGGGCAACTCCAGTATAGGCAGCAGAGCGCCCATTTGGCAAGGCACGGTACGTGGAAATGACTCCACCCCCGGTGGAAGAACGCAGAAAAAGGCTCCCCAGCACGCGCATACAGACAGGAGAGCCTTTCATTTTTCCTTTTAGTCCTTCACAGTATAGCCTTGGTCCTCAATGGCCTTTTTTAGCACAGCGTCATCCACATCGCCGTTTAAGGTCACCGTGGCGGTGCCGTCCGTGTGGCTGGCAACGGCGCTGTTCACCTGGGGCAGAGCCTCCAGCGCTTTCTTTACCGTCATCTCACAATGGGGGCACATCATACCCTCCACTTTCATTACTTTTGTCATTGCAGAATTCTCCTTTTCCATAGGCAGTGCTGCCAGCACCACCGGGTGTTTGATTTTCTTATCCCGCTTGGGGGAATATAGCTTAAAAAAGTTCAGCCGCAGGGCGTTGGTCACCACGCAGAAGCTGGACAGGCTCATAGCCGCCGCGCCGAACATAGGATTCAGAGTCCAGCCGAAAATGGGGATCCACACCCCTGCCGCCAAAGGAATACCGATCACATTATAGAAGAACGCCCAAAACAGGTTCTCGTGAATATTGGTCAGTGTGGCACGGCTTAGGCGAATGGCGGCGGTCACATCGCTCAGGCGGCTGTGCATCAGCACCACATCCGCCGCATCAATGGCCACATCCGTACCGGCGCCGATGGCCATACCGATATTGGCTCGGGTCAGGGCCGGTGCGTCGTTAATACCATCACCCACCATAATGACTTTGCCCTGTTTCATCATGTCGCGCACCACCTGTTCCTTGCCCTGGGGCAGCACGCCGGCAATCACCCGATCGACTCCCGCCTGCCGACCGATAGCCGCAGCGGTGCGAGGATTGTCACCGGTGAGCATCACCACACGAATACCCATCTTCTGCAGTGCTGCGATAGCTTCCGGGCTGTCCGGCTTAATCACATCGGCCACGGCGATCATACCCAGCAGTGCGCCATCATAGGCAAAGAACAAGGGCGTTTTTCCCTGCTCCGCCAGCGCTGCCGCTTGCTGTTCCATATTTTTCGGCACCGACACCCGACTACGCATATAACTGAGACTGCCGCCCAGCAGCAGTTTACCGTTCAGCGTTGCCTGCAATCCATTGCCCGGCAGCGCCACAAAATCCGTGACCGGTTCCGGCGTGATTTGCCTTTCCGCACCGTATGCGGTCACCGCTTTTGCCAGCGGGTGCTCACTCTTTTGTTCCAGCGCACAGGCCAGCGCTGCCAGGCGACTTTCTTCCACCCCGAGGGCAGGTATCAAGTCCGTCACCTTAGGCGTGCCCTCCGTAATTGTACCGGTTTTGTCCAGCACCACAATCTGCGCCTTGCCGGTCTCCTCCAAAGACACAGCGGTCTTAAAGAGAATGCCGTTTTTGGCACCCAGCCCGTTGCCCACCATAATGGCTACCGGCGTGGCCAGTCCCAATGCGCAAGGACAGCTGATCACCAGCACGGAGATTCCCCGGGCCAGCGCATAGCCAAAGCTCTGACCGGTAAGCAGCCACACCACGGTGGTCACCAGGGCGATGGCCATCACCACCGGCACAAACACGCCGGACACCCGATCGGCGATCTTGGCAATGGGCGCCTTGGTAGCGGCAGCATCGCTAACCATTTGAATGATTTGGGACAGAGTGGTATCCTCCCCTACCCGGGTGGCACGGCAACGTAGGTAGCCGGAGGTGTTCACCGTGGCAGCAGACACCGGGTCTCCCACGGTCTTGTCCACCGGCACGCTCTCACCGGTCAGGGCGCTTTCGTCCAGCGCACTGCTGCCCTCCAGAATTACGCCGTCTACCGGCACATGCTCCCCCGGCCGCACGGCAAACTCCATACCGGTCATCACCTGCTCAATGGGTACTGTACGCTCTTTCCCGTTCTCCAACAGCACCGCCGTCTTGGGGGCCAGCTGCATCAAGCGCTTCAGCGCGTCTGTGGTCTTGCCTTTGGAGCGGGCCTCCAGGGTTTTGCCCACGGTAATCAGTGTTAAAATCATAGCAGCGGACTCAAAATAGAATTCGTGCATATAGTGCATCACACCGTCTGCATCGCCCGCCACCTGAGCGCCGGTCATGGCAAACAGCGCGTAAGTGCTGTACCCAAAAGCCGCAGCCGCGCCCAGCGCCACCAGGGTGTCCATATTGGGCGCCCGGTGCCACAGGCTCTTAAAGCCGCTGACAAAAAAGCGGCCGTTGATAATCATAATAATAATGGTCAGCAGCATTTGGAGCAGCCCCATGGCCATGTGGTTGCCCTCTAAGGCCGACGGTAGCGGCCAGTTCCACATCGTATGTCCCATGGAGAAGTACATTAAAATCAGCAAAAACACCACGGAACTGATCAGCCGCCGCAACAACTTTGGCGTCTCTGTATCTTTCAGCGGGTCTGCCGCCGGCTGCGGGGCAGCGCCGCCCTTTTGTTTTAAGCCAGCGCCGTAACCGGCCTTTTCCACAGCGGCAATGATCTGTTCCGGGGCGGCCGTACCGGTAACGCCCATTGAATTGGTAAGCAGACTGACGGAGCAGCTTTCCACCCCGGGCACGGCGCGCACCGCTTTTTCCACCCGGGCACTGCACGCAGCGCAGCTCATCCCCGTCACATTGTATTGTTCCAAGCTCTCACCTCCCGGCGCCAATATGCGCCGCTATCTCATCAATTTTTGCAATGTGGCCAGCAAATCGTCCAGCGTTTCATCCTTGCCGGCCTTAATATCCTCCGCAACACAGGTGCGAATATGCGTGGACAGCAGTTCTCGGTTAAAGGCATTCAGTGCCGCACCGGCCGCTGCGGATTGGGCCAAAATATCCGTGCAGTAGGCGTCCTTCTCAATCATACCCTTGATCCCGCGAATTTGGCCCTCAATGCGGTTCAGTCGATGGATCAGCCGCCGGTACTCCTCCGGCTGGCGCACTTTCTTCTTAGCACAGCAAGCACAAACCGGCTGCATTTCGTCTTTATCTGCCACAACAGCACTTCCCTTCTATACCCCCATGGGGTATTTTTACTATATACCCCCTATGGGTATTTGTCAACCCGTTTTGAACAAAAAAATACCGCCCTGTATCAACAAGGCGGTCTGCGTTTAGATCACATAGGAGTAATCGTCATTTTTGTGTTCCTGCTCCAGCAGGTCTTGCAGGGTAATGCTGTCCAGGTAGGTATTGATGGCTTTATACAGCCCGGCCCACACCGGCAGCGTAGCGCGGGAAGCAGCGCGGGGGCAGGTGTTCGGCTCTTCCTCCAGGCAGGCTACCGGCGCCAAGCCGCCCTCTGTCAAACGAAGAATATCGCCAACCGTATACTGGTCCGGGGTCTTGGCCAGACGATAGCCCCCCTGGTAGCCCCGGTTGGTCTTTAAGAAATCCGGGCGGTTAAGCACCGCCACGATCTGCTCCAAATACTTCTTGGATATATCCTGACGGGCGGCGATCTCCTTCAGCGACACAAAGCCCTGTTCCCTGTGCTCGGCCAAATCTAACATCATACGCAGTGCGTAGCGCCCTTTGGTAGAGATTTTCATACCGTCACATCCTTTCTTTAACCTATAATACCATATATTTAGTAGGTTTTCAATACCCGAGATAAAAAAGAAAATAGCACCCGACGAATGCCGGGCGCAAAACAGGTTTATTGCAATTTGGAAATTTCGTCCACAAAGGCACTGGCGCTGTCAAACTCCTTGTAAACAGAAGCAAAACGCACATAAGCCACCTCGTCGATCCCCCGCAGCTTTTCCATAATCAGCTCGCCGATGCGCACGCTGGTGACCTCACGATCCAAGGCGCTTTGCAGAGTGGTCTCGATCTCAGAAATCGCAGTCTCCAGAGCCTCTACGGTCACCGGTCGCTTTTCGCAGGCACGGAGCATACCCTTCAGAATCTTGTTGCGGTCAAAGACCTCACGGCTTTTGTCCTTCTTCACCACAATAATGGGCACATCCTCAATGATCTCATAAGTGGTAAAGCGCTTGCCGCACTGCATACACTCCCGACGACGGCGAATGCGCTCATTCTCGTCGGTAGGACGCGAGTCGATCACTTTGCTCTCTGCATAACCGCAAAACGGACACTTCATAGTTATCCCCCCTGTTGAAAGATACGGCTCTTGCCATAAAATTCTGTACAATCCGTACTATACCATAATTGGTAAAAAAAAGCAAGTTTTTTGCCTTTACACCTTTTTGGCAGGGGCGGTGCCGTCTGCCTTACGATTATAAAAGAACATCCACAGCGCCATACCGCAGATGACCGCGTAGCCCACAAAGGACAGCACATCCGGCACATCGCCAAACACCAAATAGCCCACAACGGCCGCAAAAATCACCTGGGCGTAGTCATACACGCTGATCTCTCGGCTGGGAGCATGGGTGTAGGCGGCGGTAATGGAGAATTGCCCACCGGCGGCGCAAGCGCCCGCCAGCAGCAAAGTCACCCATTGCTGCCAGGTCATATAATGATAGTCAAACAGCAAAAACGGCAACATCGTCGCACTGGAAAAAGCGGAGAAGAAAAAGACGATCAACCGTCCGTTCTCGCCTCGCAGCCCTAAGTACCGCACGCAGGTGTACGCCCCGCCGGCAGCCATACCGCCTAAGAAGCCGCAAACACTGGCAAATAAATTTGCATTGGCAAAAGTGGGTTTAATGATGCAAAGTGCCCCTAAGAATGCCACCACAATAGCAATTGCCTGCTTGGGCCGCACTTTTTCTTTAATGAAGATCGCAGAGAACACCAGGGCAAAAAAGGGACTCATTTTATTGAGCATAGACGCGTCGCTAAGGTCCAGTCGATCAATGGCATAGAAGTTACCCACCATACCGAGATGAAATTGGGAAAACGGAACTTATGATAACCATGTTGCTCAGTCCAACGGAACGAATAAGCAGGTACTTAATGTTCCCCGATTTGGGGCGAAAGCTGTCTTTCTTGCGCACCATCATCACAAAGGCGAAGATCATCGCCACAAAATTGCGAAAAAAGACCTTTTGCATGGTGGGCAGATCGCCGGACAGGCGCACAAAGGTATTCATACCCGTAAAGCACAGCCCGGACAGCAAAATGCAAAAAATGCCCATGGTCTTGTTGCTGGTTTTAGCCACAGCACCCACCTCCTACTTGATTGTATCCAGGTAAGCCTTGGCCCGCTGCAGCTCCGCCGCCACCCGGTAGCCGCGGGAGTAGATCTCAATCATATAATGCACCCGATCGCCCAAAGTGCGGTACAGCCGCTGAAAGTCAAAGCTTCCCTGCCCCGGGGGCTGGCAGTCCTTCTCCGGGGAATGATCGCTGATGTGCACATGGACGATCTCCTTTTGGAAGGTATCCAGAAACGCAAAGGGATCCTCCCCGGCACGCACCGCCTGCTTAATGTCCAGCACCATATGGAAGTCGTCCCCCAGCGCGCGGCGCATCCGGTCGCAAAAGGCAATATGCTGGCTCTTAAAGCGGTTCACATTCTCCTGGCACACGGTCACGCCCTCGGCGCGGCCGATCTCCACCAGCTGCAAAAAGCGCGCAAAATACCGTTCCTCCGGAATGGGAATCTTGGGCTGGGCAACCGCCCCGTGGATCACCACAAATTGGCACGCTTTATATTGACCGTCACCTTGGGTGAGCCATAAACATAGGAATCTTCCTC
>OGXV01000971.1_pt1 | contig 17922 bp, 14 predicted proteins | sample 1576391 | NCBI WGS metagenome assembly OGXV01 (sample SAMEA3541586, study PRJEB24748) | human gut metagenome | biome: human gut; feature: human-associated habitat; material: faeces | place: China | collected 2012 | reverse complement strand
CGACCACCGAGAAGTGGGTGGTCTGGTTGCTTTCATAGGGCGCCAGCTTGCCCGGGCGGATCTGGCTGGAAGGCTTCGCCTTATTGACGTCGATCTCGGCGGCAATCGCTTTGGCGTAGGCTTTGCTGGTCAGCGCCTGCCACGGCACTTTGACGAAGTCAGGGTCGCCGAGATATTCAGAGCGGTCGGCATAGGCGTGTTTCTCCGCCTCCGCCATCACCTGCATAGCGTCGGCGCTGCCAAAGCCATATTTCTGCAAATCGAAGTTTTCGAGGATATTGAGGATCTGCACGATGTGGATCCCGCCGGAGGAGGGCGGCGGCATAGAGTAGATCTCATACCCGCGATATTCGCCGCTAATCGGCGTGCGCTCCACGGCCTTATAGTTAGCGAGGTCGGCTTTGGTGATAAGCCCGCCGTGCTTTTTCATCTCGTCCGCGATCTGGTCGGCAATAGCGCCTTTATAGAAGGCATCCGGACCGTGCTCGGCAATCAGCTCGAGGCTTTTCCCCAGGTTCTTCTGTACCAGCCGGTCGCCCTTCTTCAGCGGCTCGCCGTTCTTCCAGAAGATCGCTTTACTATTTTCATGCTGCGGGATCACTTCGCTGCCGTAGGTCTTCAGATCGTCCGCCAGCGCATCGTTAACAATAAAGCCCTCTTCCGCCAGCTTGATTGCCGGGCGGATCACTTTGTTCAGCGGCATGGTGCCGTATTTTTCCAGGGCAAGAGAGAAGCCCGCCACGCTGCCTGGCGTGCCAGAGGCCAGATGCGAGGTGAGCGATTTTTTACTGTCCGGGTTACCCTGGTCGTCGAGGAACATGTCGCGGGTGGCCTGCTCTGGCGCCATTTCGCGGAAATCGATCGCCGTAGTCTTGCCGTCTTTCGTCCGCAGCATCATAAAACCGCCGCCGCCAATATTCCCCGCCTGCGGATGAGTGACCGCCAGCGCGTAGCCAACCGCCACCGCCGCATCGACAGCGTTGCCGCCCCTACAATTGTACTGTTGCGGGCGGTTAAGGGCTCGCTGGACACTAATTTGAGTCCGGTCAGCGTGATCATACCAAATACAATGAGGGTTCCGCCGCCAATGACCGGGGCCGGAAGGGTGGATACCAGCGCGCTGAATTTAGGTACGATGCCAAGGGCGAGCATAATTGCGCAGGCAATGGTGATGACACGGCGGCTCACTACCTTGTTCATGGACACAATGCCCACGTTCTGGCTGAAGGAAGAAACCACAGGCACGCCGAAAATGGTGCCTACCAGGGTGGCGATTCCGGATGCAGCCACGCCTCCTGTCAGTTCCTCGCTGCGGGGTTCCCGGTCAAAACCTCCTACCGTGGTGCCTGTGATATCTCCCACGGACTGCATGATATTGACAATGGTAATCAAGAGGATCGGCAGAACCATGGACAGGTCAAAGGACGGCATACCGTAGAAAAAGGGTTTTGGCACTGCCAGCCAGCTGGCGCTTACCACACCGTCAAAATGGACCATGCCCATGCACAGCGCCAGCACGTATCCCACCACGGCGCCCAGCAGGATGGAGGCCATCTTGACCACGCCCTTGCACATCAGGTTGAAGAAGAGGACGGCGGCCAGGGTTACAAAGGCCACAATCCAGTTGTTCAGCTGGCCATAGGTGGGGGAACTGGCATTGCCGGCCATGTATTTTAAAGCAATGGGATACAGGGAAAGGCCGATGGACAGGATGATGGTGCCGGTGACCACAGTGGGAAAGAATTTATGCAGTCTGCCTACGCAAAAGCCCAGCGCAATGGTGATAACAGCGCACAGGAGCTGGGCGCCGAACACGCCGGGAAGGCCGTATTGGGCTGCAATCGGAGTAAATACAGGAACACAGGTAAAGCCCGCGCAGAATATGACGGGGAGTCTGGAACCCACGGGGCCCAGGGGACATACCTGTATCATAGTGGCAAGGGCAGACATCATCAGAGAGTACTGAATCATGATGGTCCTGGTGGCAGCATCGGCACCGGCTGCACCGGCTATGACTATGGGTACTGTTACTGTGCCCAAAAACATGGCCATGATGTGCTGCAATGAGATGGGAAGGGCCTTGCTAACAGGCGGTTTGCTGTCAAAGACGTACAGGGAATGGCTTACTTCTTGATTTCGTGCATTCATGTTGGATAAATCTCCTTTCCAGATGCTGACCGGCCTTGCCGGACCAGGAATGTGAGGAATTTTCACATGGAGTATGTTAAAAGTTCCACGAAGCGAGTATAAGTCATTTGTTTTGGTTTGTCAACTTGCATAAAAAACCGTATATTTATGATAAGTAAAATGGCAAAGTGCCTTAATTTGCAAGGTTTTTTTGAGAAACAGCGGGAAGTATCAGGCGGTAAAACCAGTAAAAAAAGTTTATTTTTGTAAAAAGTGCTTAAAAAAGTCGTTCTCTGTTGTGATAAAGCGACAATCTTTTTCGAGAATGTTGACTTTTATAGCTGAATTGGTATAATCAGGAAATATATAGATAAATGCAAAGCTTGGGCTTTTTATATCATACTGCGGAACATAAGTTTGGAGACCTTTCTTTACCAAAGGCCGACATGCTTATGTTTTTTTTATCCAGAAAAGGATACCGGGACAGACAGGAGATGGTTAGATGGAACAGATATGTTTAAATATTAACAAAAAAAACTACAATGTGGCAATTGAAAAAAACTGGACTCTGCTCTATGTACTGCGGGAGGAACTGGAGCTCACAGCCGTGAAATGCGGCTGCAATACAGGGGACTGCGGTGCCTGCAAGGTAATTATTGACGGGGAGGCAGTGAATTCGTGCCTTGTCCTAGCCAGGAATGCAGTGGGTAAGACCATTGAGACCGTGGAAGGTTTATCGGACGGAATCCATCTTCATCCAATCCAGCAGGCATTTATTGACGTGGGAGCGGTCCAGTGCGGTTACTGCACACCGGGAATGATCATGTCGGCCAAGGCGCTGCTGGACAAAAATCCCGATCCCACAGAGGCGGAGATAAGAGCCGGTATTTCCAACAACCTGTGCAGATGCACCGGATATGTAAAAATCGTCAGGGCCATTCAGCTGGCAGCCAGCCGGATGCAGAAGGAGGGGAAGTAGAGGATGGAATTACAGACGCCCAAAAACGGAGTGATTGGCACGGATATGCCTGTGAGGGATGCTGCCCTGAAGGTGACCGGACAGTTTAAGTACGTTGGAGACATGACTCTTCCCCATATGCTTCATGCAAAGGTGCTGTTCAGCCCTGTGGCCCATGCCAGAATCAAATCCATAGACACCAGCCAGGCGGAGCAGTTAGAAGGGGTCCGGGCGGTTGTGTGCTGGAAGAATGCGCCGGATGCCCTGTTCAACAGCTGCGGCGAGGAGATTGACGGAGAGAAAACCGAGCGGGTATTTGACAGCACCGTACGCTATGTGGGAGACAAAGTGGCAGCCGTGGCAGCCGAGACAGCAAAGATAGCGGAGCAGGCCCTGAAGCTGATTCGTGTGGAATACGAGGAGCTGCCGTATTACCTGGAGCCGGAGGATGCCCTGAAGGAGGGGGCATATCCCATCCACAAGGATTCCAATGTGATCGAGGAAGTGGTCCAGGAGGCAGGGGATGTAGAGAAGGGGATGGCGGAAGCGGATTATATCTACGAGGACGACTTTGAAACACCTGCCATCCATCATGGGGCCATTGAGACGCACACATCCCTGGCTGTCTATGAGAGCAGCGGCAAGCTCACCGTCTACACGCCCAGCCAGGATGTGTTCGGACACAGGACCAATCTGTCGCGGATCTTCGGCCTCCCCATGAGCCGGGTCAGGGTGGTGAACCCCGGAATCGGAGGGGGATTTGGCGGGAAGATTGATATGGTGACAGAGCCTGTCACGGCCCTTCTGGCCATGAAGACAGGACGTCCCGTGCGCCTGGTATACACCAGGAGAGAGGATATTCCCTCATCCAGGAACCGCCACAGCATGAAGCTCCATCTGAAAACAGGCATGAAAAAGGACGGCACCATCGTGGCACAGGAAATGGATGTCATTGTGAATGCAGGAGCGTATGCAGGCGGAACCATGAGCATTGTCTGGGCCATGAGCGGCAAATATTTTAAGAACCACAAGACACCAAACCTGCGGTTTCATGCTGTGCCGGTGTACACAAACACCCCTGTGGCAGGAGCCATGAGAGGCTTTGGTTCTCCCCAGGAGTTCTTTGCCCAGCAGTGCCAGCTGAACAGGATTGCAAAGGATCTGGGCATGGACATAATCCAGCTCCAGCTTAAGAACCTGGTGGAGCCGGATGGGTTTGACCAGAGGGACGGCCTGCCCCACGGAAATCCCAGGCCCATTGACTGTGTACTAAAGGGAATGGAATTGTCAGGATACGAGGAGGCTGTCAGGGAACAGGAGGATGCCGCGGACAGCAGGTACCGAATCGGCGTGGGCATGGCTGTTGCAGCCCACGGCAACGGTGTATTCGGCGTAAGACCGGATACAACGGGAGTCATCATCAAGATGAATGAGGATGGCACGGCTGTGATGTTTACCGGTGTCAGTGATATGGGAAATGGTTCCGTAACCACCCAGACCCAGGTGGTAAGCGAGATACTGGGCATCCCCATGCCGCACATCGAATGTGTCCAGGCCGACACCGATGCAACGCTTTGGGATATGGGGAATTATTCCAGCAGAGGTACGTTTGTGAGCTGCAGCGCAGCGTTAAAGGTTGCCGGTCAGGTGAAAACAGAGCTTCTTAAGGAGGCTTCCGGCCTGCTGGAAGTGGATGAGAGTGAGCTGGATTTAAAAGATCAGAGGGTTTACTGCATTTCCAGGCCTGATACGTCTGCCTCCCTGGCAGAGGTGATCAAATATGCAAAGCAGGCCCATGGCAGGGATATCTGCTGCGCGGACACATTTGCCTCCTGCGCCATGGCCGTATCCTACGGAGCCCATTTTGCCAAGGTCCAGGTGGATATGGAAAACGGCAGTGTAAAGGTACTGGATTACACGGCAGTCCACGACATCGGCAAGGCGCTTAATCCCATGGGCGTGGAAGGCCAGATTGAGGGCGCGGTCCAGATGGGAATTGGCTATGCCCTGACAGAGGGCTTTATACTGGATGATAAGGGAAAGGTAAAGAATACCACCTTAAAACAGTACCACATGCTGAACGCACAGGAGATGCCTCCCATTAAAGTGGGGCTGGTGGAACAAATTGAGCAGTCAGGTCCTTTTGGGGCCAAGAGCATAGGCGAGTGTTCTGTGGTACCTGTGGCCGCGGCAGTGGCAAACGCGGTATCCAATGCAGTGGGAAAACAGGTGAAGCGGATTCCGGTAAGGCCGGCGGATGTGATGAAGCTGATAGAGAGCTGAGTTTGGCGGAAAGAGTTGGAAGCTAGAGCGTTGGAAGCTAAAAATATATTATTATAGAAGAAACAGCATTGGGGACAGCGCCAGAAACAGTGGGCTGTCCTCTCTTTTACGGTCCTTTTTTGTCAGGGCGCCTGTCCGTCTAAGGCTGCAAAATCCCGCAGAAACCGTATGAATTCCCGTTCCCTTTTATTAGGCCTGTAGTCTGTCTGGGTCACAAAATAGAGGTTCAGATACAGGTTTTTGTCGCTGATTGGCACGAAACAGAATCCGCGTCCATCCGAGGTTTTGCCTCTGACTGACAGGGAGATGTATTGGCCCTCTCTGATGGCATCAAAGAACTGCCCGCGGTTATCTACCTCCAGGCGGTTGGGATGGTCGGACAGGCCGACTAACTTCAGGTAGGAGATGGCGGAGACATCATTGAAATGCACGTAGGGATAGTCAAACAATTCCTTTATGGATACGGAAGGTTTCTTATAGAGAGGATGCTCCCTGGAAACCATTACATACAGCGGAATGGAAGTCATAAGCTCTTCGCAGGAACAGTGGAAGTCCCTGGCCAGCCTCAGGTATTTTTCTTTTTTTTCTACGGCGCAGAGAATGAAACCAAGACGCGTACGGCCTGCCGCAACCGACTCCAAGACCTCCTGGTTCCCCATTTCTGTCAGACGGTCCGGAAACTGTTTGGCAGACTGTTTTTTAAAGTCCAGAAAAAGCCTCATAATATTGGATACGAAATAGGAAGAAATCACCATAGGCTGTTCTGCTTCATCCCAGGACAGCTGTTTTAATTTCTCATATTCATACAGTATGATGCGGGCACTGTCCATGAATTTTATTCCTTTTTCTGTCAGAAGGATTCCGTTGTGGCTGCGTTTGAATAGCTGGCAGCCCAGTTCCTCCTCCAGATTCTTAAGGACTCCGCTTAAATAGGGCTGGGAGACCAGCAGCCTTTGGGCGGCTTTGTTGATGGACCGGCATTCTGCCACGGTCATTGCATATTCTAAATGGCTGAAATTCATGATGTTACCCCTTTTGTGTACAATTTGCCTAATAATAAAATGGTTATAACCCATAAAATATTCGGAATAACCGAATGCCCGGGAGCTATGGTAAGATTATATCACAGAAATAAATAAAAGTTAACGAAACTCCGGAGAAGTAGTTATAAAAATCAAAGAGCCTGTCTGAAGGAAAGGGGTAAAAGAATGTATAGAGAATTACTGGAAGAGGCAAAAACCATGGAGGCAGATCTGATTGCCTGGAGGCGCAAGCTTCACACCATGCCGGAACTGGGGCTGGAGCTGCCTGATACAAGTACGTTTGTTCGGGAAAAGTTAGAGGAGATGGGGATTCCTTATGAGATTAAGGTCAATGGTTCCTGCGTGGTTGGAATTCTTGGAAAAGGGAGCAGATGCTTTATGCTGCGCAGCGATATGGACGGCCTGCCTTTTCAGGAAGAATCAGGGGAGGAATTTGCGTCCCGAAACGGCAGGATGCATGCCTGCGGACATGATCTTCACGCTACCGTGCTGCTGGGAGCTGCAAGGCTTTTGAAGCAGCATGAGTCTGAGCTTAAGGGCCAGGTAAAGCTTCTGTTCCAGCCGGGAGAGGAGACCTTCCAGGGAGCCAGGGCAGCCGTTGAGGAAGGCGTGCTGGACCATCCAAAGGTGGACAGCGCCTTCGCCATGCATGTGGCAGCCCAGATGTCCCCGGAATATGTTGCCTACGGAAGCCTTCCCATGGCGGGGGTCTATGGATTCAGGATTACCCTGACAGGACAGGGCGGACATGGTTCCAGGCCGGAAAAATGCATTGATCCCATCAATACAGGCGTACATGTCTATCTGGCGCTGCAGGAGCTTATTGCAAGGGAGTGCCCGGCCATCTCAGAGACAGCCCTGACCATCGGACAGTTCTGCGCGGGCAGCGCCTCCAATGTGATTCCTGAGACTGCCGTCCTGCAGGGAACCATGAGGAGCTTTGACGAAAAAACAATGTCTCATCTGATTGCACGGCTGAATGAAATTGTACCTTCCGTGGCAGGGGCCTACCGCACAAAGGCGGAGATTGAGGTGATAAGCGATATTCCCATTGTCAGGTGCAATGAGGAGCTGAACCAGGAGATTGTGGAAGGGCTTAAGGAGCTGGAGCCGGAGCTGAAGGCGGTCTGCGCTTATCATGTGATGGGATCGGAGGACTTTGCCTATATTTCCCAAAAAATACCAGCCAGCTATATGTGCATTGGAGCCGGTATCGAGGATGTTTCAAAACGGTATGTGGAGCATAATCCCAAGGTGCGTTTTCATGAGTCTGCCCTTGTCAAAGGCGCTGCTATTTATGCCGGGACAGCCATGAGATGGCTGGACCTCCATGGAAACCAGTAGAACGTGTCTAGGGAAAGAGAGGACAATATGGCGGAAAACAAACGCTTTTTTTACGGTTGGCTCATACTGCTGACCTGTATCCTGATTATGGGGCTGGGGTATGCGCCTCTGGTGAGCTGCGCAAGCCTGTTCACAAAACCGGTGACAGAGGATCTGGGATTTACCAGGAGCGGATATGCGCTGGTCAGCACCATTGCAGCCCTGATGATGGCATTTATGTCGCCGTTCATTGGAAAGATCATGTCAAAGCCGTACATGCACAAAGCCCTGGTGGTGTGTATGATTGGAAACTGTCTGGCGTACTACTGTTATTCCTTTGCCAGCACCCTGCCCCAGTTTTACGTGACAGCAGCCTGTATCGGATTTTTTGAATGCGGCTCCACTATGATTCCGGTCAGCGTACTGATTACCAACTGGTTCAGGAAAAAGAGGGGACTGGTTATGAGTATTGCCATGGTGGGATCCAGTATAGGCGGAACCATATTAAGCCCCATAATCGGAAACCTCATCGCATCCCAGGGATGGCGGTTTACATATAAGGCTGTGGGCATAACCAGGCTGGTTATCCTGGTTCCTCTGGTGCTGCTTGTCATCAGGCGGACTCCCGCTGATATGGGGACCAAGGCATATGGCGCGGATGAGGAGGGAGAGACAGGAAAGGCCAGGAAAACAGAGCGGGAGTGGAATGTGTCGCTGAAGGAAGTAAAGAAAAAGCCCATGTTCTGGTGCTTTGTATTGGGATGCACGCTGATTTCAGCCACTGCAGCCGTCATTACCCAGATACCGGCCTCGGTTATGGATGCCGGATATGCAACCACCACAGCGGCCTCCATCGCCTCCTTGTACCTGTTTATTGCCATTCCCGGAAAATTGGTACTGGGACATATTTATGACAGGTATGGTGTGAAGGCAGGAATACTATTTGGAAATACCATGTTTTTTCTTTCCGTTATTTGTTTGATATTTATTAAACATCAGCCCTTCCTGTACCTGATGGCAATTTTGTTTGGATTCGGGACCTGTATAGGAACTGTAAGCGCTCCGGTTATCACCAGCGGCATCTTCGGCACAAAACATTACGCAGAAATCTATGGATTCCTGAGTCTGTTTCCCAGCGTGGGATACGCCCTGGGCGGCCCTCTGATTGCGTCAGCCTATGATTTGACAGGCTCATACAACATTGCCTGGATTATTGTGGCAGCCCTGTCCATCGTCATGACGGCATTTCTTTTGTACTCCTACAGGGTCAGCCGCGTGTGCATAAAGGAGCAGGAAAAAACTGCTGATAGGGCAAAAAACACAATGCAATAACGGCAAAATGCGTTAAAAATTAAACATATTTTACCTATTGACTGAAAATATTAAGTGTGATACTATGACATTAGCACAAAGCAGAATCATATAGAAATGCTTTTGTTGACAATTTTATATAATCGGATGATGGATTCGGGAGAGACTGCACAGGCAGCGCCGAAGGGGAAGCGAAGAACTCTCAGGCAAAAGAACCGGATACTGGACGAAACTCTGGAAAGCGATAGCACCGACGAAGCCAAATCTTTCAGGTACAAAGACAGAGCGCATGAACATTATTTGTTCGTGCGCTTTTTTTGATATCCGGGTCATGGATACAGGGCATGTGTGTATACGGGCTTCCTTCAAAAAAAGCGCGCGGTACAAACAGGGAGGTGGTATGGTTTCGGAGGCGGAAACAGGGCATATGGATGTGTTTGTGATGAAGGGCATATGGATATGTCCGTGATGAAAAATAAAAAGGAGGATATGAACCAATGGTTGAACAGGTAATGGATTTTATTGAAGGATATGACAAGGAGATAGGGGAGGCAATCAAGGCGGAGTGCGGACGCCAGAGAAGGAATCTGGAGCTGATTGCTTCCGAGAACATTGTGTCGGAGCCCGTGATGGCTGCCATGGGAACGGTTCTCACCAACAAATACGCGGAAGGATATTCAGGAAAACGCTATTACGGCGGATGTGAGTTTGTGGACGTGGTGGAGACCATTGCCATTGAACGGGCAAAGAAGCTGTTTGGATGCGACTATGTGAATGTACAGCCTCATTCCGGAGCCCAGGCCAACATGGCTGTGTTCGTAGCCATGTTAAAGCCGGGCGACACGGTTATGGGCATGAACCTGGACCACGGCGGCCATCTGACACACGGAAGCCCTGTGAATTTCTCAGGACTGTACTTCAACATTGTGCCCTACGGCGTCAATGAGGATGGGTACATTGATTATGACAAACTGGAGGAAACAGCAGTTGCCTCCAAGCCGAAACTTATCATCGCAGGGGCCAGCGCCTACTGCCGGACCATTGATTTTAAGCGGTTCAGAGAAGTGGCCGACAAGGTGGGAGCTTACCTGATGGTGGATATGGCTCACATCGCCGGGCTGGTGGCGGCAGGTGTGCATCCCAGTCCCATTCCATATGCGGACGTGGTAACCACAACGACCCACAAGACCTTAAGGGGTCCAAGGGGCGGCATGATTCTGGCCAACCAGGCAGCGGCAGACAAATTCAATTTCAATAAGGCCATTTTTCCGGGAATCCAGGGCGGACCTTTGGAGCATGTCATTGCAGCCAAGGCAGTCTGCTTCGGTGAGGCGCTGCGGCCGGAGTTCAAGGCTTACCAGGAGCAGGTGGTTAAGAACGCAGCAGCCCTGGCGGCAGCTCTTAAAAGGCAGGGTTTTAACATTCTCACAGGAGGAACAGATAACCACCTGATGCTGGTGGACCTGAGGGGAATGGACGTATCCGGCAAGGAACTTCAAAACCGCTGCGACCAGGTATACATCACTCTGAATAAGAACACGGTTCCCAATGATCCCAGAAGCCCCTTTGTCACCTCGGGCGTGCGCATCGGAACACCGGCAGTCACCTCCAGGGGACTGAAGGAAGCGGATATGGAAAAGATTGCTGAGTGCATCTGGCTGGCAGCCACTGATTTTGAGGCTAAGGCTGATTATATCAGAGGCGAGGTTGACAAAATCTGCGGTAAATATCCGCTGTACCAGTAAGCTGCTGGGAAACTGGAAATGAGACGAAGCAGTTGGGGAACTGTTGAGATACAACCATAGAATATGGAAAAAAGGAGCAGAGAATATGGAATTAAAGACACCGCTGTATGACATGCATGTAAAGTATAAGGGAAAGATTGTGCCGTTTGCAGGCTACCTCCTTCCGGTTCAGTACGAAAAGGGAGTGATTGCGGAGCACATGGCAGTGCGTGAGCAGTGCGGCCTTTTCGATGTGTCCCATATGGGCGAGATTTTGTTAAGCGGGCCGGATGCCCTGAAGAATGTGAATATGCTTCTGACCAATGATTATACGGTCATGGAGGACGGTACAGCTAGATACAGCCCCATGTGCAACGAGGCAGGAGGCGTGGTGGACGACCTGATTGTCTATAAAATTAAGGACAACAGCTATTTCATCGTTGTCAACGCATCCAACAAGGATAAGGATTACCAGTGGATGAAGGACCATGTGTCCGGTGATGTGGAGCTTAAGGACATATCCGGCCAGGTGGGCCAGCTTGCCCTTCAGGGACCAAAAGCCCTGGATGTACTTAAGAAGGTGGCGGACCCGGATGCCATCCCGGATAAGTATTATACCTTTAAGAAGGACTGCTGCATAGACGGTATTCCCTGCATCATCTCCAAAACAGGGTATACAGGCGAGGATGGAGTGGAAATCTACATGGCCGGGAACGACGCTCCCAGGCTGTGGGAGCTTTTGCTGGAGGCCGGCAGGGAGGAAGGGCTGATACCCTGCGGCCTGGGAGCCAGGGATACCCTGCGTCTGGAGGCATCCATGCCCCTTTACGGACATGAGATGAATGACACCATCACTCCGAAGGAGGCAGGTCTTGGCATCTTTGTCAAGATGGATAAGGAGGATTTTATCGGCAAAAAGGCATTGCAGGAAAAGGGACCTCTTACCAGGAAGCGCGTGGGACTTAAGGTTACGGGCAGGGGCATCATCCGAGAACATGAGCCGGTATTTGCCGGGGAACAGCAGATTGGAACCACCACGTCCGGCACCCATTGCCCGTATCTGGGATATCCGGCAGCCATGGCATTGGTGGATATTGCATACAAGGAGCCGGGCACCCAGGTCGAGGTGGATGTGAGAGGCCGCAGGGTTGGAGCGGAAGTGGTGAAGCTTCCATTTTATAAGAGAGAGAAATAAGCAGGGATTATGAAATGCTCAAAACAAGGAGGAAATAAAAAATGAACGTGCCAAAGGAATTAATGTATACAAAATCCCATGAGTGGGTAAAAACAGTGGATGACACAACCGTGACAGTAGGACTTACGGATTATGCCCAGGATGCTCTGGGAGACCTGGTGTTTGTAAACCTTCCGGAGCCGGGAGACGATGTGACGGCAGGCGAGGCATTTTCAGATGTGGAGTCTGTGAAGGCAGTATCAGATGTACTTTCTCCTGTTACCGGCCAGGTAGAGGAAATCAACGAGGAACTGTTAGACAGTCCGGAATCTGTAAACCAGAGCCCCTATGATGCATGGTTCATCAAAGTAAAAGACGTAAGCGGCAAAGAGGAACTGATGGACGGGGAGGCCTACGAGGCATATCTGGAAACACTGTAGACATCTTGAAAAGGAGGTGGACCCATGGGTTCTTATGTACCCAATACCAGTGAAGAGCAGCAGGAAATGCTCAGGGAAATCGGCTTTGACAGCTTTGAGGCGCTGTTTTCCCATATCCCCCGGGAGGTCCGTGTAAAAGGCGGTTTAAAGCTTCCTGAGGGGCTTGGCGAAATGGAAGTCATCGGGAAGATGAAGGAAATCGCAAAACAGAATGTGGTGTTTAAACATATATTCAGAGGGGCGGGAGCATACAGCCATTACATACCTTCCATTGTAAAGAGCGTGGTATCCAAGGAGGAATTTCTTACATCCTATACCCCTTACCAGGCTGAGATCAGCCAGGGCATTCTTCAGTCCATATTTGAATATCAGACCATGCTCTGCCAGCTTACAGGCATGGATGTGTCCAATGCTTCTGTCTATGACGGGGCCACGGCAGCAGCCGAGGCAGCGGCCATGTGCAGGGACAGGAAGAGAAGCAGGGTATATCTGTCCGCAACCACCCATCCGCTGGTCACGGAGGTGGTAAAGACTTATTGTTTCGGAAGCGGAGCCCAGGTGGTGATGGTTCCTGAAAAGGACGGAGTCACGGACGCGGACGCCTTAAGGGAATTAATGGACGGCACGGCAGCCTGCTTCTATGTGCAGCAGCCTAACTACTATGGCAATCTGGAGGATTGCAGCCTTCTGGGAGAAATCACCCATGAAAAGGGAGCCAAATATATCATGGGCTGCAACCCCATCTCCCTGGCGCTCCTGCCTACGCCGGCAGAATGCGGGGCGGACATTGCGGTGGGAGACGGCCAGCCCCTGGGCATGCCTCTCAGCTTCGGAGGACCGTACCTGGGCTTTATGACAGCCACATCAGCTATGGGAAGGAAGCTTCCGGGCAGAATCGTGGGAGAGACAAAGGATGTGGACGGCAGGAGGGCGTATGTGCTGACCCTTCAGGCCAGGGAACAGCATATCAGACGTGAAAAGGCCAGCTCCAACGTGTGCTCCAACCAGGCTCTCTGCGCCCTGACTGCCAGCGTATATATGGCGGCCATGGGAGCAGATGGGTTAAGAAAGACCGCTGTTCTCTGTACCTCCAAAGCACATTACCTGAAGGAACAGCTGGAACAGGCCGGCCTCACGGCCAGGTATGACAGGGAATTCTTCCATGAGTTCGTCACTGAAAGCGATACGGACAGCGGCCTAATCTTAAAAGCTCTGGAGGAGAAGGGAATCCTGGGAGGACTGCCTCTGAGCCACAGGGAGATTCTCTGGTGCGCCACTGAGCAGAACCGGAAGGAAGATATGGACCAGGCGGTTCAAATCGTGAAGGAGGTATGCGGAGCATGAAATTAATATTTGAAAAAGGAACTCCCGGCAGGCACTGCCACCTGCTTCCGGACTGCGACGTGCCGGTCCATCAGATAGGAGTTGGCAGGAAGGAGAAGCTGAATCTGCCGGAGCTCTCTGAAAATGATATCAGCAGACATTATACCGGCCTTGCGGGGCGCGCCCACGGCGTCAACAACGGTTTCTACCCCCTTGGCTCCTGCACCATGAAGTATAACCCAAAGGTAAATGAGGAGGCGGCGTCGCTGGAGGGCTTTGCGGGCATCCATCCGCTGCAGCCGGAACATACGGTCCGGGGCGCCCTCAGGGTATTCGATCTGGCGGAGCAGTATCTGTGCGAGATAACCGGTATGGATGCAATGACCTTCCAGCCCGCGGCAGGCGCCCATGGGGAATTTACGGGTCTGCTGCTGATCAAGGCTTACCATCACTCCAGAGGGGATGAAAAGAGGACGAAAATCATTGTTCCGGACTCTGCCCACGGCACCAATCCCGCCAGCGCCACCATGGCCGGCTACAGCGTTGTCAGCATTCCCTCCAGGGAGGACGGATGTGTGGATCTGGATAAGCTTAAGGAGGCAGTGGGGGAGGACACGGCAGGACTGATGCTGACCAATCCAAACACGGTAGGACTCTTTGACAAGAATATCCTGGAGATTACCCGCATTGTCCACGATGGGGGAGGGCTGTGCTATTACGACGGAGCCAACCTCAACGCGGTCATGGGCATTGTGAGGCCGGGAGATATGGGATTTGACGTAATCCACCTGAACCTCCACAAGACATTTTCTACGCCTCACGGCGGGGGCGGTCCGGGAAGCGGCCCTGTCGGCTGCAAGGAATTCCTGCGTCCCTTCCTTCCGGGCTTTATGGTTAAGGGGCCGCAATCCATTGGAAGCGTGAAGATGTTCTATGGAAACTTCGGGGTGGTGGTAAAGGCGCTGGCCTACATCATGACCCTGGGCAGGGAAGGCATTCCCGAGGCGTCATCCAATGCAGTGTTAAATGCCAATTATATGATGAATAAGCTGTCAGACCTGTATCAGATGGCTTACAATGAAACCTGCATGCATGAGTTTGTGATGACGCTGGAGGATTTGAAGCACGATATCAATGTGTCGGCCATGGATATTGCCAAGGCACTTCTGGATTACGGCATCCATCCCCCCACCATGTATTTCCCGCTGATTGTCCATGAGGCCCTGATGGTGGAGCCCACTGAGACAGAGTCAAAGGAAACCCTGGACGAAGCCATTGAGGTGTTCCGCAGCATATATGAAAAAGCAAAGGCAGATCCGCAGAGCCTTCACCAGGCTCCGGTCAAAACACCGGTCCGCAGGCTGGACGAGGTAACTGCGGCAAGAAAGCCGGTGCTGCGCTATATCGGGGAGTAAGTAACTGATTTACGAAAAAATACAGGCAGTGCTCAGGAGCGTGTTGAAATGAATTTTCAGACACGCTCCAGCGCTCTTTGGCGGCAATAGGAGGAAAGATGGCAGATATATTTGATTTGGTTATCATAGGAGCAGGTCCCGGCGGTTATGTGGCGGCGATCAAGGGCGCCAAGCTGGGACTTTCGGTGGCAGTGGTGGAAAACAGGGAGGTAGGGGGAACCTGCCTGAACCGTGGCTGTATTCCGGCCAAAGCCATGATTCATGCGTCCCAGCTTTACAGGGAGATGAAGGAGGGCGGGCAGTTCGGCATCTTTGCAGAGAATGTCCGGTATGAGTATGATAAGATTCTGGAATATAAGGAGGGAACGTCAGGAAGCTTAAGACAGGGAGTGGAACAGCTCTTTAAGGCAAACAACGTGACACTGGTTAAGGGAACCGGCACCCTGCAGGCGGACAAAACCGTGCTGGTGACAGGGTGCGAAGGGGAAGAGGAGAGCCGGGTGCTGAAAGGAACGCATGTGCTGCTGGCCTCAGGCTCAAAACCCATGAACCTGCCCATTGAGGGACTGGAACTGCCGGGGGTTCTGACCAGCGACGGGCTGTTGGGGCTGCAGCATGCGCCGGAAAGCCTGCTGATTATCGGCGGCGTAATCGGAGCTGAATTTGCATCTGTATTTTCATCCCTTGGCATCCGTGTAACCATGGTGGAGGCCCTTCCCAGGCTGCTGGCAAACCTGGATAAGGACATTTCACAGAATCTGAAAATGATTCTCAAAAAGCGGGGAATCAAAATCTATACAGGGGCCATGGTAAAGAGAATTGAAAAGACGGAACATGGTCTGGCCTGTGTCTTTGAGGAAAAGGGTGAGGAGAAGCGGGAGGAAGCAGATTATGTGCTGTCGGCCGCCGGCAGGGTGCCTGAAACGGAAAAGCTGCTGGGACCAGGGACAGAGCTTGCCATGGAGCGGGGAAGAATCACAGTGGACTCCAATTTTGAGACATCCATGGAGGGCGTGTACGCCATCGGAGATGTGATTAAGGGAATCCAGCTGGCTCATGTGGCCAGTGCCCAGGGCGTGTGGGTGGCGGAACACCTGGCGGGAACCGGACACTCCATTGATTTATCGGTAGTTCCCAGCTGTGTGTACACCAGCCCTGAGATTGCGTCCGTGGGACTTACGGAGGACGAGGCGGCCCAGGCTGGAATACCTGTATCAGTGGGGAAATTCCTGATGTCTGCCAACGGGAAATCACAGATATCCAGGGAGGAAAGAGGCTTTATCAAAATCATCGCAGAAGCCGACACCAAGGTGGTGCTGGGAGCCCAGATGATGTGCGCCAGGGCCACGGACATGATCGGGGAGATGGCAACCGCAGCCGCAAACAAGCTGACCGTACCACAGCTGCTTCTGGGAATGCGCGCCCATCCCACCTACAATGAGGCGGTGGGAGAGGCGCTGGAGGAGCTTGAAGGCGGCAGCATCCACACGGTTCCCAGACAGGCTCCGGGCAAGCTTAAGAGCAGACAGTAACCAGGAGAACAGAATGTCAGGAGGAATAAGTTTATGGCAGTCATCAGTGCATTTGACGTATTAGGCCCCAATATGATAGGGCCTTCCAGTTCACACACGGCGGGAGCGGTGGCCATAGCCCTCCTGGCCCAGAAAATGATAGCAGGACAGATTATCGAGGCAGAGTTTACCTTGTACGGTTCCTTTTCCAGGACTTACCGCGGACACGGCACGGACAGGGCGCTGCTGGGGGGAATCATGGGATTTAAGACAGATGACAGGCGGATCCGCGATTCCTTTTCCATCGCGCAGCAACGGGGACTGCGGTATTCCTTCCTGACAAACGAGAAGGATAAGGACGTACATCCCAACACAGTGGATATCCGCATGGTAAATGACCGGAACCAGGAGATGACGGTCCGGGGGGAATCCCTGGGGGGAGGAAAGGTGCGCATTGTAAAGATAAACCAGGTGGATGTGGACTTTACAGGCGAGTACAGTTCCCTGATTGTCATACATCAGGATAAACCGGGGGTGGTGGCCCATATTTCCAAGTGCCTCAGCGACTGCAATGTGAACATCGCCTTCATGAAGCTTTTCAGGGAGGAAAAAGGAGCACAGGCTTACTGTATCGTGGAGTCCGATGAACGCCTGCCTCTGGAGATTACGGATTGGATTAACAGCAACCCGCATGTATACCATACCATGCTGGTTCAGGTATAAGGAGGGATGGACATGGATTTTAAGAGCGGGGCAGAGCTTCTGGAGCAGTGCGCTGTCCGGGGAATGACTATATCGGAAGTGATGAAACAGCGAGAATGTGATTTGACAGGCGTATCCATGGAGGACATGGAGGCCAGGATGAAGGATGTACTGGCGGTCATGAGGGATTCAGCCACCCTTCCGCTGAGAGAACCGGTCACATCCATCGGCGGCCTGATTGGCGGAGAATCGGCCAGGATGGAGGAACGGCGCACAAAGGGCACCTCCATCCTAAGCGGCGTCCTGGGCAGGGCTGTCATATATGCCATGGCTGTTTTGGAGGTTAATACCTCCATGGGACTGATTGTGGCAGCACCTACAGCCGGGTCTTCGGGCATTGTGCCGGGACTGCTGCTGGCCCTCCAGGAGGAATACGGCCTGGAGGACGACTTGGTGGCGGACGGCCTGTTTGCAGCCTCTGCCGTCGGATACCTGGCCATGCGCAATGCCACCGTGTCAGGGGCGGTAGGGGGCTCCAAAGTAATCTTGGTAATTTGATACGAACTTCATACCAGTCATAGATTGCAT